>Ga0302316_10000449_pt1 | contig 37027 bp, 23 predicted proteins | sample III_Palsa_N3_2_FD_200456 | JGI IMG/M metagenome (GOLD analysis project Ga0302316, IMG submission 200456) | Peat permafrost microbial communities from Stordalen Mire near Abisko, Sweden - III_Palsa_N3_2 | ecosystem: Environmental > Terrestrial > Soil > Palsa > Peat permafrost | place: Sweden...
TATGCTCGCCGCCGCCATCGTGACCGGCGTTGCCTACGTGGCCTTGTCCATCGCGCGCTTCGTTTGCATGGAAATGGCTGAACGCCTGGTCTCCGCGTCCCGGCATCGGCCCGTGATAGCCGTTGCGAGGATCGTAGCGATTGTCTACATGGCCGTAAAAGCCGCGAGGACCGTGGAACCAGGGACCGGCTCCAATGAACAAGCCGCCTGCGAACCAATCCGGCCCGTAATAGCCATAGGGAGCGCAGTCATACGGGGCGTAGTCGAAGTAACCGTACGGACAGACCGGCGCGACGCCGATACCAACCGATATCTGCGCAGGAGCTTTGGCGCTGCCGGCTGAAAGTAAGCCAATAGCGAGAGTAAGGAGCCCGAGAGATTTACTGATTTGCATTTGATACCTCCCTTTCGTGCAAACAACCGACCGATGATAGCAGCCCTTTGTTAGAGGCGTCCTGCCCGGATATGGTGGCCCAACCCGACGGCATTAATTCGCCCGAACCGATTGATATTGAATCACTTCGCTGAATGCAATACATACAGAACTGTATGAGGGCAGACGTGGTTAGAGTCTTTTTTCGACATTGGAGCGTATCGTTTACAGAAACGCAGAGAGGCAGATTAGCGCGTTTGCGTACGGTATCGGCTGCTCGATGAGCGTCCTGGGACCGGAGTCAACCATGAATTTTGTCTTCAAGCAGCCGCACAGGCTTATCAAGTGCGGCTCAGAAGATTGAACCTTACTAGAATTATTAAGACGGTTTGGCTACTCCTCGCAGCGCGGCACTTTTACCCGCTATATCGTTGGTGGCAAATCCGCACCGGGCACATTGCCGAGTAAACAGGGAGAGTTGAAAGCTCATGTGGATCGTCCGCCTCGCACTGCGACGGCCTTATACATTTACAGTTCTTTCGTTGTTGTTGATGATTCTCGGGCCGCTGGCAATTCTCAATATGCCGGTGGACATTTTCCCGAATATCAATATTCCTGTTATCTCCATGGTGTGGCAGTACACGGGGCTTTCGCCGGAGCAGATGGCCAACCGCATCGTCACACTCAGCGAGCGGTCGCTGACCACCACCGTCAACGACATTGAGCACATCGAATCGCAGTCGCTGAACGGCATCGGCGTCATCAAGATTTACTTCCAGCCCAACGTCAACATCGGCAATGCTGTCGCGCAGGTAACGGCCATCGCGCAGACCCAGCTTAAGCAGATGCCGCCAGGCACCACACCGCCGCTCGTCCTGCAGTACAGCGCTTCCAGCGTGCCCATCCTGCAGCTCGGGCTTTCCGGCCAGGGGCTTTCCGAGCAGGCTTTGAACGATTACGGCGTCAACTTCATCCGCACGCAACTGGTCACGGTGCCCGGAGCGGGCATCCCTTACCCTTATGGCGGCAAGCAGCGCCAGGTTCAGGTCGACCTGAACCTTCCGGCACTCCAGTCCAAGGGACTTTCGCCCTCGGATGTTGTCAACACCATTTCCGCACAGAACCTGATTCTGCCTTCCGGCACGGCGAAGGTCGGCACCTTCGAATACCAGATTGAAACCAACAGTGCGCCTGACACGATTGCAGGCCTCAATAACCTTCCGATCCGCGCCGTCAACGGCGCCATGGTCTACATTCACGACGTGGCCAACGTTCGCGACGGTTTCCCGCCCCAGACCAACGTCGTCCGTGTCGATGGCCAGCGCTCCGCGCTGCTTTCGATCATCAAGACCGGCAATGCTTCTACGCTCGACATCGTCGCGGGCATACGCTCCAAGCTGGACATCCTAAGATCGCAACTGCCCGCTGCACTCAAAATCACACCGTTGGCCGATCAATCGGTCTTTGTCCGGGCCTCGATCGATGGCGTCGTGCGCGAAGCGATTATTGCCGCCTGCCTGACGGCCATCATGATCCTCATTTTCCTCGGCAGCTGGCGCAGCACGCTGATCATCGCCGTGTCGATTCCGCTGTCGATCATTTGTTCGCTGCTCATTCTCAGCGCGCTCGGCGAGACGATCAACATCATGACTCTCGGCGGTCTGGCCCTGGCCGTCGGCATCCTCGTCGACGACGCTACCGTCGAAATCGAAAATATCAACCGCAACCTGGAAGAAGGCAAGCCTATCGAGCAGGCCATTCTCGACGGCGCGGCGCAGATCGCAATCCCTGCCCTGGTTTCGACGATCTCCATCTGCATTGTTTTCGTACCCATGTTCTTTCTTAGCGGCGTGGCGAGATATCTCTTTGTCCCGCTCGGCGAAGCCGTATGCTTCGCCATGCTGGCCTCCTATTTCCTTTCGCGTACCGTCGTTCCCACCATGGCTAAGTACCTGCTGAAGGAGCATGACGATGAGGCACAGCAAAAGAAGCGGACCACGCGCAATCCTTTTGTGCGAATGCAGCAGACCTTCGAGCACTACTTCGAGAAGCTTCGCGACGCTTATCATCGCGTCCTTCAGTTGTGCGTCTATCATGCGGGGGTTTTTCTTTCGCTGTTCATGGCCTTCACCGTCCTTTCGGCGGTTGGGCTTTACCCGTTCCTCGGCCAGGACTTCTTTCCTTCGATCGACAGCGGTCAATTCAAGATGCATGTACGCGCCCGCACCGGAACTCGCATTGAAGATGTGGCTGAGCTCTGCGATCACATCGACAACGTGATCCGCCAGACCATTCCGAAGAAGGAACTGGTCACCATCATCGATAACATTGGCCTGCCCTATAGCGGTATCAATACGTCGTACTCAAACTCCGCGGCTGTTGGACCGGCAGATGCCGACATTCAGGTATCGCTCTCTGAAGACCATCACCCGACAGACAACTATGTACAGGAGTTGCGTGGAAAGCTGGCGCATGATTTTCCTGGTGTCACCTTTTACACGCTGCCCGTCGATATGGTGACGCAGATCCTGAACTTCGGCCTGCCCGCGCCGCTCGACATCCAGATCGTCGGCCCGAATATGTACGGGAACCGTGCGTATGCCGAGCAGTTGCTCAACAAGCTCAAGATGGTGGCCGGAACGGCTGATCTGCGTATCCAGCAACCATTCGACAACCCCAAACTGACTGTGGATGTGGACCGCACCAAGGCCCAGCAAATCGGCTTGCAGCAGCGCGATGTCGCGCAGAGCCTGCTTGTCGCGACCAGCGGCAGCTTTCAAACTTCTCCAAGTTTCTGGCTCGATCCGAAAAATAATGTCAGCTACAGCATTGCCGTGCAGTCGCCGCAATACTCGCTCGATACCTTGCAGGATCTTCGGAATATTTCTCTCACTCCAGGCGGCGGTGCAGGCGCGACCCCTGTATCCACAACCGGCAATGGAGCTGGTAGCGAGACTCCGGCCGGGCAGGCCAGCGTTCCCATGGGAGGCCGTCCGGTACAGATCCTCGGCAATGTCGCCGCGATCACCCCGGGCGATGAACTCGGCACCGTCAGCCACTACAACATTGCCCCCGCGATCGACATCTATGGCAACGTCGTCGGCGATGACCTCGCCAGCGTCGACAAGAAGATTGAGAAAATTCTCGCCGACACCAAGTCGCAACTTCCACGCGGCTCTCAGCTGGTTGTGCGCGGACAGGTGCAGACCATGCGGTCTTCCTTTTTCGGTCTCTACAGTGGGCTGATCTTCTCCATCCTGCTCGTCTACCTGCTCATCGTCGTCAACTTCCAGTCGTGGCTTGATCCATTCATCATCATCTCGGCCTTGCCCGCGGCCATCGCCGGCATCGTATGGTTTCTTTTTCTTACCCACACGCGGATCAGCGTGCCGGCGCTTACCGGTTCGATCATGTGCATGGGCGTAGCCACAGCGAACTCCATCCTGGTTGTCAGCTTTGCGCGCGAGCAGCTTGAAGAAACCAGCGGCGATGCTATCCTGTCCGCATTGAACGCCGGCTTCGTGCGATTCCGTCCTGTACTGATGACCGCGCTGGCGATGATGATCGGCATGGTGCCGATGGCGCTTGGCCTCGGCGACGGCGGTGAGCAGAATGCTCCTCTTGGCCGCGCCGTGATCGGCGGCCTGCTGTTCGCCACGGTTTCCACTCTCTTTTTCGTACCCACGTTCTTCAGCGTTCTGCATGGCCGTCGCGAAAAACGACGCCGCGAACGCGAAACGCATCTCCAGCACAACCTGCCTTCCCCGTCGGAGTCCTAGCACCTCATGAGCCAGCCATCGCCATCAGAAAATCAAGATCAGCAAGCCTCGCAGAAGCCAAGCCCGGCCTTCCACGTCGAAGTTCACGACGATAAGCCGCCCATCTCCGGTCGCAAGGCCATAGTCTGGGTAGTTGTTCTGCTAGTGATCGCCGTGGTTCTTGCGATCACCGGCATCATCCCTCGTCTCAGCGCACGCACCACCTTGCAGCGTCAAACTGACGCTCTCGCCGCACCCGATGTTCAGGTTGCCACGCCGGTTCTTGGGCAACCTTCACAGGAAGTCGTGCTTCCCGGCAACATGGACGCGTATACCGACTCGCCCATCTATGCCCGCACCAGCGGCTATCTGAAGCAGTGGTTCTTCGATATTGGAGCGAGTGTTAAGAAAGGCCAACTGCTCGCTATCATCGAAAGCCCCGAAGTCGATCAGCAGCTGGCGCAGGCCAAAGCCGATCTTGCCACTGCTCAGGCCAATGCGGGCAACGCGAAGGTTCAATCCTCGCGCTACCAGGACCTGCTGAAAGACAACGCCGTCTCCAAGCAGGATACGGATAACTTCACCACGCAGGAAGCTTCCACAGGTACGCAGGTAAAGTCCGCGCTCGCTAACGTCCAGCGTCTGGAGCAGCTCGTCGGCTTCGAAAAAGTCTATGCCCCATTCGATGGCACGCTGACCGCGCGCGATGTAGATACCGGCACTCTCATCGATGCAGGCGCGAACAAAGAACTCTTCCACATGGCCAACGAGCGCGTGCTGCGCGTGTACGTCAATGTGCCGCAAGTGTACTCGCAAGCCAGCGTGCCCGGCGTTAACGCCGACCTTACTTTGGACGAGTATCCGGGGGTTCGCTTTACAGGCAAAATCGTTCGCACGTCCAAGGCGATCGATCCTGCCTCGCGCACTCTTCTGGTTGAGGTGGATGTCGACAACCGCGAAGGCAAGCTCTTCCCCGGCGCCTATGCGCAGGTCCACTTCAAGCTGAAAAACGCGCAGCCCTCAATGATCATCTCGGTGCCAGCACTCATCTTCCGCTCTGAAGGCCTGCAGGTGGGCATCGTGCAAAATGGCGATACCGCCAAGCTCGTTCCCATTACTATCGGCCGCGATGATGGCAAGGTTGCTGAGGTGGTATCCGGTCTGCAGCCTCAGGATGAGGTGATTCAATCGCCACCAGATTCGCTTATCGACGGCGAGAAGGTGCATGTCGTTCAGCCGAATCAGACTGCAGGTCAACCGGCTCCGGCGCAAAATCCTCCAGCAGTGGCAAACACGAAACCGCAGGGTGAAAGCCGTTGAGCCGCGAACGCCAATCATCGCTGTTGTCGCGGGCCGTGTTTTCCGTGCCTCTATGCCTCATCGCGTCTGGCTGTTCTGTTGGGCCGCACTATCAGCGTCCCAGCGCTCCCGCAGCGCCTGCCTATAGCGAAGCCGTGCCGCCGCCCAACCCCGCTAACGGTGGTTGGAAACAGGCGCAGCCGAGCGACGCGATGCTGCGCGGCAAGTGGTGGGAGATGTATAACGATCCACAGTTGAACTCGCTCGAAGCGAAACTCGCCATTTCAAACGAGACGCTTAAAGCTGCCATGAATCAGTACTTTCAGGCGCGCGAGCAGGTTCACGTTGCCCGCGCTAACTATTACCCCACTCTCACTGCCGGGCCATCGGCTTCGCGCACGCGTGAATCCTACAACGAGCCCAACACGGAGCGCGGCGTCACGCAATACCAATACAACACCTACGCTCTCGAAGGCCAGGCACTCTGGGAGCCCGATTTCTGGGGCCAGGTACGCCATACCGTCGAGCAGGCGCGCGCCAATGCCCAGGCCAGCGCGGCCGATCTCGCCAACGCCGAGCTAAGCCTGCGCTCCGAGCTTGCTACCGATTACTTCGAGATGCGCGGCCTCGACACCCAGCAGCAGTTGCTCGACAATGCCGTTTCTGCATTCACTGACTTCTACAACCTCACCAAGGTTCGTTTCAAAGGCGGCGTAGCCACGGATGTCGATGTCGCCGAAGCTGAAACGCAGTTGAAGACCACCAGAGCACAAGCCATCGATGTTGGCGTTGCGCGAGCACAATTTCAACATGCCATTGCGACTCTTATCGGCGTCCCGGCATCATCGTTTTCTTTGCCTGCATCTCCGCTCAATCTCCAGCTTCCTGTCATTCCACCGGGCGTGCCGTCCGCACTGTTGGAGCGTCGTCCTGATATTGCTGCCGCGGAGCGCCGCACCGACGCCGCGAATGCTCAGATCGGCATAGCCATCTCCGCGTACTATCCCACCATCTCACTCGGCGCCACCGGCGGCTTCGAGAGCAGCCATCCAGGCAACTGGCTGCAAGGGCCGAGTGCGCTTTGGTCTCTCGGTGGCTCTGCTGTTGAAACTCTCTTTGACGCTGGCCGCCGTCACGCGCTTACGCGCCAGGCGCAGGATGCCTACAACATGCAGGTAGCGACTTATCGACAGACAGTGCTCACAGCATTTCAGGAAGTCGAAGACAATCTTTCGACGCTGCGTGTCCTCGACGAGGAAGCCGTTGCCGAAGCAGATGCGGTGGACTCCGCGCAGCGTTTGTTATCCGTCAGCACGAAGCGTTATAAGGGCGGTGTCACAACGTATCTCGAAGTGCTGACCGCACAGACAGCACAGCTTGCTGACCAGCGCACGCAAGCCGATATCACAACACGCCGGTTCGCAGCCAGCGTTGGTCTCATCACGGCCTTAGGCGGCGGTTGGAGTACAACCCAGCTTCCAAATCCATAATGGAGATGGCAGATACATTTGGATTCGAGCCGGGTTCGCTCTAATCGGCGACGGAACTCGCGTTACGCTCCAGCACAAAAACTGTGTTGTCGCCGAGAGCACGAAGCCCGGGCCAGCACGCGATGACGCTATCGAGCGCAGCAAGCGACCGCAGAAGACGCGAGTGGTTCTCGAACTTTGCCGCAATCCTGTACGACGGAAGGGTAAGGCCAAGTGCCTGCACACTGCGTTCCCGGAACCACGGAGCAAAGCTGCGCCTTACCTCATGTACCGACGGATAGCGAACCCTTCCACCGGAAACCTCTTCATATCCTTTGGCGCGGTGCAAGGTGTCGCGCCATCGTCCGCGCAAAAGTGGCCACGCCATCTCCCACAGGCAGAAGCGTCCTATGAGGTTCACGATCAGAGGCGCGCCCGGGGCAAGCACCGTGGCGAAACCGCGAAAGGCCGCAGGGAGATCCTCCAAACAATTGAGTCCGCCGAAGTTGGTGAGGCCGGCATCGAAGGCCTGCCCGCGCAGAACATGCATCTGCTCAAAGGCCAGTTGGTCGAACCGGGCGCTCCCGGGGCCGTGAAATTCGAGAGCGCGTTGCGTGGCTTGCTGGATCATTCCAGGCGAAGCATCGTAGGACTCTACACGATAGCCGAGGGAGGCGAGATGGAAAGCATCCTCGCCGGTGCCGCATGACATCTCCAGAATTCGGCAGGCAGGTGGGAAGTATTCTTCCATGGAACGCCATGTCCGTTCGCGCTGCAAACGGGTGGAGAGATTCGCCGTAAATGTTGCGTCGTAAACAGGAGCGATTTGGTCGAAGTTAGCGGCCAGTGGAGTCGCGGTCTCTTGTGGTCTGCCGTCAGCCATTGCGCTATGGTAGCCGATGGATTGCGTAGAGGCATTGCTTACTGAGTTAGCCTATCGTTATGCGGGAGGATCCCATGCGGATTGAGGAACTCGATACACCTGCACTTTGCGTCGATCTCGACAAGCTGGAAAATAACCTGGCGCGTATGGGCAGCTACGTTCAGCAGCATGGGCTCAAGCTGCGCCCACATGCCAAGACACACAAAATTCCCGAGATCGCGCGGATGCAGATCGACTCAGGCGCATACGGTCTCACCATTGCGAAGAGTACGGAAGCTGCGGTGATGGCGGAAGCGGGCATCGACCACTTGCTGATGGCGTATCCCGTTTATGGAGCGCAGAAGCTCAAGCGGTTGACCGAGATTGCGCGCAAAGGCACACATCTCACCATCGCCATCGACGACGCGAACACACTGCAACCGCTGGCTGAAGCCGCTGCGGCTGCGGGTGTGACGTTCGATATCCTCGCCGAGCTGAATGTTGGCATGAATCGCTGCGGGCTTGCGGCGCCGGAAGACTTGCTTGCGTTGGCGCAGGCGATCGACCGCGCACCCGGCGTACGGTTCGCGGGACTCAATCTCTATCCTGGCCACATCTCGGCGAAACCCGAGGAGCAGCAGGAACATTTGCGGGCTGTCGATGAATGCGCCTCGTCTGTGATTCAACAGCTGGCGGCCAGCGGGCTCGCCTGTGAGGTGGTCAGTGGCGGCAGTACACCAACCGCGTTCCAAAGCCATCATGTTCGCAGCCTCACGGAGATTCGTCCGGGCACGTATGTCTTCAATGACCGCAACACGATGGACGCAGGCGCATGCACGCTGGATGATTGTGCGCTACGTGTGCTGGTCACAGTGGTCAGCACCGCAGTCGATGGATGGATTGTCGTCGACGCCGGCACGAAGACACTTTCGAGCGACCGGCTGATCTCAGGCAATCAGCGGTTTCATGGCTTGATTGTTGAAGATCCTGCGATGCAGCTTGAACGGCTCTCTGAAGAGCACGGGCAAATCAATCTTGTGAATGCGAGCACCCGACCGCGAATCGGCGATCGGCTATCCATCGTGCCAAACCACGTTTGCGCAACGGTTAATCTGCACGACCGCATCTGGTATCACCGCAGCGGCGAAGTGCTGGGCTCTTGGAACGTCGCTGCGCGCGGATGTGTTCGCTGATCTCGAAGTCACGCGAAGAAAGAAGGAATTACGACATGCTGCTGATTGATGCTCATCTGGACCTCGCATGGAACGCACTTGGATGGAACCGCGATCTCTGCCAGGAAATCAGCGCTATTCGCGCGGCTGAACAAGGCATGGCCGGCAAAGGCCGAGGACGTAATACAGTCTCCCTGCCCGAGATGCGGAAAGCCGAGGTTGGCATCGCGATCATCACCGTGCTTTCGCGCGCGAACGCTGTGAGCAACAACCCACTCGATTTTCGTAATCAGGATATTGCTTCGGCCACCGCGTTTGGGCAGCTTGCATATTACCGTCTGCTGGAACGGCGCGGCCTCTGCAACATGATCGACGAACTGTCCGCACTTGAACGAGCCTATGAGATGTGGCAGAGCTCTCCTGCAACGGCTCCCTTTGGCTTCATCCTAAGCATGGAAGGTGCCGATCCAATCGTCGATCCGAGCCATGCCGAGACGTGGTATCGCCAGGGATTACGCATCATCGGCCTGACGCACTACGGGCCGAGTGCGTATGCCTACGGAACAAACAGTGTCGGCGGTTTGAAGCCAGCGGGACATGATTTGCTGCGGGCCATGGAAGAGCTGGGAATCATTCTCGATCTCACGCATCTTGCAGACCAGGCTTTCATAGAAGCATTGGATACGTTTCGCGGTCCCGTTCTCGCGAGCCACAATAACTGCCGCACGATTACTCCCGCTCAACGTCAATTTTCCGATGACCAGATTCGCGCTATCATCGAGCGCGATGGCGTCATCGGCGCTGCGTTTGATGCATGGATGCTCGCTCCGGAGTGGACCGAATCTCGGGCAGACCGTCAGCCGGTTCTGATTGAAAAGGCCATTGAGCATATCGACCATATTTGCCAGATCGCAGGGAATGCCAAACATGTCGCTATTGGCAGCGACCTCGACGGCGGCTTTGGCGCAGAGCAATCCCCGGACGACATGGACACGATTGCCGATCTGCAACGGCTACGGCCGATGCTCACGACGCGCGGATATAGCGCTCAGGACATTGAAGGCATCTTCCACGCGAACTGGATGAACTTCTTCCGTCGCAGCTGGAAGCGCTAGCCGTAGCTGAGGTAATGCCAAACGCAACAACGTCAACACATACTACAACGCGCAAACATACTTATGCCCGGCCAATTGCAGGCGCAATCGGGATGCAGGTTCTTCACCTATTCGGATGCGATTGATTGAAAGGGCTTGTAGGCATGTCCGGATTCGAAACGGAGGCCTCTACCGTATCAAGGTAGCGCGATGCCAACCGGATGCTGACCCTAAAGGAGTTCATAAACCGGCTGATAGGGAAAGTATCGGAGGATGGGGTGTCACAGACGAAGTTACGGTCGTGCTTCCATCGCCTCCGCCACACGCCGTCAGTAGAGAGCCGACCAACAGAGAAGACGACAATAGGATGAATGCCCTTCTGTTCACACGAACCGCCTCAAAGACTTCTTGCTTTGACTTCCGATGATGGACAGACAATGAAAGAGCGGCGGGCAAAAGATACGCTCTTCGCCGCCGCCCTGGAGGAAGAAACTCATTCAGCCCTAGAAGATCACCTTCAAAGCGAGTTGTATCTGGCGCGCCGTGCCCGAACCGACGAGGGTATTGTCGGCTGTCGCGATCGTCTCGCCAACTTCACTGAATTCAAGGTTTGGTGTGCAGCCCGAGGCGGGTACAGCGATAGTCGTGCAGATTCCCATGTTGCCAGGGTTTCCGAAGTTCGGATGATTCAGGATATTGAAGAGATCCGCGCGAAACTGCACCTTGACTTTCCCTGTTACCGGGAAATTCTTCATTCCTGAGAAATCCCATTGGAAGAATTTAGGGCCTGGGAGACTATTCCGCGGCGCGTTTCCAAGGGTTGTAGGATCTCCAGGAGCCCCACTGTAGCCAGCTGGTACCGCATAGGCAGCATAGTTGTAGAAAGGCGTAACGGAGTTGGTCCACGAGCCGCCGGAGTTACGGCGGGCAACTCCCTGGACAACATTGGGACGCGAGGGCAAGCCGAAGAACGTGCCGGTAAGTGTAGGATTGAGCGCGGCTCCCGTACGAGTCTGAACGATGCTCGAAGCTTGCCATCCGCCAAGGATGCTTCGCACCAGCCAATTCGATCCCCGCAACTCGGACAGGTTATATGTCATGCTGCCTGTAAGGTTATGCCGGATGTCCCAATCGGCATTCCCCATGTCCTTCCTCGGGTCATAAGGATCGGAGTAATTATTCAGAAAATTCACCATGTCGTTGATGGTGTGTGACCAGGTGTAGTTGATTTCGTAGTTGAGCTTGCTCGCGCTGTGGCGCAACTGAACCTGCATGGAGTGGTAGTCGCCATTCAGTTCGCAGGCTTCCAGGTTCTCGTTTGCGAAGCCGGAAAACGGACGTCCCGAATCTGTAACAAAGTTAGCCGGATTGAGGTTGACCGCTGCAAAGTTCTGACCAGCTTGCATGCGCTGCGTTTCATTGGCAACGTAGTTGACGGTCAACACCGTGTTGCGCATCACCTCCTGCTGAACACCAAAAAGCCAGTTATCGGAATAGGCATCGTGCACATCCTGCGGCATGATACTGACATTCTGAGTGCCAGCAGGCAACGCCGGGTTGGGTTGTGGATACGCAATGGGCGCCTGAAAGACATTGACGGAGTAACTCTGATACGCGGGAATATTGCCGACAAAGTTGGCGCCAAATTGAAGTGGAAGGTAAAACAGACCGTAATAACCGTGAACTACGAATTTGCCACGACCAAACGGATCGTAACTGAACCCGAAGCGAGGCGCGACATCGACAGTCGGGCTCGAGTACAACGGCGTATTGGGCGAGAGGAAGGACTGAGTCTGGTAGTCGAAGTTCTGCTGTAAATGATTTCTTTCCTTCCACACCGTATTAGTGTCGGCACGCAATCCCAGATTGATCGTGAGTCTCTTGTTCAACCGCCAATCGTCCTGAAGATATACATCCCAATTCGAGTTACGGACCCCAATGAATTGGGGGAAGCCGATTTTCTCGAGAATAAATGGATTGTCGTGTTCCAGGTCAGAGAAGCTTCCGAACTCAAAGGTCTGCTGGGGACGCAGCCATTCATCCAGACGATTGAACTGAATCTGCGCGCCAATCTTGTACGTCTGTTTCCCGGCTGTCTTCGTTGCATTGTCCAGAATATCCAGAGTGGCCTGATTGTTGATCTGATTGAAAGTGTTGGGCCCAGGCAGAGAGCCCAGAACGGTGAAGAATCCCTCAAAACCAACAAGGGGCTGCGGTGTATCTGAATTCGTGTCGGAGTGAAATCTCTGGAGCGCCACACTGAATTCATTGACGAGCGTCGGAGTGAACGTGTGGGTCTCGTCGATCACAGCGTATTGATTAACCAGGGCAAGCGGCGATACCTGCCCCTCATCGATTCCCAAGGTCTGCACTGTGAGTCCGTCGTCGATGGTATAGCGGCCGAAGATTCGGTCTTTCTCGGTGGGCGTGTAATCGATACGGACGGCGCCGCTGTTTTCACTAACCGTGGTCGGTAGAGCCGTAGGTTGATAAACCAGGTCGGAGCCGTTCGCTGGGTTCGCGTCTGGATAGCCAGGAACCGAGCATGACGCGGGTGCGGGAATCGCTGTGCAACCGGCAGGCAGAGGAGCCATTTGCGCCAGCACGGGTGCCATTGCGGGAACAAACTGCGAACGTACATACGCGCTGGGAACAGAATTCAGCTTGTTGATCGCCGTGGTGTGCTGTTGAAGACCTTCGTAGTTTACGAAGAAGAAAAGCTTATTCTTCACGATTGGGCCCTGAAGGTTGCCGCCGAACTGGTTCAGCCGCAGAGGAACTTTAGGGTTGGTAATGGAATTGGCGAAGTAATCCAATGAGTCCAGGGCATCATTGCGGAAGTACTCGAAAATCTCGCCATGGAACTCGTTGCCACCACCCTTGGTGATGATGTTCATTTGCGGGCCGAGTGAATGTCCTACGTCAGCGCTATAACCGCTGTTGGCAAAGTCAATTTCCTGAATGCTGTCGATACTGGCCCGCGTCATGCGGTTGGCCTCGTTGCCTTCCGTCTCGCTAAAGCCGCTGATGTCGGGGCGTGAAGCATTTTGACCATCCAATGTCACGTCGAGACCGGACATGAAATTTTCCTGACCGTTCACACTTCCTTGAAAGGTGCTGGTCGAGTTCACGGAACCTGGAGCAATATTCAGGAAATCCATCACATCTCGCCCATTAGTCGGCAGGTTTTCGATCTGGGTTTCATTGAGCGTGGTACCCGATGTGGCGTTGCTTAAGTTGACCGAAGCGGTTGTGCCTGTCACTTGAACACTTTCCGATACAGCAGCCAGCGAGAGCTTCAGATCCACTCGCGCGGTCGCGCCGACGTTCAGCACGAACGGCGATGACTTCGCCTTTCCGAATTTATCCGCTGAAGCAGTCACGATGTAGTTGCCAAACGGCATGGCCGGGACCGTGAAGAGGCCATCGCTTCCAGTAACCGCCCGATTCACGATGCCGGTCTTGGTGTTGGTGACCGTGACCGATGCATGGGGAATGACGGCGCCCGAAGGATCGCTGACTGTGCCGACGATGGTTCCGGTATCGAAGTTGCCGGCGCCTTGCGCAACGGCGTTCGACGGCAGCAGTAGAACTGACAGGATCGCCAGGAAGATGAGATACCTCGAATTGCATCCTTCAAATATCTCAATCACCCAGTGTGAAATCTCTTTAGTCGACTTCGACATTGCTCATTGCCTCCCCAAATTTTTCTTCTTTCCCATGTCCGCGGAACGAAACTTCGCCTGTCTCATTCATCGCGGTAAACATTACTATCGTGTTCTTATTGATGTCAAGCGCAACTATATACTTTCGATTATTCCGATAACGAACAATATGTCTTGAATAGCGTATGAGCTGTGCGGGCGTCGAGCGCGCACGCGCGAACCGGTATCGAGCAGCCAAGCTCGAACGGTTCGCGGCCCACAAGGGGCACGATCTGGGTTTTAGGTGAGGCCGGAGCCAGAAAGGCATCCGCGATGTGCAGTCACGGACGAGGAACTCGCTACCGCCATGGGTCTCATCAACATCGCCAACAATGGCGAGCTTTGCACATGAACCCATCCAGCGGCCAGTAGTAGTAGCTGTTGAGCAGGTTTTGGTATGCCCGGACGAATTTGCCTTCGACGACTACACGCGGACGACTTCGACGCCTGCCTCGATGAACGGCGCTATCATTTCGTCCGTAGCGCCGCTATCTGTAATCAAGGTTTGTATCGAAGAGGTTTCACAAATACGCCACTTGGCGACAATATTCAATTTCGAATGGTCCGCAACGGCGATATGACGGCGCGACCGGTTCACGAGCATGCCATTCAGCTCGGCTTCTTCTGAATTGTGGCAACTGGCGCCCCACTTGGCGTCGACCCCATCCGCACCAATAAAGAGCGTATGGATCAGCATGTCTTTGAAGCTCTGAATTGCACTCGGCCCTACCAGCGAGAACCAGTCGCCCCGCAGATGTCCCCCGGTGACGAAGACGTCGATATCCTTCCGCTTCGACAATTCCATCGCGATATTCACAGTATTGGTCACTACCGTCAGGTCGGCATTGAAGGGGAGCCCACGGATGATCTCCGCGGTCGTCGTTCCCGGTGTTACGGCGATCGTTTCTCCTGGCTGTACCAGCGCGGCGGCGGCACGGCCGATGCGATGTTTTTCCTCGGCGAAGTGCTGAATCTGGGCCATAAACGAGCGGTCATTCTTGAATGGCTCGTAGAACATGGGATGGCCCACGATGGCTCCTCCGTGAGTACGGTTCAACAGGCCCTGCTTCTCCAGCGTGTCCAGGTCCCGTCGAATTGTCACGACCGAGACCTTGAGGCTTGTACTCAATTCCTCCCCGGAGATAGTCCCGTTCTCCTGCAGTGCCTTCAAAATCGCCTGGAAGCGTTTCTTTTGCTTGTCTCCGCCCGGAGATGGACGCTCTCCTTCGTCTGTCACTGCTTCACGTCTCGTGATCGATGATCTGGCCATTGCGCTTTCCCGCTTCCGTTTGAATTATCTCCGAAGCAGATCCGGTTCGATACGTCATTCGAACATATACGCCCGGTGAATCAGAAATTTCTCGACGATAATGACCGAAATTATCAAAATAGAAAATTATTTTGAACGTAATCCACATAATCATGCTATGTTATCGGCATGTTGGGTCGGATCTGCAAGTTGCTTGTGCTCGCATGCGTGGTCGTATCCCTGGCCAAGGCGCAATTGGGTGAGGTTGGGGCCAGTCATTCATCGACGGCCCGAAGTATCTCGTTTTATCCGTATAAAGGCCGCTGGCATGGCGCCGATGTGGCCTATTCTATTCAGCTTTCCCCGGACCGCTTCCTGTGGCTTTTTGGCGATACCTTCGCCGGCAAGCCGGATACCACGCGTATCTCTGGTGACAGCATGCCGCGCAATTCGATCGGGATTGCGACATGTGCCTCCGGGCAGCCATGCCGCGTTGAGTATGCATGGACAGACCATCCTACCGGCCCTCCCACATCCTTCTTCGAAACAGGCACTGCCGAGTTCTACTGGCCCCTGGACGGCTTCGTTGCGAATGGCGTTCTGTACGTCGTTCTGCAGAAGATGCATACTGCCGGCGACGGCGGAGCGTTCGGTTTCGACTATTCCGGGGTCGTGCTTGCCTCCATCGGTAACTTCATGGATCCGCCGGCGGTCTGGAATGTTGTCTATCAGCCGGTGCTGAGCGGGAATACGGTGATCCCGGGCGTAGCCGTGGTTGGACCGGAGGTCGCACGGAGCGCAGGGGATCCTTCGGCCGCGCCGGACTATGTCTATTTCTTCACGTGGGTGAAGAAGGGCGGCTCTCCTGAGGTGGCATTAATGCGGCTGTCCACGGCGTCGTTAAGCGATCCCGCGGTTTCTTCCGGGCACTGGCAGTACCTTGCGAAGGGTGGAGAATGGAATCCTTGGACTACCCCAGCGTCCTTGCCGAAGGATGGCAAAGCGTTGGTCTACGGAAATTACACCGAGTTCACCGTGTCCTACCACCCTGACGTGCATCGATGGCTGATGACGCTGCCGGGCGGCATCATGGACGGCGCGGCGTTCGTGAGCTATGCAGACACCCTGGCGGGAAATTGGTCGACGCCCAAGGCTATTTATACCTTTCCCGAATCCCAGCCATCGAACCCTGACCACGCGCCCAATGTCTTCTGCTATGCAGCCAAGGAACATCCGGAGCTGGAAGCTCCAGGAATGTTCACTTTTACCTATGCCTGCAATTCCATGAAGATCCAGGAAGTGTTGGCGAATCCGCGGCTCTACCATCCGGTAGTCGTGACAGGGCCAATATCCATCATCGTCAAGCCGGCGAAGAAGTAAATCGGCCAGTGCTGAAGGAATGCCAGATCACGCCAAACCGGGCATCGAGCACATAGCCACACGGCAGGATGCTTGTGTAGTCAAAGCTTCCTCCAAGCGTGTTCCGTTCCACCGCACTGTCTGTGTTCTGCGGTCCTATCGCTGACGGGAAGCCCTGGCTCGTAGACTCCTGCTGGACGATCTGCCGAAAGAAAACCGCATGCAAGTGATTGTTGTCATTAACAGCCCGATCCAGGCGAGCAACGAGCGAGTATTTTGTGATGGGAACCCTCTCTGACCCAGGATTGAGTTTGTAGCCGGCCTGGGCATTGCTGTCTGCCGTTAAAATGACGCCAGAGCGGCCCTCCATCTGAAATCCCTTCGCTTCGACGGTAACGTTGTAGGTGTCCGGCGTAAGGAACTGAATTGATAGCTTCCATCTTTGTTCATGACAGCTTTCGTTTGGAAGTTCGTGGTGGTGTCGGTGACTGTAATGGTCGCGCCAACAATCTTCGCGCCGCTACTGTCGGTAAGCTCCCCCACAATGCTGCCCGTATATCTAGGTCCGGTCAAAAATGACACCCGTTCACCGAACCGAGTCTTGCTTTTTCTCATTTACGCCGGTATTCAGTTGTACGGTACGATTGAGAACTCTACGCCCACGCGTTTGCCACTTGGAATGGTCAAAAATGACATATTGTCTGGGCGAAATGATCGGCTCATTGCCCTTGAAATCTGGCGGAGATACACAATATATCTTTGTAGATACCGGGGTTATTTGTTTATGAAACTCAACAAATTGAGCGCCTGAATCTCAGCTGCGCGTCTGAATATTGCGACGGTCCCTAAATCATTTTCTGGTGGGGAAAGCTGAATCGATCTTCAAAATGAAGCCGGTTTAGATCATCCTCCGTCAACCTCCTGAGGTGACACGGTTCGATCGCCAACCTACGAGCTGAAAGATCATTTTGTACATGAAGCATGTCATTTCTGCTCTTTTATCAGAACGATAGCGAGTATATAGTCACTCTCATTGTGATGAACCTAAAGACACTCGATCAGATCGATAAGGGATTTAAGGTTGGCTTATTCAGCGTTGGACTTAATACATACTGGGATCAATACGACGGGCTTCGGCAGCGGCTCGAAAGCAATAATGCGATCATTCACGGACAGTTGAATGCTGTGGGTGCCGATGTCGTAAACATAGGCATCGTCGATTCTATCGAAAAGGCACTTGATGCAGGTCATTATTTCCGTCAGCAAGACGTGGATATACTCTTCCTGCATCTCGGCACTTATGCATTGTCCGCCACCGTGTTGCCCATAGTCCGGCGCTGTAAAACCCCTGTCATCGTGCTCAACCTAAGCTCTGACTTAGCAATTGACTACGAGCGATTTAACCGGCTACCAAATCGGACGGCAATGACGGGCGAATGGCTCGCGAATTGCCAGTCTTGTACGGCCCCGGAAATCGCGAATGTCTTCTCGCGATGCGGCATCCCCTTTCGCCAGGTTACCGGAGTACTTAGCGAGGAACGAGTTTGGACTGAGATTCACGACTGGATGGAAGCCTCGCGCGTGGCGCATGGGATGGAGCACAATCGCCTTGGCATCATGGGCCATTACTACAGCGGAATGCTTGATATCTATACGGACCTCACGTTGCAGTCATCCGTGTTTGGGACACAGTTTGAGATGCTGGAGGTGGATGAGCTCTCCGCTCTTCGTCGCGAAGTCGACGCCGTCAAAATCCCCGAACGCATTCGCGAGATATCTGAGATGTTCGATGTCGAACCGAGTTGTACACCCGGCGAGCTCGAGGGTGTAGCGCGGACTTCGATTGCGCTTGATTCCCTTGTTGCGCAGCATCAACTTGGCTCACTCGCGTACTACTATAAGGGCTCTGGAATAGCCGAAAACTACGAGTCGATCAGCTCGATTATCGTGGGAACAAGCCTGCTGACCGCACGCGGCGTGCCGGTTGCTGGAGAGCTCGAGGTCAAGAATGCGCAGGCCATGAAGATCCTCGACTTGTTTAGGATTGGCGGGTCTTTTACAGAGTTTTACGCTAATGACTATGCCGACGATGTAGTCCTCATGGGACATGACGGACCCGGGCACCTGGCGATCGCAGAGGGAAAGCCGAAGCTTCGTCCACTGAACAACTATCACGGCAAAGTAGGACGAGGACTCTCCATCGAGATGAGCGTCAAGCACGGACCCGTGACCCTGCTAGCGGTAACTGAAGCTGACCATGGCAAACTGAAGTTTGTCGTAGCCGAAGCTGAATCTGTGCCCGGGCCGATCCTGGAGATCGGGAATACAAACAGCCGATATCGCTTTTCAATTGGCGCCCGAGGCTTTCTTGAGAAGTGGACCGAAGCCGGAACTGCCCACCACTGTGCAATTGGTATCGGACATCATGCCGCACGACTGGCGAAACTAGCTTCTCTTCTTGGAATAGAGTGCATGCAGGTGTGTTGATCGAACGCACCTGCGGACACGAACTCTTGAGGCCGCGACCGGTATCTGCCGGCGCAGCTGGTCCTCGGAAAGAGAAACATTTGAGCGCGACAATACAGGCGGCGTTTTAACTGGAAGCTGATGCGAATCACCCTCTATAGCTTCCGGAAGCTTGTCGGGCTCTTCCCTACTGCCTTTTTGAAAAATCGGTAGAAATACTGGTCGTCTTCAAAGCCGCTCTGGCGGGCTATCTCTTTGATCGATAACTCGCTATTCAATAGAAAGTTCCGTGCACGATTCAGCTTCAGGTGTAAACGGTATTGATGAGGACCAACCCCGGTATGCTCGCGAAAAGTTCGGCGGAAATTGGAATAGCTTGTGCCCAGCCGCCGCGCGATTTCCTCTAGAGAGAGATCTTGCGTATCCACCAACAACATTATCTCTTTTGCTCTTTGCACCATCCTTGAAGCCTCCTTTGCAGCGGGAGGGTTTACGAATGTGGAGGAATACAGGCGAGCGAGGAGAACACAGGTAAGTGCCGCCATATTTTGCTGAAGCGCAGGTCGATTTTCCTGTGCCGCTTCTATGAGAGCTTCAAAGATTTCAAGGATGCCCGCCGAGGGACGCGTGCGAAACACATAAGGTTTGGAGAAAAAATGGCCGTCGAAGATTGGTTTGTATGCGGGTCCGGCAAATCCTACCCAGTATTCACGCCATCCAACCTTGGGATTCGGCCGAAATCGATGCCACAGTCCCGGTGTCAACAGAATGACGTTGCCGCCCTCAATCTGGATTTTTTGTTTCTTCGTTTCAAACAGACCAGACCCTTCTGGTATATAGATCATTTGATATTCATCGAGCACTCGACCACTCTCCCAGTCAAAGTGATAGAGCTGAGGGTGTTGAACAGGAGGATAATATCCATCTTCAGGCAAAATGGTGGACCTGCCGCAAGTCGTCACATACATGCCCCATCGGCGAGATTTCGGATCTACGCGAAGATAGCGAAAATAGAAACGTCGTTGAGAAAACTGCTCTTGGGCTACGCTCATTTTGTCCATGATACTCGCTCGTCTAAATGAATCAGGAGTTATGCCAATTGCTCACCTCATATTTCCAAGCCGTTCGAACGCAACGTTTCCTTACCTCTGCTGTGGCGAGCTTCATGTTGATTTTGTTCCCGGTCCCAAAGGTTTTGGCACAGGTGGAGAATGTCGATCCCACAATCGGCAATGTAAGCATTCTGCTGGAGCCAACCCGTCCTACGGTTTATTTACCGTTCAGCATGGTGCGCATGTATCCGGTGCGCAGGGATGGCCTGGATGATCAGATTCGATACTTTCCGCTCACGATCCTATCTCATCGCCAACCAGAGTTGTTTGCGATCATGCCCGGAGTAAATGACCGTCCCGCTGCCTATGATGCGGAAGAGGCGACCCCATATTACTATTCGACACGGTTCGATGAATCGCTCATCCGCACTGAGTTTTCTCCTACGCATCAGGCAGGATACTTCCGATTTAGCTTTGTGAAAGAGCAAGCTGCGTTGACGGTGAAGAACCTTCATGCAGGATCACTTCATGTCGTGGGCAAGAATGCACTTTCCGGCGAAGAGTCGATCAATGGCATGACAGCCTACTTCTATGCGGAGCTAAGCGAACCCGTCTCGATGGAGGTGAGGCGCGAGGAAGACCGCGACAAACTCACCATCTCCGGGCAGACAAAAGGAATCGAGTTTCGCTATGGCGTTTCCTTCATCAGCATGGAACAGGCAAAGCGAAACCTACAGCGTGAGATTCCATCTTGGGGTTTGGAACGCGTGAAAGAGCAAGCGCGCTCGCAGTGGAACGATGCACTCGGACGCATTGCGGTGGAAGGCGGAACAGAGGCACAGCGAAAGATCTTCTACACCGCGCTCTACCGCTGCTTCGAGCGCATGATCAATATTACCGAGGATGGGCGCTACTACAGCGGCTACGACCACAAAGTGCATGAGGATGCGCGGCCCTTCTATGTGGACAACTGGCTATGGGATACTTTCCGCGCGATGGAGCCGCTGCAGACCCTGTTGAATCCGGATATGCAGGCTGACAAGATCCAATCGTATGTGCGAATGTATCAACAGTCCGGCGTCATGCCTACCTTCGCGCTTGCCTCGGGACCGGCGGCCATCATGAATGGCAACCACGCGGCTCCATGGATTGTCGATGCGTGGAACAAAGGCGTGAGGAACTTCGATCTGCCCACTGCCTATGAAGGCCTCCGGAAGCGATCACTGGATACTACGTTATTGCCTTGGAAGCTCGGGCCGAAGACTTCGTTGGATGACTTTTACAACGTACACGGATACATGCCCGCGTTGCAGCCCGGAGAGAAGGAAACTGTCGCTGGGGTGCATCCGTTCGAGAAGCGACAGGCTGTCGCTGTGACATTGGAGAACAGCACAGATGACTGGTGCATGGCTCAGCTTGCGAGTGTTCTGCACAAGCCGGAAGATTACGAGCTATTTCTGCGGCGTGCAGCGAATTACCGCGTTCTCTATCGACCAGACAAGTCACTGATGTGGCCGAAGGATGACAAAGGAAATTGGATCGAGCCGCTTGATCCGAAGTTTGACGGAGGCCCTGGTGGGCGGGATTACTATGACGAGAACAACGGCTGGACTTATACGTGGGATGTAGTCCACGACTACGACGGATTGTTTACGCTTATGGGCGGCAAAGAGAAGGCTCGAGCCAATCTGGACCAACTCTTTCGAGAATCGCTGCCGGTGTCGCGATCGGCATTTCAGGCTAAATTTCCGGACTCGACTTCAATGATCGGAGAATTTTCGATGGCGAATGAGCCAAGCCTGAACATCCCTTATATCTATGACCGTTTAGGCGCGCCATGGATGACGCAGAAGCGCGTGCGCACCATTCTGGAAGCTTTTTTCAGGGACGATCTGATGGGCATCCCAGGGGACGAGGATGGCGGCGGTATGAGCGCGTTTGTCGTCTTCTCGATGATGGGCCTCTATCCTGTGACGCCTGGGATCCCCGTATATGACATTGGTAGCCCGATCTTTACCAAAGTAACGATTCGACTGACTAGCGGCAAAGAGTTCATCATCAAGGCTCCAAACACGTCACGTGACAACAAGTATGTGGAGAGTGTGCAATGGAATGGAAGACCTCTTGATCGGCTCTGGTTGTCGCATAAGGACGTCATTGATGCAGGCTTGCTGGAACTGACGATGGGCGATACGCCAAACACTTCTCTTGGAACGCAGGAAGAGTCTCTACCTCCTGACTCGATCAACTCGAAGCCCTCTCAATTCCAATGAGAGCTATTACCCATGGCGATAATGCTCTTCACAATCTCTTCTCTACAGCGACGAGCATGTGAGTGGGGCCAACGTGGAGTTATCGGAGACGGGATTCAAGCTCCTCGAGGCTATAACCCTTGGTTTCGGGGTAGAACGCGAGTGTGACTACGAATTGGATCGCCATCAATGTGGCGAAGATGATGAACGGTAAGGATGCAGATTTCGCCGCCATCCACGGAAATATTTGCGAAATAACGCCGTTCATTACCCATAGCGTAGTGCTGCCAAGGGCCTGTCCCTTAACCCGTACCGCATTCGGAAAGATCTCGCTCATATAGACCCAGATCACCGCGCCGGATGAGATCGCGAATGAAGCGATGTATGCCGCAAGAAGGAATATCAGGGCTGAGCGCCATCGCCCTGATATAAAGATCGCGGCTATTCCACTGAGAGTGATCGTCATGCCAATGCAGCCGACCAAAAGGAGCGTCTTCCGCCCAAGGCGATCAATAAGGGCCATCGCGATGATGGTGGAAACTAAGTTAACCGCTCCCACAATCACGGTTTGTATTCCGCCGCTCACACCGTGAAATCCGGCAGAGGCGAAGATATCGTTCAGGTAGTACAGCACTGCATTAATTCCGGAGAGCTGATTGAATGCCGCAAGAGGAATGGCGAGCGCAATGGGATAGAGATAAGCGCGTTTGAACAGGGACTCATTGTGAATGTAGCCATCCTTACTGAACGATGCAACGATGTCTTTAAGTTCCAAGTCGGGATCAGTATGTCCCAAACGCGCGATCGTATTGCGAGCATCCTGCATGCGATCTTGTGTGACGAGCCAACGTGGACTATGAGGAATGCTCAACAGCATCACAAAGAACAAGACTGCAGGCAAAGCAGAGACACCGAAGTCCCATCGCCACTCGGTCGTCCCCGGATGCAGCGCGCTTATCATCAGATTTGAAAAGTAAGCCAGAAGAATGCCGACGACGATATTGATCTGGAACAAGCCGACCAGTCTGCCGCGGTACGCTGCGGGTGCGAGTTCAGCAACGTAAACAGGGCCAAGGACAGAAGACCCGCCGATAGCCAGGCCGCCGATAAATCGTGCTGCGAGAAACGCTGGCCAATTCCACGCGAGGGCGCAGCCGATCGCCGAAACCACGTACAAGATAGCGAGCCATCGCAGTGTCGAGCGCGGCCCCAGGCGATTGCCAATGTCTCCAGCAGACACGGCACCGACTACAGTCCCCCACAGCGCGATCGATACAGTGAATCCCAGTTGCAACGGCGTGAGATGGAACTGTGCCGTTAGCGCATGTGTTGTACCAGCGATAACGGCCGTATCGAATCCGAACAGCAGGCCCCCGAGCGCACCAGCAGCGGAGCTGCGAATCAAATGACTATTAATTGGCATTTTGCATCCACCTTTTCCTGCCGCAGAGCTAGTGTGCGACAGAAGCTCCAGCATTATTTAGCGGGTCGTGCCCCCGCGCTGGCAAAGACGGCACATAATCCTCCAGAAATTCCCAGATCTTCTCATAGGCAAGTTCGTCCGCGTCCTTACCGAACATGCCGTGCTTCCCGCCGGGCACCGTGTAAAGCTGGTTCGGCTGGTGCGCTGCGTCAAGCAACCCATGGAGATGCACGGATTCGCTATAGGGCACCGTGGGATCTTGATCACCATGCACCATAAGGATGGGCGGCAGACCTTGTCGAACATAGCTAATAGGGGAAACCCGCTTCGCTTGCGCCTCTTTATCCAGCTGGCTTCCCAGCCAAGCTACCGCATACGTCTGCCTGTTGGCACCTTGAAGCACGTCCAGAACATCCGTAATTCCGTACCAGTCAACGACCGCAGCAACTTTCATCGGCACATCTCCCACGGAGGCGTCCGCGGGACAGTTTGCATCCAGGCCGTCGGCATCCTGCAACATACCCGCCATCAATGCCAGATGGCCACCGGCGGAATGCCCGGTAACGATGATCCGTGAAGAATCCAAATGAAACTGCTTCGCATTTCGGTACACCCAACGGAGGGCGCAGCGGGCATCTTGTACCGCGGCTGGCGCCGGTGCAGTCCCGGACATACGGTACTCCACATTGATGACATTCCAGCCTCGTGCTATCCAAGGCATAAAGTAAGGAACAGCCCCGGTCCTGTCTCCGAAGAACCATCCGCCGCCGTGGTAGTAGATCACGGTGGGCACAGCAACATCCGTCTGCATTTGCCAGACATCAAGCTTCAGTTGTGTGCCACTTTGAAATCCGTACACCTGGTCGGGATAAACAAGGTAATTCTGGGAGACAGACTCGGACCATTGCACGGGGCTCGATGTTGACTGCGCGAAGATCACAACAGTGGTTGCACAAAGAACGAGAGCTACAAGGCATCGTGTTATGCGCATGAGACCTCCCTGTCTGCCGGAAGATGGGGCTTTCAATCTTGTCGCTATTTCGGAATAACGAAAGTTTTCTTGTTCGTTTGGCATTGAAACACTCTATTGTGTTATTCTTCGATACGTCAAGAGGAATTTGGGCCATCTTCCTGAAGAGGAAGCTGCGGAGACTTGGGAGTCATTCACGAGTGGCGTATCTGGTATTCGATCTGGGTGGATCGCATTTGACCTGCGGGATAGTGGCAGACGGTGTCCTGATCGCACACGAGTCCCTGTCCCTGCCTGACTCGCAGTTGTTGGCGCCTGTATTGCCCGGATTGTCGGAGACCCTGCTTCGTTTGCGCGAGACCGCTGGCGTTCCAATCGACGGGGTAGGACTTGGATTCTGCGGGTTGGTTGATGAGAAGAGAAACCGGATCGTGTCCACGAATGGTAAGTTCGTCGACGCTCCTGAACTCGACTTGAATGAGTGGGCCTTGAAAACGCTGCATCTTCCAATTCGCATCGCCAACGATGCCCGGCTTGCGCTGCGAGGCGAAATGTCGGCAGGTGCCGGCCATGGTGATCGTGATGTGTTTATGTTCACGCTTGGTACCGGAATCGGAGGAGTCGTGGCGCTCGATGGGAAACTGCCCTCCGGCGCTCACGGGCTGGCGGCATGTCTCGGGGGTCACGTCCCCGTCACGCTCGGTGGAAGACGTTGCACCTGCGGCGGACAAGGTTGCGCGGAGTCGGAAGCATCTGGGTGGGTATTGCCGGCCATCTGCAAGGAGCAACCCGACTTTCTTGGGAGCCGACTATCAGATGTCGCATTGAACTTCCTCAATTTGTTCGCGCTCGCTGACGAAGGCGATGCAGTAGCCGTGCGTGTGCGCAACCATTGTCTTCAGGTATGGGGGGCGATGACAGTTGCAGCTATCCTCGCCTACGACCCGGCAGTTGTGATCTTTGGTGGCGGAGTGATGAAGGCCGCCGATCTGATCCTACCGAGCGTGCGGGAGTACGTGCGGCACAACATTTGGGCTCCGCTAAGCGAACCACGCATCGTGGCTGCGGCGCTCGGAAACCACGCAGCCCTGTATGGCGTGGAACCTCTGTTTCAGGAGACGAGATAGTCATGTATGACAAGCACCCCGTTCTTCCAGTGGGGAGCGCAGACGAGTGTCTTGCGGGATGGGAACAGGTCGCCAAGGCGCTCAGCAGGCTGGAAGGATCTATCTGCATTGAGTGCTATCCAGGTGTGTTTGTCGATGAGGTAGAGCAGGCAGTGCACGCGGTACTCCCGCATGCCGCGGTTCTCCGCACTACCGATCTTTTTCTTGCGCCGGACGACATCGCCGGCAAGTACGCATCGCTGCTGACAGATGATCCTGTCTTCGGCGTGATGAATGCAGCCGAGCTCCGCGACTTTCTGGACGAGGAGAAGTTACGCGCCGCTCAACACGAGTTGGCAAAAGGCGGAACGTTCGTGGTCATCGGTACGGGTGCATCGCTGGTTTGTCCAGAGCCGGCAACGCTGATCTACGCGGACCTCGCCCGCTGGGAACTGCAGATGCGCCAGCGTCGAAATGAAATTCCAAATCTCGGCATGGACAACTACGAAGAACGCGCCGCGCTGAAATACAAACGGGCATTCTTCCTCGATTGGCGTGCCGCCGATCGCCAAAAGCGGCGTTTGCTTGGCAAGCTTGACTACCTGCTCGACACCAACGTGCCAGGCAATCCAAAGATGATCACCGGAGCCGCGTTCCGGCGTGGGTTAGCGAAAGCGGTCACGCAGCCATTCCGCGTCGTCCCGTTCTTCGATCCCGGACCATGGGGCGGTCACTGGATGGAGCGCGTGTGTAACCTGCCGAAAGATGGAGCGCCGAACCATGCCTGGTGTTTCGATTGCGTGCCCGAAGAGAACAGTCTGCTGCTCGGCTTCGGAGAGCACCGCGTCGAGATTCCTGCGATCGATCTCGTGTTTGCCCGGCCGGAAGAGCTGCTTGGGCAAGACGTCTATCGCCGCTTTGGCGATGAGTTTCCCATCCGGTTCGACTTCCTCGACACGATGGGTGGAGGAAACCTCTCGCTTCAGGTGCATCCGCTAACGCAGTACATACGCGAGCATTTCGGCATGGCATACACGCAGGATGAGAGCTACTACATGCTGGATACCGGGCCGGATGCATCTGTGTACCTTGGGCTAAAGGATGGAGTCGACCGCGAGAAGATGGCCTCAGATCTAAAGCGTGCCGAGGAGGGCGATTTCGACTTTCCTGCAGAGCAGTATGTCAACCGTTTCCCCGCGCGCAAGCATGATCACTTCCTCATTCCGGCAGGAACGATTCATTGCTCCGGCAAGGACAGCATGGTGCTGGAGATCAGTGCAACGCCTTTCATCTTCACCTTCAAGCTGTGGGATTGGGGTCGCCTTGGGCTCGATGGCCGTTCCCGCCCGATCCACTTGGAACACGGACTGGCGAATATCCAGTGGGACCGTACCACGCAGTGGGTAGAGTCGTCGCTCGTCAATCAATTCGAGTCGGTGGCCGGCGGTGAAGGATGGCTCGAAGAACGGACAGGATTGCATCAGCTTGAATTTATCGAGACGCGGCGCCATTGGTTCCGGACCAAAGTGACCCACGACACACGTGGCACGGTCCATGTGCTGAACCTCGTCGAAGGCAGCGAAGCGATTGTAGAAAGCCCGGAAGGAAATTTCGAGCCGTTCGTTGTCCACTACGCGGAGACATTCATTGTTCCGGCGGCTGTAGGCAAATACACCATCCGACCCTTTGGCGCGGGTGCAGAACAACAATGCGGCACGATGCTCGCGTACGTGCGTTGAACGGCAAAGCCAAGGGGCTTAGCTCCAGGACAACTTCCACGCGGTCTTCTCGGGTTCAATTAGCAGCCGACCATCGGTGAGGCGGTATGCCGCTCCCTCCAGTCTGGGCGTTCGGCCAGCGAGAAGATCGGCAGCGAGCTCGACGACTCGCGGGACCCTTGAGCCTTCACGGCGGAAAGTGACCTGCCATCCTTGTTTTCCCATGGGTTCCACGGCCAGCGAAACACGACCGAAGCGGGTGGGAGTACTCGCCAGCGAGAATGCCTTTCTCTGCGTCAATTCTGAGGGAAGAAGGCCGTCGAGAAGGCGCAGGCGATCTTCGTCCTCGAGAACGAGGCGGTGCCGCAGATAGCGCACGCATTCCGCGCTGGCCCAGTTATGCGGCATGTCGCCCCAGAACTGGGATACCGAAGCTTGCTGGAGCGGCTGTTCTTCGCGCCAGGCAAGCAGCGGAGAAGCGTGATTGAGGAAACCCGTGAATGTGCGCTCTGCCCCGTCGCGAAGACCTGCCCACAAATACACCTGCGCAACGAAGGGAGCGTTGTACGTCCAAAGCGATTCGTGACGCAGCCATCCGGTTTCTGTGGGGACGTCTTCAGCGGTGCAGGCCTGCATCAGCGCGATGTGGCCGCGCGCGATGGGATCGTCCTTCGCAAAGACCGAGCCGGGAAAAATTGCGTGCGAAACCGGCCATTGCGCCGTCTGTGGGCGCGGACGCTGCCAGGGATTGGGCAGCTTCCAGTCGGGATCGTCGCGCATAAGGATGGGCAGATAGGAGAAGCCACGCGGATCTGCCACCATCTCCTTCTTCGCAGCCTCGTCGAAGGAAGCGCGGAGTTCGCGATAAAACGAAGCAGCTATATCAAGCTCTGGGAGCTTCAGGTTCTCGTTGCACCGCATCACAGCGCGCAGGCCCGCAAGCACCCAAAGCGTGTTGCTGAATTCAGAGTGGACACCGGCGATACCGCCGTCAGGAAACCCCGGCGCGATCAGGCCATAACGGCCATTTGTGGAGTTGCCCCGCCGCGCTTCGTCGCGCAGTTGCATAAGGAAGCGGACGCCAAGCGCCACCTGATCGCGGAACTCGCGCAGCATGGACCAGTCGTCCTTCAGCTCGCATGCACGCACCAGCGTAAACATTGCGATAGCTGTGTCTTTCCAATGCTCGCCGCCTCCACCCGCAATAATTTGTCCGGTAGGCGCCTGGCGGTTCCACTCACTGCGCAATCCATCATCCGCTTCCCTCTCATAGCCGAGATAGCGCGCAGCTTCCAGAAGAAAGTTACCGTCAACAATCCAGAGGCCACGATAAACCGTTGGACCGACCTGAAAAACTAAACGGCCTTCCTTGCTCTCGCGTGCTTGCTGGATGTTTCTCGCGCAGCCTATGAGGAAGTCTTTGTTCGCGCCGGACAGCTCGAATTGAACCGGTCCCCCGAAGGGTTTCCAACTCTGCCAGAACCTCCGGGCGCTCGATAGCAGAGCGTCGGGATCAAAAGCGCTGTCGATTGTTTTCATGCTGTCCTGTGGAATGCGGAATAGGTAGCGCGCAGGCTGTCCCGGCGAAGGCGATAGATGTTCAAGATAAAGTTCATAGCCACCGGTTCGCGCCCACAACACGGCTTCGTCTTTGCGTGGGCTTGCTGCCATGCAATAGATCCATGGCTTTTTGTCTGCGCGCGTCAGCACAGGATTTGGCGATTCACCAGCAGCCAGTTCGCACGTGCAGGAACACTGGACATTCAACCGAGGCGCAACCTGCACGGCATTCTGCGTGGCCCGAACTTCAAGGAGAACGTTATCGACCCGGCCTTCCCCGGGCCGATCTGTTGCGAACGCAATCAATTCGAAGCTCACCGTCGGCCGCTCAATCAAAGTATGAACGATGGGTATCGAGGGAGATTCGATCCATTGCCTTCGCACTGTGTCGCGGTCCATCCCGGCCAATGTGAATTCAAGCACTGTCCCGAACTGATCGATCGAGGCGAACTGATCCGAGGGAAAGTCGTAAAGCAGGCTGCCTCGTTCGTTGACGAGGCTCTTGTGGTGATCGTCGGGAAAGCAAAACGCTGTCTGGTATTGCGACGGCGCATAACGAAAGTCCACTTCGACCCTTCGTTCGGACGAAACATCTCCGAGAGCAAGCGAAGCGTCGTCAGGCACAGCAAACGCGGCAAGCGGTCGCGCCGCTGCGGCCATACTGGCGGACACAGTCCCTGACAACAGACGCCTCCTTGAAAAGGATGTCATAGCTCGAAATTCTTCCAGGCATTCGCAGCGCGTTGCGGTTCAGCCACCCATTGCAGGGCGTCGGGATCCTTCTCGAATTGAGTATAGAGAGGCGTGTCGTGCTGCACGTTCAGGTCCTCGTATCGCCGTGGGCCGCGCGCCTCCAGATGAGACAGCCCATACGAGGGATTCCTCTGCCATTCGATTTTTCCTGCTTCCACCAACGGAAACCACGCTAGTCCGCGGTGGGCTCGGACGCCTTCATAAACGAAACCGTACTGCCGATCACACAGTGCTCCAAATACCATGCGTTCGCGCGGGTCCGCATTGATCACACAGTGCGCCCAGCCCGGTGGAACCACCACGTGTTCCCCAGGCCCGGCCTCGATGGCGATGCAGCGGCCGGGATCGGTGCCGACAGATTCCTGCGCGTAAACAACCGCACGGCCTTGCCATATCTCGAAGAGCTCTGGCGCGGACCAGCCGGAGTGCGGAGAGATTGCATGCACATGCCCTTGGCTTCGCACGGGCTCGCGCCCCAGGGTTCCGGCAGCATAGGCAACGACGCCGAACAGCAGATAGCGACGATTCAATTCTTCGCGGTCCTTCACTTTACCAACATCCATGCAGATGCCGTATACGGGATCGGGACCGGAGCATTGAGGATCAAGAAGGCTCGGCCGGATTGTATCCAATTTGCGCATCTCCGGCTCAGGACCAAAGCACTCGAGACCGTAGGAAAAGCTCAAGCTCCTCTCAGAAAGTTGCAGGTCGAGGCCGGGATTAAATATCGGCTCAATCGTTGTGTTCGACATGTTGCTCCTTCACTACGGGGGCCAGGACAGCCTTGCCATTCCGCTCGAGAACACGCAACCCAAAGCCATCTCGCGCGATCGTGCCGTAGTCGTAGCCCGCGTCGCTCGGCCAGCAGGCCCAGAACACCAGAGGCTCGTCCCCGATGTTGACGACACGATGAGCATGCCTTCCATCGATATACAGCAATGCTCCGGGCGTCATCTCTTCTGCCCAGGTATGCCCGCTACGCTCCATGCGCAGCAAAATGCCCTGTCCGGAGACGGCTGTATAGTATTCAGCACGCGTTGCCAAAGCATGGAAGTGACCATGGGTCATGAAATATTCATCTCCCACTCGTCCGGGTTGGAGATGCGTAACGCCCCAAAGCAGACCACCCTCCTGTCCTTCCCGCGCCGGCGCCCACCATTGCACCGAATAGACTTCCGTGTCGGGCGCCAAACCACTGCTCGCATGCTTTGGATACACTTCGGCAAGGTCCTTCAAGAGTTTGCGGCTTCGCTGGATGCTGGCTCCCTCCAGATCTCCCACGCTCCAGTCAATCGTTGTTTCCGGGGTTTCGATGCTTGCTTGATTCTTGACTGTCATAATTCCTGTACGCGAACCCTCTCTACCATGCTCTTTCCGTCGCTGGCCGACTCACTCCTTCGCCGCTCCAACCAGTTTTGCCACCAGGATATTCACGACGACGGGTGCTCCAGTCGCGGATTCGCGAACACTCCCGCTTGCTTCATGGAATTGCAGGCGTCTGAGGTTGCAAAATACGAGCCAACATTCTCGGAATATAGCACTAACTAACGATTACGGTCAAAATAATTTACTATTTCTCCTATTTCGTACATTTTCATTTGCGTATTCTGGAAGAGCAAAATATACACCTTGGGTAGTGTTTCGAAACGAATCTCCTCCAGAGGTGATCGAAACGGAAGTAGAGAGGTTGCGATGGCAAGATCATCGATCACTCGGCGGGAATCGGTTGCGGTTGCGGGCGAGCGTTCGTCTCAGAGTGGCGACAAACAGCAACGGCGCTTCCAGGAAATCTTGAAGTCGCTGCAGGACAACGGGACAATCTCCGTGGAGGAACTGAGCACGAGCCTCAAAGTTTCCGTCGTGACCATTCGTAGGGACCTGGACACTCTGGAGAAGCAGGGTCTGCTGAACCGCACGCATGGTGGAGCTGTTGCGGGACATCCCATGTTCTACGAATCGTTCAAGAATGACCGCTCATTCATGGCGCAGGTGGAGCACTTCGCGGAGGAAAAACGCCGCATCGGCCGTGCAGCCGCCGCACTGGTGCAGCCAGGAGAAACAATCGCCGTAACGCCGGGAACGACAACCGCGGAGATCATCCGCGGTCTTCCCTTCAATGCCGATCTCACCGTCGTGACCAACACCGTTAATATTGCGATGGAATTGTCGAAACGTAAGGACATCGACGTCTTCGTAACCGGCGGTCATCTGCGCGGCGACTGGTTCTCGCTCGTTGGGCCGACCGCGATACAAAGCTTCGGGAACATGCTGATTCACACGCTATTTATTGGGGCAGATGGCTTCGACGCGCAGTGGGGCGCAAGTTGTCACAACGCTGAAGAAGCCGAATTGAACAGTATGCTGGTGAACCGGTCGCGCCGTCATATCGCCGTGATCGACCATTCAAAATTGAATGTCGTGGCCCGTTGGCGTATCTGCGAAATATCGTCGATCCACACACTGATTACCGACAGCGGCGCCACCGCCGAATTGATCGCGCCGTTCCTCGAGGCCGGCATCGAAGTCGTGCGCGTTTAAACGCGACCGAACCGCATAACAGGCACCGCACTCTTGAAATTCACTATTTCCTGTGGTTTTCCGTGTTGGCCTCAGATTGATCTTTTCGCAAATAATCAGTCGATAACATGTTCGATTATTCCCGATAGGAGCGATTTTATTGGACACACCTGTCGAACTCAAGACTTAGGCTACGGGCGAATGAACTCTTGTCTGGAGTGTCCATGGGGAAGATTCTTTCCACTCTTGTCATCACCATCGGCCCTCCTAACATACAATTCGACCGACCCAAATGCCGTTGATAATGACGAGTATGGCGGACCGGACGCATTGTAAAAACGAAGAAATCTTGCGTCCTTAGGGGATCAATTATCAAGGTAAAATTTTTGATCGGGTTGTCCGCATCACTATTGAGAGCAGGAGTCATGATTTCGATATAGGTTGAATCAATCATTATCGTGTAGCTTTTTGCGTCAAAAACAACATTGGCTATATGATCCTCGTGCGCAAGCAATCCGCAGATTCCACCCGCCCGAGGATGCTGACCAATGGATCGCCGTACCTTTCTCAAAGCTTCCGCTGCCGCCACAACGCTTAGCTTCCCTCAGGGAGCACTCGCCGGCGCAATGCCATCTTTCCCTTCCATACCTTCTCTCGCGGACCTCGCCAGCACCCGCATGCCCCACACTTTCATGGAGCTGTTCAATCTACCGATCGCCATGAACGACTGGGGTTACGCCCAGACAGTGAAGTCGGTCTCCGCCATCACGGCCATCGCCTTCCCTCCTTACGTGTGCTGCGGGATTCCGGACACGCCGTGGAGCCCGGGATTGCTTTCGACCTGCGAGCTGACAATGAACGATCAGCTCATCTCCATTTCTAACGACCCGGCACGGGCGGTGATCTATCAGTGGTTCCCGCACTGCGTTGTGCGCGAGCAGACCGTAGACGGGATCCACTTCCGCACCACAATGTTCCTGCCCCCTGAACAGCGCGCCGTTTTACAGAAGATCGAAATTCGCAACACCGGCGCCCACACCACGGACATTGTGCTTGGCTTCAACATGCGGTCTGCGGTTACACAGAGATCCTCAGCCTGGTTTGCGCAGTTGCCCGGAGAAGCGGATAACCATGTCTCATGGAACGCCCCCAAAGGTAGACTGACTTGGACTGCCGCACATTCCAAGGCCGCCAGCACACACGGCATCTCTCCGGCAGCGGATTCATTGATCGGCGGCAACGTACTTCAATACAACCTCACGCTAGCTCCCGGAGCAACGCGTGAGTTGCACTTTGCTGCCACGCTTGCCGCCAGCGACGCAGACGCTGACGCGCTGTACGATCGCCTGCAATCGCAGTTTGCCGAACTGGAGCAGCAGAACGAGCGCCGCTTCGATCAGCTCGTTCACTCCGCATTCACCGCAGGTAATGGTGACTTCTCCGGATCGCTTCCGCGGCTTCATACGTCGAGCGAAACGCTCTGGAACCTGTACCACAATGGCCTCAAGAATCTTCTGAGTGCGCGACGGCGCTCCCCTGACTCTGTTTACGGGCCCACTCTGCTCACGCTGAGCGGGCATGTCTTGCCAACGCTTAGCTTTCCGTGGGACACGGCGTTGAGCAGTTTCAGCCTGTCGCTGCTGGACCCGCAGCCGCTGCGTAACTTGGTGGAGATATGGTTCCAGCGTGACATGCATGAGCACCTGGCCACGGACTATATAACGGGCGAGGCCGTAGGGCCTTGGTACGCGGTCAACGATATGGCAATCATCCGCTGTGCGCAGGATTATCTGCGCGTCACAGGCGATGTTGCATGGATCAACAAGCGTATCGACGGCAAACCGGTTCTCGATCACTTGTTGAATCACGCGACGTACTGGAAGAAGCTTGCCGGAAAGAACGGCCTTGCCGACTATGGTGGTATTGCCAATCTGCTCGAAGTCGTCAGCACCTATACCCATGAAGTAGCGGGCATGAATGCCGGCAATGTCTCAAGCATGCGCTTTGTCGCAGAGCTCTTGGAGAAGAACGGCCGGGCGCGGGAGGCCGCTCAACTACGCGCCGAAGCTAAAGCGCTTGCGCAGCGAATCAACGAACTCCTTTATGTGAACGGTAAAGGTTGGTGGAAGTGCGGACAGCCGGACGGAACGTTTGTGGGAGTGCGGCACTGCTATGACTTTCTGGCCGTCCTGGATAACATGAGCGACGACCTGACCGACACGCAGAAGAGGGAAATGTCGCACTTCTTCTGGACCCAACTCGCTTCCACGAAATGGATGCGAGCCCTAGCAAGCGGAGACCCAGACGCCACATGGAACGTACGGCCGGACCATAGTTGCTTAGGAGCTTATGCAGCGTGGCCGGCGGAGTGTGCGAAGGGTCTGTTCAAGATGGACGATCCGAGGCGAATTGCAACATGGCTCACCGAGGTGGCAAAAGCTGGAAATCAGGGACCGATCGGCCAGGCTCACTTCACTGAAGATGTCGTCAGCCCGCTCAAGGGCGGCGCCTACAAAGGCTCCGAAGACGCCCCATATATCGAAGACTGGTGCGCGATTGCGGGCGGAGCGTTTACTGACCTCGTGCTCGAATCGATCTTCGGCGTGGAAGCGACCCTCTATGACAGCCTGCGCGCCACACCACGACTAACCGCGTTCGACCCACATGCAACGCTGGAAGGACTGCACTATCAGGGTGCGGAGTACACGGTCTCCGCAACTGGAGCCCGGCGCAAGGGATAGATATTTGGAACGCGCTGCTGTTGCCGCAGCCGAGCTGCACCCAGTCGCGGTCTTCGCCAAGGCGGAATGTTGTGCCATCCGAACTTTCGTTGTATGCCGGCCCTCAGAGCCGCAGGCCGAATGTGATGCGTTACGTCAGCAGTCAATTCACACTGCAAATCTTCAGCCAAGCCCAAGTCATCATGAAGAGTGAGGCGCAGAGCCGGCTCGTCCGGGCATTACTACCGGAACAGAGAGCGATATTCCACCAATTCTTGCGGAAGAGGAACTGAATGAATCCAGCTCGCAACGGGTGCTCACTGACCTATAAAGCAAGCTAGCAATGAAGGTCGCGAAGCTTGTCCGTAAGTTGTTGAAGGAATGGTAGGTAGGCACGTCCGGATTCGAACCGGAGACCTCTACCGTGTCAATTCTGGAATTGACGCACTCCCTGTTCTGAAATTCCCTTGCCAGCTGCGTTCACGAAGAGGGAATCAGTGCTCACGGAGAGCTGACGCCGAACTGTCATATACGCGGAAACCGCTCTCAAAGAGCGGTCATCTGAAATGCGAGCCGTTCATCGCCGCACTCGGAGCTACGAAAGCCCGGTGGTAATGAAGCACGGATGATGCGGGCCTGATGAGCAAAAAGTCCAGTAGTCGGATCAAATTATGCGTTGTTTTTACTTTCCCCGCCGAATACCATAACCACGTTTAACAAACAATCGTTCTCTCAACAGATAGGTATAGCTGAAAAGCCATCGGCCTTATCAGCAAACGAGTTTGCTCTGCTCATTTGCGATTCAAGCAGAGCGTGTATTCGTTTAGAGCGCCGATCCTTGACGGGAACTTAATGGCGTGGTGAGGACTTCGCCGTTACATGTAAGACCTGTATCGCCTACGATCAACGGCTGATTATGCTGTTGTCGTCTCAAAATCCGTTACCGACCGCAGAGGAACACGTCGAATGAGCCACCGGCACAAGAACCTAATACGCCTTGCATTCGCAGCTTCAACCTTCTTACTTTCGCTTTCGTCGCCATCACAAAGCGTACAGACGCCTCCCAATGTGACAGAGTATGGAACCATCACCCCGACGTTTGGGGCTGGGCACGATTACCTCGGTCTTGTTGGAGAGACGGTTGATCCAGCGACAGGCAATGTGAGCCTTCGGATTGGGATGCCGCTGCCGAAGGACCGAGGTCTTAGCTTAAACTTTGGCCTGCACTACGACTCTGCGAGTGTCTACCAGTTGACCTTGAATCCGCAAAACCCTCTCAACGTCGTTGATGATCCGGTTGAGTTTGGTAAGCCATCCTGGAACCCGACAGGTGTTCTTTTTCCTCTCATCCTGGGGGGTTGGGCCGAAGGCTATCCACTGGGAACAACTTCCAACAACTCCTATACAGATCCAGTGTCCGGCTTCTCGTGTATGTATTCCGGTAATGCGTCGTTTACGGACGTAGATGGGAGCAGCCATTGGTTGGGTATGACATACACTGGTGGCGACAATGCGGGTGGACAGTATTGTCAGCAAAATTCAAATCCAGCGTTCAATGTTTCAGCAGACCAAGATGCGGAAGCTTTTTTCGTTCTTGACTTGCTGACAGTGGCGACATTGGATGGCACGGTCTATCAATTTCCCGCAATGGTTCCTGACATGACCGAATCGTGGACCATGGGTACGTTCGGGTTTCTTCCACAAACAGTTGAAGACAGAAATGGAAACATTCTCACATTTACCCCACAGGGTTCTAATGCTTTGCAAGTAACCGACACCGTTGGAAGGTCTGTGCTGACCGAAACCTTAAATTTTCAGAACTCGGAGCAACAACTTACGACCAACTATGCGGTTGAAGGAACACCGCAACCCTATGTGGCAACTTGGACTGGAATAGGGGGCAACTTGTTCACAGTTCCCTTCACAGTTGTCCAATCCACTGCACTGCAAGGATATTGTGCCTATCAAGGACCGTCGGGAGGAGGTGGGTATGACATAACGTCGCTAGCTCTGCCGGATGGTACATCGTACCAATTTAGCTACGATCCGTCCTTCGGGCTACTCAACCAAATTACATATCCCAACGGAGCCATGGGCATTGCGCGATTTCCCATCCTCTGTCTCAATTTTCGACGGGAGCGGCAATGAGGT
>Ga0302316_10000454_pt1 | contig 36737 bp, 20 predicted proteins | sample III_Palsa_N3_2_FD_200456 | JGI IMG/M metagenome (GOLD analysis project Ga0302316, IMG submission 200456) | Peat permafrost microbial communities from Stordalen Mire near Abisko, Sweden - III_Palsa_N3_2 | ecosystem: Environmental > Terrestrial > Soil > Palsa > Peat permafrost | place: Sweden...
ACTCCGGCCTGCGCGGGCGTCTCCGGGCCGCTTGTCGCGATGTCGCCGAAGTTGGCGGAGCATCCACTAAGCACGAGGGCCGCAACAGTGAGACCCGCGAGGGCCATGCGCTGCGCGTTCGATGAGGGTGTGAAGTGATGGCTTGGCATAGCTTGTATCTCCTTATTGAGGGACGGTGCCGTTCGAGGTCGTGAAGAGGGAAAGGTCAATGGAATCCGCCATAGCCTTGTAACCGGCGTCATTGGGGTGCAGGTGGTCGCCGCTGTCATACATCGTCAGGATGCGGGCGTGATGGTTGGGATCGCGGATGGCAGCGTCGAAGTCGACAAAGCCGTCGATGTCCCTGGTGGTGCGGACCCACTGGTTGACGGCCACCTGGGTGCGCTCCCAGGAGCCGTCTTCGGGCTCGTTTTTGTTGGAGTGCTCAAAGGCGGTGATGGTGGCGACGATCACCTTCAGGCCGTGCTCGTGGGCCATGCGGGCGAGCAGGCCGAAGCCGGAGATGAGTTGCTGGGCGGACGCGGCGTCGCTGCCGAACTCGCGAATGTCGTTGCCGCCTTCGAAGATAATGACGGTCTTGACGCCATCCTGGGAGAGGACGTCGCGGCTGAAGCGGGAGACGGCACTCTGGCCAAAAACGGGACCCCAACTGCCGCGGCCATCGGTAAGGACATGATTGCCGGCGATGCCGGCGTTCAGCACGGAGGGGGTTTCAGGTCCGAGCGACGCGAAGAGCCGGGCGAAGAGGTCATCGGTCCAGCGGCGATTCTGATTGGGCGTGGAATGCGAACCATCAGTCGTGGAGGAACCAATGGCGACGATGGCGCCCGGAGCGTTGCGCGTAGCGACATCGACGGCGGTGAGGATGAGCCACAGCGTCGTGTCATGGGACTTGGAAAGCGATTGTGCGGCAGTCTGGTCGCCTGGAGCGATGTAGGAGGTTTGGAGTGCGGTGTAGTGGATGGCGGGCGCTGTGACTTTGCCGGGGACGAAAAAGCTGACCGCAAGGTCGCTGGAGGGCGTGACGCCAAGGTCTACAGGGTCAGAAACGATGGATTTTCCCGGGGGGATATCGACACTGGCGACGCCGGCGAAGGTAACCGGCTGAATGGAGCCGGGGTCGACCTCGTTGCCCGACTTGCGGGTGGCGACGTGGACTGAACCGAGCGTGAGCGGCGTGGACCCGAAGGTGTTGGAGAAGCGCAGCCGGACGGCCAGGCCGCCGATGCTGAGGTGGACGATCTGGCGGACGGTTTGGTCCTGGAGTTGGGCTTCGCCGCTGCGGGGTTCGGCGGGAGCGATCGCGGAGGGTGCGGCCATCCAGGAGCCGACCCAGTGGGGTGCGCCGGCGGCGTGTGAAGCGCTATTTGCGAGCAGGAGAAAGACGCTGAGAATGAGAGCGAATGCGGGTCTGCCTGCGGTGCACTGCACCGTTTCTATTCGCGAATATTGATAGGGAGAGCGCACCATAAACGAGGGCTTTATTAGCCACATCACCATATGGACGCGGTGATACATCTGTAAAGCTTATTCTAATGATCACGTTGTTATATTTTGCTTATCACTGGCCGGCCATAAAACTGTGCCTAGACACCTCTCGCTTGCGAGGCAAGCGGAGCCGGTGTTCCCCGGCAGTGCGCCTCTTCCTGTTCCAACTCGGGATCGAACTACTTCTAAAACCGCAGCACGATACCGGCGCCCAGGCGAAGCGTGTTCTGCTCGTTATTTGTGGCGTTGGGGAGGGTTGTGCGGAGATAGCCGGCGTCGAGCGCGCGCAGGGCGAGGTGGGATGTGAGGCGGTAGTCGAGGCCGGCGTTGAGTTCCAGCGCGAAGCTGTTGGCGCTCGATGTCGTGCCTGAGGTGGCGGGAAAGACACTATTGGTTCCTCTTGCTACTCCGAAGAGACCCTCGCCGTAGACCGAGATCCGGCTGTCCCGATGCCAGCGATAGCGTGGACCAAAAGAGAGGACAGAAAGAGTGAGAGGGACACCGGTGTCGCCGATGGAACTGCCATGGGTCCCGGTGTAATTGGCTGCGATGCCCACGCCATGCATGAGGTGGAAGCCCGCTTCAGCAGAGCCGCCCTGCATCCAGAAGTTCTCGGTGGTGTTGGCTTTCAGGGAACGTTCCGCGATGAAGGTGACAGCGAGATCGGCCGTGGCCGGCGATGAGTCCTGGGCCTGCGCTCGCAGAGAAACTGTGGCGGCGAGCAACCATAGGCAGAGCGCGATGCGGAACGAATTTGGCAAATGCGGTCCTCTTCTGAAGAAGCTCAAAACGAACGAACGAGGCCCAATAGCTGCTGCACTGTTACTCCACGACCAGGGTGACGGTGATGGAGTGCTGGAGCACGACGTTGCCCGTGCCGGTGGCTGTGCCGATGACGTCGATGGTGTAGGTGGCGGGGTTTTCGCCGAAGAAGCCGCTGCCTGTCCCGCAACCCGAGATACTCGTGATGGCAGCGAGACTAAGCAGCAAGGCCACGCAGAGCGAGAGCGGTTTCAGGCGGCGGCCCTTGCGGCGCATCCGGCGCGAGAAGGAGAGCAGCAGCATGGCCAGCGAGACAGTGCCGCCGCCGAACATCTCCTTGCGATGCAGAGCGCCGAGCGGCTTGGCCGTTTGGATACTCATCGTGAAGCTGTTGGTGGAGTTGCCGATGATGATCGGGTTGGGACTGAAGGTGGCGGTAGCGCCGGGGGGTAGACCGGTGGCCGTCAGGTAGACCGGGATAGTGAAGGGTCCGCCGATGGGCAGGATGTTGAAGGCGAAGGTGGCGATGGACCCAGGCTGGACGATCTGGGGGCCGGAGCCGTAGGGGTTCGCGGAGACGATGGCGAAGTTGAAGTCCAGGACGTACTGCACCAGTACGGCGGAGGTGCTGGTGAGGAAGTTGGCGTCTCCGCTATAGACGGCGGTGATGTTGTTCGCAGCGGAGAGCAGGGTATTGGTAGTGAAGGTGGCGACGCCGTTGACCAAGGGTACAGCCGTGCTGATGGGAGCGGCGCCGTTGTAGAAGGTGACGGTCTGGGTCGGTGTGCCGAGGCCCGCGGGGACGACCGTGGCGGTGAAGGTGACGGACTGGGTGATGAAGGCGGGGTTGAGGTTGGAGGTGAGGGTGACAGTGGTCGAGACCTGGGTTCCGGTCCCGGCAAGGAGGATAGTCTGGGGGACAACGCCGGTGCCGGAGAAGACGACCTTGCCAGAGGCTGCGCCGACTGCCGTTGGGAGGTAGGCGACGTTCTGGGTGCAGGTTGCGGCGGCGGCGAGGGCGATCGGCGTTGCCGGGCAGGTTCCGCCGGTGGTGGTGGTGAACGGGCCGGTGAAGGTAAGGGTCGCGACGCTGATCGCGGCGGTGCCGGTGTTGGAGAGGGTAACGCTCTGCGCTGGGCTGAGGATGCCGACCGGATCGGCTGTATAGGTGAGGATGGGAAGCGCAGCGCCACGGACGCGCTGGTTGAGCTTGTCGGAGATGGCGAGGTTGCCGACAGCGTCGGGTGCGACGGCTTTGGGGGAGTTGAGGTTGATGCCGTTGGGCGCGGTGGTGTCGCCGCCGAAGCCTTGCTGGCCGGAGCCGAGAATCGTGGCGATTACGCCTCCGCCGAGCTCGCGGATGCGCTGGTTGCCGGTGTCGGCGATGTAGATGTTGCCGTTGGCGTCTACGCTGACGCCGCTTGGTTTGGAGAGCGTCGATGCGGTCGATGATGCTCCGTCGCCGCTGAAGCCTCCGGCGAAACTTGCTGTGCCTGAACCTGCGATGGTGTTGATCGTCGTGCCGCTGATCTCGCGGACGCGCTGGTTGTGGCGGTCGGCGATGTAGACGTTGCCACTGGCGTCGACGGCAACTCCGGTTGGGGAGTCAAGTACGGCTGCTGTGGCTGTGCCGGCGTCGCCGGAGAAGAGCTCTTCTCCATCTCCGGCGATGGTGTTGATGGTTGTGCCGGTGATCTCGCGGATGCGTTGATTGTTGGTGTCGGCGATGTAGACGTTGCCGGTCGCGTCGACGGCAACGCCCATGGGGTCATAGAGTTGTGCGGCGGTTGCAGCGGCGCCGTCGCCGGAAAAACCGTGAGTGCCGGTGCCGGCGATGGTGGTGATGACGCCGGTTGCGGCGGCGACTTCGCGGATGCGCTGGTTGTGGGAGTCGGCGATGTAGACGTTTCCGGCGGTGTCCACGGCTACGCCTGTTGGGGTGTCGAGGAAGGCTGCGGTGGCGGCTGCGCCATCTCCGCCGTAGCCTTCGACGCCGGTTCCGGCGAAGATGCTGATGACGCCGGTGGACTTGAGGACCTCACGGATGACGTGGTTCTGGGCGTCGGCGAGGTAGAGATTTCCGCTGCTGTCGTAGGCGACGGCGCTGGGGTCGGCGAGGGTTGCGGAAGTGGCTGCGGCGCCGTTGCCGGAGTTGCCGAGGGTTCCGGTTCCGACGGTGGTGGCGACGGAGCGGGTGGGGACGACGGTGAGGATTCCCTGGGCGGATGCGGCAGTCGAGAGGGAAAAGAGCAGTGTTGCCAAGGCGACGAGTGCTTGTCCCTCAGGGGCTAAAGCCCAGGTCGTTGCGAGGCTTTTACGGCACGGCTTAAGCCGTGCCCTTAACAAAACCTTTTGCGTTAAGGGCACGGATTTATCCGTGCCGTCAGTACCGCCATCGCAATACGGCTTTAGCCGCTGAGGCACGGTTGAGGAGAGCAGTCGCTTCGCGATACCCCACCCTGCCCGCCAAAAGCGGCGGTCGGGGATGGGGCACCCGGGCAGCCCTTCCGCATAACTATCGCGAGATTTGGCGGGGACGGGGGAGGTCGGGTTGTTGGGCGCCTGCCCCATCGGTCCGTGCCTTTCGTGGAGGTTGAAACTTTACTGCAAAACTTTGGTGGAGCGGTCGATCCGGTTTTACTTCCCCCCACCCATGCCGCGATGAAACTGCGTCATGAATGGGCCACCCGCCCGGCTATTGACAACTGAATGCGGTATACCCCGGAGACTGGGTCGATGCCGTCGAAGAAGGCGCCGTACCCGCGAGAGTGAGAATGTCATATTGCGCGATATTGGCATGCAAGGTGCAGACGGTGGGATTTCCTGAAGTCCATGCCGCTGTGGTGCAGGAGGCCCCGTTAGTCCCGGTGGGATACTGCGTGCCCGATGCTGTCATGCCGGAGGAATTGTTCCCCGGGGCGACCTTGGTCAATACCCAGGTCATGGACACGGGGGAATAACTTTGTATCTGCACACTCGCGGAACATGCGGTAGGCGCAGCAATGGTGTATTGGGAATCGATGCCAATGACCACGTTGTAGTTTGCTGTGAGTGGGTAGTAGTAGGTAGTTGTAGTGGTGTTCTGCAATAAACGTCCCACGACCGTATACGGAATGCCGATCGGGTTGGAGCCCGAGCCAACGGAGAAGCTGGACCAGTCCGCTATGCTGTTGGCTGTGCCGGCCGTCGGTTCGTTGGTGGTGCCGGTATTGCCTGTGCTTCCCGTGGCGCCTGTGTTGCCCGCAATCGCGATGTAGACGGAGGTGGTGGTGGAGCCGGTCGCGCCGTAGGGGTTGGTGTCGGTGACGAGCTGGCCGACGGCGTAGGAGGTGCCCGCAGCCCAGGCGGGGATGGCGACGGAGCCTCCGCCGGAGCCTGTGGCTCCCGTGGCACCTGTTGCGCCTGTTGCGCCGGCCGCTCCGGCCGAGCCGGCGGCGGTAATCTGCTGCCAGTAGGTGGCGGAGTTGGAGCCGCCGGGGTTGTCGGAGGGGCTGGCGGGGACGCTGGTGATGGCGACGAAGCTGGAGCCCTGGGCCGAGGTGTTGCAGGCCCCGGAGGCCGGGCAGTAGACCACCTGTCCGACGGTGTAGGAGCTGGAGCTAGAGTAGTTGCTGACCGCGCCCAGGGTGCCCGTGGCTCCCGCAGCGCCAGTGACGCCTGCTGCACCGGTGGCTCCGTTGGTGCCATTATTGCCTGTGGCACCTGTGGCACCTGCTGCGCCTGTGGCTCCGGTGGCTCCGGCTGAGCCGGCGACTCCGCGGACTTCGGGACCCTGGAGGTAGACGTTGGCGTAGGTGCTGGCGCCGACGGTCTGTAGCGCGATACCGAGGACCTGTCCGCTGGTGGGATAGGTGGCTCCGGCATCGTGGCAGTAGCTGGCGTTGGTGGTGCTGGCGATGACGTAGTGGCCGGAGGTCACAGCGGTCGCGTCAAACAAGCAGGACTGGATGCCGGAGAACTGGATGCCGACGGTGTTGCCGGATGAGGCGTTTGCGATCGCGATACCAAGGATTCCGGTGGTCTGGGAGGTGGTGATCTGCGCAACGCTGGTGCCGGAGAAGGCGACCAGTTCGTATGCGCTGACGGCGCCGCTCGCGGTGTAGGCGGCGATGCCGCCGCTTACTGGGCTCCAGTCCGTAGCGTTACTGTTTGGTTGTACGTACTGGTTTGAAGCGAGGGACAGGTAGGTAATGTTGTTATAGAAAACCACCGAGCCAGCAGGATAGAGAGTGCCATAGATGAAGTTGCCGCCGACGGTGGGGCCAGTTGCGCCTGTGGCGCCGGTTGCGCCTGCTGCTCCGGCTGTTCCCACGCCCGTGGCGCCGGTAGCGCCTGTGGCGCCGGTGCTGGCAGCGGCGCCGGGATGATCGCTCCCGGCGAAGAGGAGTATGCCATAGACCCCGGCTGAGGAGCTGGTGCTGGTGGCCAGACCGACGACCTGTTTGCCGTTGGTGGGGTAGGTGGCGCCGGCGTCGGTACACTCGCCAGCGAAGGTGTTGCTGAGCTGGACGTAGTGTCCGGTGGTGTCGCCGCTGTCATAGAAGCAGGTGGTGAGGCCGATCTGCTGGACCTGGACCGTGTTTCCGGAGGTGACCGTGGTAGTGGCGATGCCCAGGATGGCGCTGGAGCCGACGGGCGCGTTGACGGCCTGACCGGAGGAGTTGAGGGTCTGGAGGAACTCCTGGGAGCTGCCGCCGGAGGGGAAGGCGGCGGTGGAGGATCCTGCGGCCCCGGTGGCTCCGGTGGCTCCTGCGCTGCCTATGCCGGTTGCGCCGGTGGCACCTACCGCGCCGGTAGCTCCGGTGGCGCCGTTAGCTCCGGTGGTTCCTGCGCCTGTGGCTCCGGTGGCGCCTGCGGCTCCGGTAGCACCCGCGGCTCCTGCGCCCGCCTGATTGCCAGGCCCGAAGAGGATTACGGTGCTTGGGGTGCCCGACGCGTAGACGATGCCGAGCACCTGTCCTGAGGTGGGGTAGGTGGCGCCGGCGTCGTGGCACTCACCCGGGGAGCTGGAGCTGGCCTGGAAGTAGTGTCCGTTGGTGGGCGTGGCGTCAAAGGTGCAGGTGCTGAAGCCGTAGACGTCGACATTGACGTTGCCGCTGGCGACGGTGGTCTCGGCGAGGCCGAGGATGGGCGCAGTGGTGCCGGTCGCGGCATTGGCATAGACTCCGCCAGACTCCTGCACCAGGCGGTACTGGGTGGAGCCGGTGGTATTGACGGTGAGATAGGTTGGGCCTGCCGCCCCTGTAGTGCCTGCGGCGCCAGTCGAGCCAGCTGCGCCTGTCGCGCCACTTGCTCCCAGCGCTCCCGTGGCTCCGGTCGCACCCGCTGCTCCTGTGCTGCCTGCTGCACCGGTTGAGCCTGCTGCGCCTGTGCTGCCTGTCAGGCCACTTGCTCCTATCGCGCCGGTTGCTCCGTTGGCTCCATTGAGGCCGTTATTGCCGGTTGCCCCGGTGGCTCCAACGGCGCCGGTGGCCCCGGCTGCGCCCGTGGCTCCGGCCGACCCGCTGCTGCCTGCGCTGATGGAGACGCCTGCGGAGATCTCCAGAGGGATGGAGGTGACGGTGTTGAGACCGGTGGCGGTCGCGCTCACCACGACAAAGGCGGAGTAACCGGCGGGAATGGCAATCGAGAGTCCCGTGGTGGAGCAAGAGGCCGTGGTGCCAATAGGTTCAACTCCGGTAAACGATGGGGACAGGGTGCAGACGGCGCCGCTGACCGGAGTGGCAACCGAGCTGCCGGAGATCTCCTCCCAAACCTGGGCCTGCAGGGAGACCGCGGTCCCTACCCACGACTCCGCGGTGGTGAGGTACACGGAGGCGCTGATGCCGGTGATGGTGGTGGCGGCAGGCAACACCTGGGCGATGCCTGCGGGCATGATGATGGTACTGCCGGTGATGGTGGTGGTGGTCCCGCTGCTGAGCGTGCCCTGGAGCGGCAGTACGGCGACGTTGCCGTTAGAGCCCCCGTTGAGCGTGGTGAGGCTGGTCGCCGTATCGACGCCGGAGAGGTAGCTGACCGTGCCGGCCGAACCGCTGCCGCCTGAGCCGGTGGTGGCGGCCCAGTAGGTGGCGTTGGGTGGAGCGTTGCCGGTGGTGGAGGCGATGGCGACGTAGGTGTTGCCTCCGGAGACCACAACCGCACCAGCCGGGTAGGTGACCGAGGCGGAGTAGGTGCCGCCGACGAAGGGGCCGGTTGCGCCGGTCGCACCAGCGATGCCTACCCCAGTAGCTCCGGTTGCGCCCGCGGTGCCTGTACCGGTGGCACCCACGGCTCCGGTAACGCCAGCTGCTCCAGTTGAGCCTGCCGCTCCCGTGGCTCCTGCTGCGCCTGTGCTGCCTGCCGCGCCGGTTGCGCCTGCAACTCCGGTTGCGCCTACGGCTCCTGTTGCGCCGTTAGTACCTGTGGTTCCAGCCGCACCGGTTGCGCCGTTGGCTCCGTTGAGGCCGTTATTGCCGGTTGCTCCCGTGGCTCCAGCGGCTCCGGTGGCACCCTGTGGCCCGGATGAAAGCTCGACGAGGGTGAGGGAGGCTACGGTAGCATCACTGCCTCCCTGGAGTTGCTGAATCGTAAGTGACGTGGGCGAGGCCGCGTTGATCAGACCGATGACGTCTCCGGCGTTCAGCGTGAGGATGCCGTGACCGATGATCCGGTTGGTGCCCGAGCCGAAGCTGAAGACGGTGTTGGTGAGGACGGTGCCGTTGTCGGTCAGCGCCAGTTGTCCGGGCTGAGTGATGGGGATATTGAAGTCGAAGGTATAGGTTCCGGCAGAGGTCACCGTGATGGTCCCATTGGAAGTGGAGTAGGTGAAACCGGAGTTGGTTGAGACCGTGGGCGTGGCTGTCGCGAAGACCTCTGCGCCAATCGCCACGTTGCCGCCTCCGCTGGTCGAGGTAAAGGCGATGTAGCTGGGGACAGCGCTGGCCGATCCGCCCGAGCCAGTGGTTGCGACCCAGTAGGTGGCGTTGGGCGGCGCGTTGCCGGTGGTGTTGGCGATGGCAAGGTAGGTGCTGCCGCCGGAGGTGACGACCGAGCCGGGGACGTAGGCGGTGGTGGCGGAGTAAGTGCCGCCAGCGGCTGCGCCCGTCGCTCCGGTTGCGCCCGTGGCTCCAGTTGCACCCGTGGAACCTGCTGCGCCCGCTGTGCCGACGCCAGTGGCTCCAGCTGCGCCGGTGGATCCAGCAGAACCTGTTGCACCTACAGCGCCTGTAGCCCCAGCTGCACCGGTCGCTCCCGCAGCTCCGGTTGCACCCGTGGAACCCGCTGCACCCGTAGTGCCAGCTGCTCCAGTTGTTCCTGCTGCACCGGTCGAGCCAACGGCACCTGTTGCGCCGGCCACGCCAGTGGAACCCGCGGCACCCGTAGCACCCGTCGCGCCGTTGAAGCCGTTAGTTCCAGTGGCGCCTGTTGCACCGGTGGTACCTACTGTTCCGGTGCCGCCGCCTGAGCCGGTAGTGGCTACCCAATAGCTGGAGTTAGTTCCCGGTTCGATGATTCCTGGGAAGCCCGCGCCCGGGCCGTTGGGCAAGAGGGCCAGGTAGGTCGCGGACAAGAACTCCACCACCGATCCCGCCGGATAGTTCGCCGTCGTCAGGTAAGCGCCGCCGACGAATGGGCCAGTGGCTCCGGCTGCGCCGGTCGAGCCGACCGCGCCTGTTGCGCCCGCCAAGCCGACACCCGTGGCGCCGGTGGCGCCTGCAGAACCTGTTGTGCCGGCCGCACCCGTTGAGCCAACCGCACCGGTTGCGCCTGCGGCTCCTGTGCCTCCCGTAACGCCCGCAGCGCCGGTTGAGCCATTTGCCCCGGTAGAGCCAGCAGCGCCCGTGGCGCCAGCCGAACCCGTCGTTCCTGCCGCGCCCGTCGAACCCGCTGCGCCGGTGGCTCCAGCGGAACCTGTAGCTCCGACTGCGCCAGTGGCACCGGCTGCACCCGTAGTACCAGATGAGCCTGTAGCTCCTGCCGAACCGGTCGATCCGAGCGCACCTGTGGTGCCAGCCAATCCTGTGGCGCCAGCAGCGCCTGTAGCTCCGGCCGAACCGGTAGCCCCAACAGCACCCGTAGCTCCAAAACTACCCGTAGCACCAACTGCGCCCGTCACTCCGGCCGAACCTGTGGCACCTGCAATGCCTGTTGTGCCCATGGCTCCAGTCGTACCTGCGATGCCCGTGGCTCCGGCTGAACCTGTTGCACCAGCGGCTCCGGTTGCACCTGCAATACCGGTGGCTCCGGACACACCCTGTATGCCTTGGGCTCCGGTCACACCTTGAATGCCTTGTGCGCCGGTCACACCTTGAATGCCCTGGGCCCCGGTCGCGCCTTGAATGCCCTGAATTCCTTGAATTCCCTGCGCGCCGGTGGCACCCGTGGCTCCGGTGGCGCCTTGCGACTCGATGGTGACATCCAGCTTGGCCGTGTGGCCGGTCTCGTCGTTCTCCTTCGAATCCAGCAGCACGTTGGCGGTAGTCGAGCTCAGCGCGATGCCGTTGTTGCTGGAGGGCGTCGTGACCCAGCCCTGCACCAGCGAGGTGATGTCGATGGTGATGTAATCCCCGGCGTTGGTGGGCGTGAAGGTGGTGAAGGCGGTGCCGGTGGTAGGAGCGGTCGCATAGGTGACGGCGAGTTCATTCCACGCCGAGGTGACGGGCGAAAGGGTGATCGCGCCCGCGGTGTTAATGCGGTTCACGTACAGCGTGAGGGTCGCCTTGGTGACCTGGCTGGCGGTCGTGCCGGCGGGCAGCGTGGAGAGATCGTACTGTAGGAAAGCGGTGTTGCCATTGCCCACGTAGAGGTTGGCGAGCGTGCCGAAGTTAGTGGTATTGCGCGTGGAGTTCACATGCGCGTCGTTGGTCAGCGCGACCTCCGTAGCGTGCAGGGCGGGGGGAGCGAAGACAGCGACTGTCGACAGGGTCAGCAACAGGGCCGGCAACAGGGCCGGCGCCCAACGGCGCAACGGCCAACCGGGCAACAAACTCGGCAGCATCAGACGCATTGTCAATACCCCAACGGGTACACTTCGTCACCCGATTTCACAGTTCGGCTTACGGCATACAAAAGATCTCGTTCTGTCGCAGAAATGCCCGAAATTTTCTCAACGCAGTTTTGGATTGCACCGGCCATCCTACTATGGCTGAATAACTTGTCAAGAGGGTGCGTGGAAAAGTGCGAATTCCTAACATTTGCCCGATGTTCAGAGAAGGCGGCACGCCGGGTCGACCGCAAGCGGCGGTATCCTCAACGAACTATGCCCGGCTATGATGAGAGTCCCGTGAACAGGAAGCGCACAATCTGGATGGCAGTCATGCTGCTGGTAATCTGCGTGTCCTATGCCAACTCGTTTCAGAACGGGTTCCACTTCGACGACTTCCACACCGTTACCGACAACCCAGCCATACGCAGCCTGAAGAACGTGCCGCGGTTTTTCACCGATACCACGACCTTCAGCGTACTGCCCGCCAACCGCACCTACCGCCCCATCGTGACGCTTTCGCTGGCCATCGACTACGCGCTCGGACGCGGCTACGTTCCGCTCTGGTTCCACCTCGGCACATTCGTTCTGTTCCTGGGCCAGGTGCTTCTGCTGTTCGCGCTCTATCGGCTGCTGTTGAACAGGATCAGGCCGTCGCCTGCGAACCAATGGCTGGCAATGTTCGGCGCGGCATGGTTCGGGCTGCATCCCGCGATGGCCGAGACGATCGACTATGTGATCCAGCGCGGGGATCTGTACTGCACGCTGGGTTGCACCGCGGCGCTGTATCTCTTTGCGCGCTATCCGCAACGCCGCAAGACGGGGCTCTACCTGCTGCCGTTCGCCTTCGCCATGTTGTCCAAGCCGCCGGCCGCGGTCTTCCCTGTTCTGTTGGTCCTGTACGTCTACTTCTTCGAGCAGCCCGAAGCTGGGCCGGTGAAGCGATGGGTGAGCGGGTTGAAGGCAGCGCTGCCCGCACTGCTGGCAACGGCTGCCCTCTTGTGGCTGCAATCCGCCATGACTCCCAGGACCTTCATGCCTTCGATCCTGAACGCATGGGACTATCGCCTGACGCAGCCCTTTGTGTGGCTGCGCTACGCCGCGGAGCTGTTCCTGCCGCTTCACCTCAACGCCGACACCGACCTTTCGCCGTTCTCAAGCTTCAGCCTGCAGGAGCTTGCAGGGTTGGTCTTCCTTGTAGCGTTGCTGGCAGCCATCTGGATCACTGCGCGGCGGCGCCTGCTGTATCCCATTGCGTTCGGCCTGCTTTGGTTCGTGATCACGCAGCTTCCAACCTCGCTCTATCCGCTGAGCGAAGTGGAAAATGACCACCGCATGTTCTTCTCGTTTGCGGGCCTGGTCCTCGCCGCGGTCTGGGCCGCGTGGTTGCTGTTCGAAAAAGCTTTCCCCGCAGACAAGCGCGCGAAGCTGCAACCCGCGCTGGTGGCGGCTTTAGTGCTGCTGCTTGCGGCCTACGGATACGGCGTGCATGTGCGCAACGCGGTCTGGCACGACGAAGAATCGCTATGGCTGGACGACGTCGAGAAGTCGCCGCATAACGGCCGGGGTCTGATGAACTATGGTCTGACCCAGATGAACAAAGGCGCGTACCCGGCGGCACTGGACTACTTCACGCGGGCACTGGAGTTCACGCCCAACTATGCAACGCTCGAGATCAACCTCGGCATTGTGAACGGAGCCATGGCCGATCAGGCCAACGGCGATGTGGCGCACACCGCGGAAGCCGAGCGGCATTTTCAGCGGGCCATTGCGGTCGCGCCTTCCGATGACACCTCGCACTCCTTCTATGGCCGCTGGCTGATGCAGCATGGCCGCTACGCCGAGGCCATCGGGCAACTGCAAACGGCCATCGCACTTGACCCTCCGCGGCCGTTTCAGCACGAGGTGCTGATCGAAACCTACACCCGCGAAGGAAACCTTAGCGCCGCGCATCAGGCCGCGCAGGACACGCTGACGATGGTCCCGGACGACGGCCCGGCGCTGATGGCGTTGCAACATCCGCCCACGCAGGACGAGGCCTTCTGGATCAACACATCGCTCGCGCAGTACAAGCAGGGGCAGTTTCCGCAGGCCATTGAATCGGCCAGGCGGGCGCTTGCGCTCAATCCCAAGTCGGTGGAAGCCTACACCAACATCGGCGCGGGCTATGGTGCAATGGGGCAGTGGGATGAGGCGATTGCGGGCGAACGCGAAGCGCTGCGGTTACAGCCGAGCTATCAACTGGCGCAGAACAATTTGAACTGGTACATCCAACAGAAGGCAAACGGAAAGACGATTGCCGCAGCACCGGCTTCGGCATTGGACGACGCGATCAATGAATCTCTTCGGCTGGACCAGGAAGGCAAGTATGACGAGAGCATTGCGGCCGCTCGCAGGGCCTTGAAGCTGGATCCAAACTCGGCGCTGGCGTGGAACAACATCGCCGCGGCGGATGAAGCGCTGCATCGCTGGGACGATGCCATTGCGGCCGCGCAAAAGGCAGTCGCGCTGCAACCGGATTTTCAACTGGCGAAGAACAATCTGGCGTGGTCCTTGTCGCAGAAGAAACTTGGGGTACATTAGCGCATGTCCACCAAGCCACCTGACAGCTCGCGCGCGGTAGCGCTCGCTCCGTATCTGCCGATCGCTCTTCTGTGCGCCATCCTTGTGTTCGCGGTCGCGGTACGTTGGCACTACTTCGATCCCGGTCTCGCACGCACACCGGATGAACGCACGTACGCGCGTCAGGCCGGCATCGTGTTGACGCAGGGTGCGGCAGGGTTTCACAGCCTTGGACAGGAGCTTGCCAACGATCCGGACGTCGCGCTGGTCCCTTCGCCGCTTCGTGCCGGGTACATTGTGCTGCTCACCGTGTTCATGCGCTGCACAGGAGACACGTCCATCGTTGCGGGGGGCCGTTTGTCTTTTCTCTGCGATCTGGGGTTTCTCTTGCTGGTCGCATTGGCAGGCTATCGGCTGCTGTCTCCCGTGGTCGCCGTCGTGGCTACGCTGTTTCTGTCCGTGTTTGCTTTCGACCTGACGGTGTACCGGCGCTCCTGGCAGGAGTCGTACATCTCGCTGCTGGCGATAGCCACGATCTGGCTGGCTGCTTCGATTGCCAGAACCCACTCCTACCGTCTGCTGAAGCTGGCCGGGTTCGCCCTGCTCGGACTGGCTGCGTTGTCGACGAAAGAGAACTCCGGAATCACATTTCTGCTCTGTGCCGCCGGGCTTACGTTCTACTTCATCCAGCAGCGCGACAGCAGCGGCGCGGTTTGGACGGCTTACAGCGCTGGGTTTGCCTGGCTTGCTTATCTAGTCGTGATGAGCGCTCTGTTTGGCGGTCTATCCGGCTTTTTGCATCTGGAGGACCTGACCCTCCATACCGCCGTCAATCCATACATTCAGCAGTACGATTCGGGGCCGGTCTGGATGTTTCCGGCAGCGCTGTTCCGGACCAGCCCCTTCCTGTTTCTTGCCGTCGTTGCCGGCTGCATCGTGGCTGTGCGACAGACCTGGCGCGCGGGTACCCTGGCCAAGGCCGGGCTGCCGCAGGGTCTTGGCGTGCTGGTTGCTGTGATCCTGTTTCTGGAGATATTCACCCAGCATTACGCCTTTCGTTTTGCGGCTCCGGTATACGGCCCCATTTGTTGGCTCGCCGGAATCGGGGTGGAGGCGCTACTTCCTGTTCTCCATGAGTGGCTGGCTCCCCTGGGCCGCGTTACGGCGTGGACCGTCCTGGGCTTTACGCTTGCGGTGGCCGCGCTGCGGGACTTCGATTTCGCGCGCAGGAATTTTCTTCTTCCGGAGATTGAGGACCTCGCCCTGCGCCCGGTACTCGGTGTTCCGCCGCTGCCTCTTCCTGCGCCCCCCGCTGCCGGTGGTTCCAGCAGGTAATACAATGAGCGGCATGATCGAACCGGAAGAAAGCGCTCCCGAACAAGAAGTCTCAGCCGCCGCGCCGGCGGAAGACGCAGCAGCCCCGCCTTCGGGTGGCTTGCCGCGGAAGACCCGCGCCGCGATTCTGATGGCTGCCGGGCTCATCGTGCTGCCGGTACTCTATTTCCTGGTCAGCCGGGTGGCGACCGTCCACTCCGCGCCGCAGCAACCTGCCGCAAACGATATTGCCACATTGGAGGCGCGCGTCCAGGCAAGCCACACGATCGATGACCGCATCAATCTGTCCCTCGCCTACATCAATAGCGGTCAGTCGGCACGTGCGATGCCGCTGTTGCTTTCGGTCGCGGCAGAGGACCATAACAACATCCTTGCCTGGAACGATCTGTGCGTCGCTAATACGCTCCTGAAGTCCTACGACACTGCCATCGATAACTGCAAGAAGGCCATCGATATCGATCCAACGTATACCCTGGCCCGAAACAATCTGAAGTGGGCACAAGGCGAAAAGAACAAGTCTCTGGGCATTGTGAGTGGAGCGCCGGGGGCCCACGACGCGTCGTTCTATCTGGACGACGGCCTGAAGCAGCTCAATCTTGGCTTCTACGATCAAGCTATCGCGTCATGGCAGCACACGCTTGAACTCGATCCGGGAAGCGCTATTGCGGTCAACAATATCGGCACGGCCTACATGATGAAGAAGCAGACAGGCGAGGCGATCGTATGGTTCAACAAGGCCATTGCGATGGACCCGACGCTGCAACTGGCGAAGAACAACCTGGCTTGGGCGGTTTCCGAAGAGAAGAAGCCCACGCATTAGACGGCGGGTTCGTCGCCGAGGACGGGGCGTGTTTGCAAGCCGCCTTCAAGCGCAGCAGAGCCGGCCCTGATGAGCAGCAGGATGAAGATCAGCAGCACCGGCACTACGCGGTTAAGGCGAATCACCGTCTGCACCCAGAGCTGCGTTGAATCTTGCGTGCGGACCGCGAAGTAGAGGCTGGGCAGCCAGGTGACGACGCCAAGCGCAATGATGGCCCACTCCAATGCGCTGGGCCGCTTGCGCATCAGCAGCAGGGCCGCGATGGGAAGCACGCCGGTGTAGTGGTACTCCCATACCAGCCCGTAGCTTAGAAACACGATCAGCGACGCGGCCATCAACACCATCAGCGCAGCTTCGAGACGCTGCGCGCGCTGGCGCACGAATAGCAACAGCACGGACATCTCGAGCACCAGGATTGCAGGAATGCGATATAGCGCATCGGGAGTCCGCGTGCCCAGCAGGCCATCGAGAAACGCAGGCAATGAGTAGACATCGACGTGCTGCAACCGGAAGTCTGCAAGCCCGAGCATCGCAAACCAATGCACGGCGTTGTCCTTCATGGCCGGCGTTACGACAAAGCCGTTGGTATAGACGTTCATCGTTTGTGCGATCACAGCCGGATGCGCCGCCAACTGCAGCCGCTCCGCCCATGGAATGGGGGCCGGATTCAAGGCCGGCACCACCAGGAAAGCGAAGGACACAACCGCATAGATGCCCAGCGCCTTCAGCGTGGTGCGGCGCGTTTGCTTGAGCATCAGCAGGAGCGGGACCATCGCCAGCACGGCCGGCTTGGAAAACAAGCTGAGCAGCAGCCCGGCCAGCAGCAGGTTGCGATTCAGCCGCGTTGCGCCTTCCTCGCGCATTGCATCGACCGATACCAACACGAGGGTGATGGACAACACCAGCAGCGCCTGCACGTTGCCGACGTACAGCATGATGTAGACCGGAAAGCCGCCGAGGATCAGCAAGGCCGCGAGGGCCCGACGCAGAGGGTCATCGCTGCGCCGCATTACCAGGAACGCCGAGGCTGCCATGAGCCCCAGGGCGATTGCAGTCCACAGTGCGTAGGCGGTCCAGGGAGCGAATGCCGCAAGCAGCGGCCCTATGCCCAGGGCCAGAAGCGGATGGTAAAGAAACCAGGTTGCATAGGGGCCGTAGGCGAGGGCGAAGGTGTCGAATTCGCTGCGGCCAGCGGTGAGGTTGAGGAAAGCGCGCACCACGGGGAAGAAGTCGATGCCCTGCACATGCGCGTGGCTGGAGTCGAAGAAGAAGCCGCCCAGCCAGCCGAACTTAAGTGAGCCCATGAGAACGAGCATCCACAAGGAGGTGAAGACCCAGACGATCTTTGCCCACCGGTCGCGCGACATTTACTCTTCCACCTTTCTAAAGACGAAGGTGCGCTGCACCGAGAAGCTGACGAGACTGAGCAACGTGTCGACGACGGGCTTGATGCCGTAGACGTTCCAGCGCAGGTAATGTTGCAGGGCGTACGTCATGCCGTAACTGATCGTACCGATGGCTGCAACCAGGGCGAAGTAGCGCCACAGCGTGCCTTTGACGGACGCTTCGCTGTGAAAGACAAAGGTCTTATTCAAGGCGAAGTTGACCAGCGAGCTGAGGCGCCCGACGGCGACACTCAACAAGAGGTTGTGGGTGAGGGCAAAGGTCGCGGAGAAGCCGGCGAAGTCGATGCCCGCGGCGACGATGGACGAGAAATAGAAGCGCGCCAGCACGAAGTAGATGCGCATGGAGTCACGTACGGGGTCGAAGTGCGAGCTGCGGTTGCCGTCGATGTAGACGGTCTCGATAGGGATCTCGATGGGTTTTTGCGTACGGCAGATGTGGGCGAGGACGGTCATCTCGTACTCATAGCGCTCGCCGGCGAGGAGGAGCAGTTCGCCGAGGACGCTGCGCGGAAAAGCACGCAGGCCGGTCTGGGTATCCATGAGTCTTGTTCCAGTGACGAAGCCGAAGATGTGGCGCGTAAGACCGTTGCCAATGCGGCTGCGGAGAGGAACATCCGCGGAGAAGCTGCGCGAACCGAGCACAACAGTTCCGCCGGCAGCGTACAGAGCATGGGCGACGCAGACGATGTCCTTCACCGTATGCTGGCCGTCGGCGTCTGCTGTAACCAGGCCATCGAGCCCTGGAAGCTCGCTGAGAAAGTAGTTGATCCCAGTCTTCAAGGCGCGGCCTTTGCCGAGGTTCAAAGCATGTTTCAAAACATGCACGCCTGGAAGCAGGACCACGCGATCGAATACTGCCGATCGATCCGTGCCGCTACCGTCATTGACGATAACAATGGCGGCAAACCCCTGATCTATAAGCTCTGCGACGAACTCGGGGAAACGATCTTCCGGCTGCCAAACGGGAATGAGGGCCGCAAGATGGCCGACCGCTTGCTCCGTAACATTGCAGGTATCGTTCACGTCAAATCAGCATACATCGTGAAAGAGAACACTCAGAAGACGGCCTCAACCATGCTCAAGGACCGTCTCGCATCCGTGTCCGCCGATTATGTGTTTACCAACCGGAGGGCAAGCCCTGAGTGGAACATCCAACTGCATCGGAACGCCGTTGCGCCGAAGGTGCTGGATAAGCGCCGCCCAATCTTCCCCGGAGACTTCGTTCTGCACTCGCTACGCCATACAATGGTTCAGGCTATCGCGATAGTTGAAGGGCCTGTAGCTCAACGGTTAGAGCAGGGGACTCATAATCCCTTGGTTGGGGGTTCAAATCCCTCCGGGCCCACCAATTTATGCTCTTCGCTGTATCCAGTTTCCGGTGCATTCCAGCTACGGCAGAGGGTATGGGGTAATCACCGTGATGGTGTACGTCACGGTATGGGTGAGTCCCGCGGTGTCGGTGAAGATGACACTCACCGTGGAGGCGCCCGTGGGGGTGGTGAAGACGCCGGTGTAGTTCGTGCCACTGCATCCGCTCAACGCCGCCAGGCCACCGCCGCACACAATCGCCAGCAAGAACAGCGACAGCAGCCGCATTCCGGAGGCAAGCTGTTTGCGCCGCCGCATCCAAAGAAGAGCCAGGGCAGCCAGAGGCCAGAGGAGCATACGGGCGGCGTAGGTTTCGCCTATACGGCCTCTTCCCTGCCGGACGGGTGCGAGCGAAGCCAGCGGCGACTGCACATCGGTGTAGATGTAGGTGTCGAAGGACTGTGCCACCGTTCCGGCTGAGCCGCCCACGGCAATTGTGACCGGGGAGAAGCGGCAGTTGCTGTTCAGCGGCAGTCCCGTGCACGTCGCCGAGACTGTGCCCGAGTAGTTATAGAGCGGCGTGATGTTGGTCAGGAGCGTGGCCACGCCGCCTTGCGGAACACTGACACTGAGAGTGCCGGGAACGACGGTGTAGTTGGGCTGCGGGGTGATTACCGCGCAGGGAGAGGCAGCGAAGTTTGAATCGCCATTATAGCAGGCGCTGAAGGTGTAGCTGGCATAGACCGTCGTCTGCGTGGTGAAAGTGGCTACGCCGCTGGCGTTGACGGTTGCCGTGCCGATGAGTACCGAACCGGCGTAGAAGCTGACCGTGCCGGTCTCGCCGGTGGCGGTGGCGGAGGTGACCGTGCCGGCGAAGGTGAGCGCCGGGACCGCACCCTGCTGACCGACGGTGAGGGTGAGCGCCGTCGCCGTGACCGCCTTGAGCACCGTGAAGGAGAGCGAGCTGCTGCTGCTGGCGTAGTAGACATCGCCACTGTAGCTGGCCGAGATGGCGTGGATGCCGACCGCCGGATTGATCGTTATGGTGATGATGCCGCTGGCTGGGAGTGTGACCGTCGTCAGCTTTCCATCCACCGTGTACTTGACGGTGCCGGTGGGCGCCGAGCCGGCGTTGCTGGCCGGGGTGATGGTGATGGTGGCCGTCACCGACTGCGCGTAGTTGATCGTCGGCGTAGTGGGTGCGGTGATCGCGATGACCGTGCTGGTCGAGACCAGCAGCACGCCCGTGCCGTTGAGCAGGGCGCCCGAGGTCGCGACGTTGGCCGCGTTGGTGACCAGAGAGACCGTCTCGGAGAAGTTGCCCTTGGCGGTGGGAAGGAAGGTCGCGGTCAGACCGCAGGCGCTTCCGGATGCAACCGTGGCCGTCAGGCTGCATCCGTTGCTGGTGGCCGCGGTGACGGAGAAGACGGTGGTATTCCCAACGGCGGTCGTCAGCTGCGATCCGTTGAAGGCGAGCGTTGCGTTGCCGGTGTTGGTCACATTCAGCGCCGCCGAGTTGCTGGTGTTCAGGTTGGTATTGGGGAAGCTGGTGGTGGGCAGCGCGCGGTTGGCGTAGAGCACGCCTGGCTCACTCGAGTCGGCCACATAGAGGCTGCCGTTGCTGTCCACAGCCACGCCCTTTGGCGTAACCAATCCAGTGAGGAGCTGGTTGCCGTTTACGCTGCCCGGCGCGAACTCCACGACGCTCAGGCTGGCTGAGTCCGCGATGTAGAGGTCGCCTGCGGCATCGACGGCCACTGCGATGGGAGTGATCGTCGTGGTGCCGAGATTGATGGCAATTTGCTCGCTGGCCACAGGCAACTCGACAACCCGGTTGTTGCCGCTATCGACGGCGAAGAGGTCGTCGTTGGCGTCGATGGCGAGCTTGGCCGGGCTGGAGAGGCCGGTCAGGTTGACGGCTTTCTGGCCGCCATTCGGAGTCAGTTCCACCACGCGATTGTTGCCGGTGTCCGCGACGAAGACGTCGCCCTGGTTGTCGACGGCCACACCCTGCGGCGCGCTGAGACCTGTGCCCAGCGACGTAACCGTACCGCCCGTGGCACTGGTCTTCGCAATGCGGTTGTTGCCGGTATCGGCGACATACACGTTGCCTGCGCCGTCCACGGCCACCTGTGCCGGCTTACTCAGGCCGGAAGCGATCAGCGTCGTCACCGTGGTATTGCCGGCAGAGACTTTGACCAACCGGTTGCCCAGCGAATCGGCAATATACGCAGCGCCAGAAGCATCGACTGCGACGCCGGTGGGGGTGAGTCCGCCATAGTCCGTGCCGGTCCCGCTCTCCGTCGTCTGGTTCACGTTGGCCAGCGTGATGGGAGCCTCAAACTGCGTGCCGGAGAGTCCTGTGGACGACACGGTCACCGTCACGCCATTGAAGAAGGTGCTGGTGGGGAAGCCGGAGAGAGTGACGAGTTGGCCGGCGGAGAGCGTGTTCACCCCAGTGAAGGTCACCACTTCGTTGGTGATGTTGTAGGCCGTGATGGGGATGGTCTGCTTGATGCCGAGAGTGTCCGTCGAAGCCGGATCGACCGAGGTATTGGCCGCCACGCCGGTGCCGCCGGGAAAGTAGGAGACGGCGGTGGAGGTGGCCGTCGCGATCTGCAGGTTGCCGCGCCGCGTCCCAGCCTGTGTGGGCGCGAACTTCACGTTGACGGAGCAGACTGCGTTGACGGCCTCAGCCGTACCAAGAGCGCAGGTGGCCCCTCCGGCGTCAGAGAACTGCGTGGTTGCGACACCATCGAGGGTGAAGTTTTCAGCCGTCGGCGTTAGCGCCGTGATCGGCAGGTAGGCGAGCCACTGGGTGGCGTTGGCGCCGACCGCAGTGGCGGGAAAGAACGTGTCGTAGGAGAACTTGCGCAGCACGTTGTTGCCGCTCTCCACCTCATAGAAGCTGCCGAACTTATCGAACGCCAACTTGCCGCTGGAGGTGATCTGGCTCTGCGGGCCGGGGCATCCATCGCCGAGACTGTCGGTCGCGATGGGGCCTGTAGTGCCGGCATTGCAGGCGACTCCCTTGGTGGTGGAATGACCTCCCGCGATCACGTAAGCGATGCCGGTGGAGGCGTTGACCTCCCACACCAGCTTGCTGGTGCCGTCCACGAAGTAGAGGTTGCCTGCGGAATCGATGCCGCCAACATACATCAATCCAAAGTTCAGGGATGTGGCAGCGGAGCCCGAGGTCGCGACCGTGCCCGCGGTGGCGCCGCCGCCGGCCACGGTGTACACATCGCCGGGTGTCAGATTGCTGAGGCCCGGAACGGTCCCGGCTTTATAGACCACGCGCAGACGGGCATCGTCGTACTCGGTGATGTAGAGGTTGTCGTATTGGTCGAAGAAGATCGTATAGGGCGTGTTGAAGGTCGCCGAAGTGGCTGGGCCGCCGTCGCCGGTCTCGGTGCCTGGACAGCCGGCGGTGGAAGGCTCGGCGCAACCCCCGGACCCCGCGTAGGTGGAGATGATGCCGGTAACGCCGTTGACCATGCGGATGTTGTTGTTGCTGGCGTAGGCCGTGCCGGTGAAGGTGGTGCCGTCGGACACATAGATGTTGCCCTTGGAATCGAGCGCGACGTCGCGTTCCTGATACATCTGAACGGTGGCGTTGACCGCCGACAAGCCATCGCCGGCGTAACCGCTGGTGGACGATTTGACGATCGAGTAGATAAATCCAATCTGCGGCACCGTTCCCGGATAGAGCGTCTCGATCAGGTTGGTCACAGCCGTGCCTCCACCTACGTACAGCACACGCACCGGCGCGCTGCCGCTGGAGGAGGTGAAAAAGACGTTGCCGAAGCTGTCGATGATGGGACTGCGCGGCTTGATGTAGGCGTAGGTCGCAGGGCAGTTGTCGCCGTTGGAACTGAGCCCGACCAGACCCGAGCCCGCGCCGTTGCAGTAGTACATCTTGCCGCCGGTTGTGCCCTGGGTGCTGGCCAGCGCGGCTGTCCTCGAGCCCGCGAGCGTATACACATAGCCCACCTTGGGAACGATCGTCTGGGTAGGATTGACCGCCTGGATGGCCGCCGCGAGATTTGCGCCGCCGTTATAGATCACGCGCAGCGAATAGGTGTTGTAGTCGCCCCAGTAGACGTTGCCCAGCGAATCCACGTTGGTGCCGTAAGGAGCGTTGAGGGTCGCCTGGTTGGCGGGGCAGCCATCGCCCGGGACTGAAATGCCCGCGGCCGTAGGCAATGTGGTGGTACAGGCTACACCGGAGCCTCCGCTGGGCAGCCCGGCGAGCGTGGTGCTGAAGGGCAGCGGCAGCGCGGTCTGCGCGCGCAAGCCGGATACGCATACCGCGGCCAATGCTGCCAGCAATGTGGCGACAGTTACTTTCGTCCGATAACGATCCAGAAATGGCTGCTTCATACTGCTCCTCTTATCTTGCGTGGCCGGCCTTCGCGTGTCTTTCATAAGGAATTTCCTCACTGGTCCAAGACAGCTAATAACGCAGAATCAACCCAAACTGCAGACGTCGGCCGTTGGAGCCGAGAGCGCCGTTGGTGCCGACGGTCGCCAGAATCTGGCCGTACTCTTCGACTGTCGTATTGCTGCTCGAAGAGCTCAGTGAAGCATTGGGCTGCGCCAGATTCGGCGTGTTGAAGGCATTGAAAGCATCCACACGGAATTCAAGGGTCTGGCCCTCGTGCGGCAGGGTGAAAAACTTCTGTATATCCAGGTTGGTATTGATATAGGCAGGCCCAACGATCGCATTGCGCCGCAGGGTGCCAAAGGTGCCGTCCGCCGGGGCGGAGAAGGCGCCGGTGTTGAACCACTCAAGCACCTTGGCGGTACGATGGCGGAAGCCAAGGGGATAGAGAGGCTGACCCGCCACCCGGTTGGGCCGTTGCGTGCGCTGGTCCGTGTAGCTGAGGTCGCCGGCGATGGTGACGTTTACCGGGTTGCCGGTGCGGGCGTTATAGATGCCGCCAAACTTCCAGTCGTTGAACAGTTCCGCCCGTACGCCTTTGGAGGTTGTGGCTTGCGGGACGCTCATCACCCATCCCAGGTTCAGGATCTGCTCGGCATTGAAGTCCGACGCCGCGTACTCGAGATTCAGGTGATGGGGTTGAGGCACGTTGGCTGTGTTGGTGGCGCCGTTGCTGGAGATGTCGAGGGAGCGCGCGTAAGCATACGACATGTAGGTGGTAAGCAGTTTGGAGGCGCGCTGCGAGTAGATGAGTTGCAGGCCGTTGTAGCTGGATGTGCCGATGCTCTCGTTGTCGACGATGCCCTGGCCGCCATAGTTGAAGCCTGGATACAAGGAACGCGCCTCATAGGAGGCCTGGGTGGTTGCGACGCTGGAGGTAGGACAGTACAGCGTGGGGTTCGCCTGGTAGTACGTGCCCGAGCAATCGTAGATGGAAGGGTTCTGGTCGATGGGGATCATGCCATGGCGGCCGAACTTGCCGACATAGTTCATCTCCAGCACCGCGGTCTTGTTGATGCGTTGCTGAAAGCCGAGGTTGACCGCCTGGACGTAGGGGTTCCTGAGATTGCGGTCGGCATAGTTGATGGTGTACGGCAGGGTGAAATTTGTCTGGCCCTTCACGTAGTTCGCCGGGATGGCCGGCAGCCCGAGCAGAGGAACCGAGAAACCTCCCGCCGGCTGCGAGTAGTTGGCTGTGTAGTGGTATGGCTCGGAGACGCCGACGACATTGGCGTTGATCGAATCGAAGAAGATACCGAAACCGCCGCGGATGGCCAGGTTGCCGTTGCCGAAGACGTCATACGCAAAACCGAAGCGCGGTCCGAAGTTGGTGTACTTGGCCGGCGGCGCAGGATTGCCGATGCCCGGGTCTCCCTGGAAGGCCACGTTGGCCGGCGAGGTGGGAAAGACCACCGACTGAAAGCTGGGAACGAAGGTTACGCCCTCGCCGTCGGTCTCCTTCCAGGAGAATGGGATCTCATAGCGCAGACCGTAGTTGAGGGTGAGCCGGCTGGTCGCGCGCCAGTCGTCCTGCGCATACATATACAGGTCGTACTGGGTGGCCGCGAGGTTCGTGTTGTTGCCGACGGTTTCGTTGTACTGGAAACCCGCGAGGAAGTCGGCCATGGAGACGTTGGTGAACTGTTGTTCGGACTCGAAGAAAGGCACCTGGGCGAACCGGTGGACATAATCGAGATCCAGGAACTGCGCGCCGACCTGGACGTTGTGGCTACCGTGCTGCCACGACAGGTTGTCGTCGTACTCCTCGTTGGCCGTAACCAGGTGCGAGTCTCCGGAGTTCGCGCTGCCCACCGTGAAACGGTTGGTCGCCTCCATCTTGGGCAGTATGGCTGGTCCGGGCTGCGTATAGGCAGCGCCGAAGCTTGCGATGGTGTTGCGGTCCTGCGGAATGATGATGTAGGTGTAACGCTTGTAGCCGGCGCGAAAGACGTTGAGCAGGTTCGGCGTGAGCACCCAGGTATCGCCGATGTTGCCCGCATAGATACCGGCGACGTTGAGGTCCTGATCGTAGTTCGACACACCCTGGCCCTGGGAGACGCTGTTGGATGTGAAGTCGTTGGTGTTGGTCACGTAGAAGCGCGCATCGACGGTGTGACGGCCGAGGTTCCAGTCCACGCGCGCCAGCCCTTGCTGGTCGTTGCGCGGCTGGGAGGCGACCGATTGGCCTTCTTGTGAAGTGCCATCAAGATAGTTCACCGGGGGAAAGTACTTAGCGAGAAATGAGGTCGTGACGGGGTTATAGCACAGAAGGCCAAGCTCCGGCGCCGGCATATATTCCATGGCGCTACTGGTCGTTTGTTTGCTTTGATAGGTCTGCAGCGCAGTGTAGCAAGGGGAGTTCTGTCCCTGGGCCAGCGTGTGGCCCGACTGCAGCCAGGCTGCGTTCAACACGGACTGCGTCGTCACGCCCTCTGTATAGATGGGGTTCTTCACGGCGGTTGCGGGGGTCACCGGCAAGGGGCAGGAACTGGGATTGAGCGTATAACAAAAGTCGTTCGTAAAGTTGCCGCACTGCTGGCCGGGGAACGCGCCCGCCGCGCTGCACATGTGGGGCACGCCGGGAGCATCGTAGCCAAGCTCCGCAAGCGTTGCGACTTGATCCCGGGCCGTCACCTGGCCCGCCAGCCGGAGGTCCTGATAGGCGAGAAAGAAGTACACCTTGTCGCGCTTGATGGGGCCGCCGATGGTCGCGCCAAACTGGTTTTGCACCAGGTGCGGGTTTACATGGGAGAGATAGTCCGCGGCGTCGAACATGGTGTTTTGCAAGTACTCCCATACAAAGCCGTGGACGGTGTTGGTGCCGCGCCGGGTGAGCACGTTGAAGATGCTGCCGGAGTTACGCCCGTACTCCGCATGGTAGTTGTTGAGCAGAACACTGACTTCATCCAGCGCGAGGTGCGGAGGATAGTTAAGGCCGGTGTTGTAGAAGACGTTGTTCCAGATCATGCCATCGAACAGGAACAGGTTCTGATTGGTGCGCGATCCGGAGACGCTGTAAGTAGGCCCGCCGGTGTCGCTGGTGAAGGTCGTCGGCGCATTGACGTTGGTCACGCCGGGCAGGAGCGCCGCCAGGGAGACGACGTTGCCACCGTCGATGGGCAGGCTCTCTACCAGCCTGGGATCGATCAGGGTGCCGAGCGTGGCCGAACGCGTGTCGACGGTGGTGCCATTGGCTTCCACGCTGACGGTGGCATCGACGGAGCCGGCGACCATGTGCGCATCTTCACGGACATTGGCGTCGGCGTCTACTTGAATATCGTCGAAGACATAGCTCTCGAAGGTCTTCGCAACCACCTTCAAGGTGTAGGTGCCGATGGCCACGTCGCTGAAGAGATATTCGCCCTTGCTATCGCTCTTGGCGGTCACCGTCCGGCCCTCGCCGTTGGCGGTAAGCGTAATGAGCGCGCCGGGGATTACCGCGCCCTGGGCATCAGTCACGTTGCCGGAGATCGATCCGGTATTCTGCGCCTGGGCCTGGGCGCGAGCGCCTGCCAAAACCAGCAGCAGCAGTGCCGCGGCGACACGGATCCCTCGATGGAAGCAGCAGGCTCTCGGCTTGAAAAAATCGGACGGTTTCATTTGCAAGAAGTTCCCTCTCAAAGACTGTACCCCCGGCCCCGATGTTCAGGAGGTGCCGATATCGACACCAGCGAATTCTGTACCCAATAGCGGGACATGATCATGACGGCGGCATCCCTCCTAGATATCCGTAGGGTGCGTTGCCCCCTTGTTTCAATAGGGACTGAATGGCGGGGTCGGGAAAGCGGCGCAGATAGGGGGTAACCCAGATGATGTCGGCGGACTTGATCTTGCCGTCTTCGGGGGTGTCCTGGGCTACGCCGGCCTTATCGGTAAAGTAGTGGTTGTCTACCAGACCAGAGGTGGCGCGCGAGACGAGTTGATGGAGGGCGTCGTGGCCGTAGGCGTAGAGGCCGTCGCCGTTGACCTCGCCCAGCTCGGCCATGGTGACGAGTGGTGCGAGCGCGAAGAGGTGATAGTGGAGCGCGCGCTGTCCGCGGGCCATCTCGAGCGGAAGGGTGCCATCGGGGGCGATGCGATCGACGCCATCCTTGTAGGTGCCGACGCCCCAGTCGTAGAGGCCGTGGTCGTCTGCGGCGATGCCCGCGGCCATGACGGCGAAGCCTGCCCAGTAGTGATGGTTGTTCTGGCTGTCGACGGTCTTTTTGACACGGCGATCGTCAAACCAGTCTTCGACCTGCTTGCCGACCGTCTTCATCCAGAGTTGAACAGGATCCTGTAGAGGGGTTGCAGGCAGTGTGTAGGGGCCGGCTTTGCGGACCTTGAGGTAGCTGATGGCGAGCGCGCCGAGGGTCCAGTTCTGGACGTAGTTGGCCTGATTGGAGGACATGCTGCCGGTCATGGCGTTGGCGGTGGCTTGAGTTGCGAGGATTTGCTTTACGCAGGTGGCGGCGAAGGTGTTGCCGGTGCGCTGGTAGTTGTCTGCGGCTTCTTCGGCAGCTTTGACGACCTGAGAGAACTGATCCTGCGCGGCCTTGTACGCGGCGTAGCGCTTGGGATCGATGACGGAGTGCTTGCTGTCGGAGTAGAAGTCGTAGGCGACGATGTCATGCGGGAGCGCGGGTGGTGAGGGACAGGTGTAAGGGGCCGGATGGGGCGCGGGAGGATGTGCGTCCCACGGCGAAAGCAGCGGGGCCTCCGCGTGGAGCAGGCCCGCCGCGCCGAGGACGATTGCAGCCGTGCCTCCAGCGATGATCCGACATACCGACACGTTCATAACTACCTCGACTCCTGGAATGGCGCTGCCGGATACTGCACCAGCGGGAGCGCCAATAAAGATACCGCAACTTACTACGACCCTGCATGGCCGGTAATCCGGCCCTTTATTTAGAACTCCAACTTCCAATCAAACTCAACGGACGAAACCGGATGGGGCGTCGATTCCGTAAGCCGCTCGCCTCTTGTCTCCGGCGTTCCTTTGTCCACCGAACCGGGACGGCCGGGGCCCATTACCACGTTCGGTTCTACCTTCGAGACTGCGTCCGGCGGCGCCAGCAGGCTCACATGCAGCGGCACTCCATTGACCGGAAACGTGAAGCTCCCTTTGTCTGCCGGCTGAATCGTGGTGTCGGAGTGCAGGACCTCGGTGAAGGTGTGCGGGTCTTTGCTGGCGATGGCGTCGGTCACTGTGAGCTTGCCGGCGGTGTAGTGGAGTGTGCGGCGGAATTGCCTGAGTCCAAGCTTGGCGTCATAGACCGGGGTGCCTTCGCCGGTGAAGTCGAAGCTCTTTGCATCCGCACGTACCGAGAGCAGCCGCGTCTGGGTCAACTGCGCATACGGTAGGTTGCCCCATACATCGTGCGTGCCTTCAGCACCTTGCCCGTGGCCATCCACCAGCAACGTGTTGTGTTCCACCGTCTTGGGCGTGCCCGCGTAACCGGAGTCGCCGGTAAGGTACTGGCCATGCGCGAAGAGGATGAAGCTGTTGACGTCGGGATGGACGTGGCCGTCTTCCAGATGCCAGTCGGGATACTTGATCGCGAGCTCGGTGGTCGCGTGTCCCTCCGGCGGGCCGCACTTGTAGGCGATGGCAGTGGCGTTTGCGGACCAGTCGGTGCGCCAGAAGACGACATCCATATCTTCGAAGCGGTGCCACGGCGAGAGCTTTGTGATGGATGTTGAAGCGAGCTTGTCGTCGCGCCACACCAGCGACCACCACTCCTCGGCGTTGACCTGACCGAGGTCCTTCTTCATCCAGTCGGCAACGCCTTGAATCTCAGGATCGTGGAAGCGGGCGGCGAGATCGTAGAGCACGTTGTAGTTGGTGAGGAAGTGGCCGCCGGGATGACTGCGTTCGTAGTCCTCCCCTTGTTTGGCGCGGGTGATGGGGCCGTCGTAGACATCGCCGAAGTCGAACATCGACTGCCCGCCCGGCAACAGCGCATGGGCCGCATAGAGATGCATCTTGCGAAAGCCCGGCCGGTCGAAGAGGTCTTCGCCGGTGACATGCTTCTGCGCATCGAGATAGTGGATGATCCACGGAGTGGCGAATATCCAGTACTCATAGCCTTCGTAGTAGTAGCCATCGTGCGAGTAGGTTTCGAGCACGCGGTCGAAGATGGCGCGCGACTCTTTGGCCCACTCGACGGCCTCCGGCACCTCACCATAGACGGCATAGGCCGCGATGCCCAGCCCGGCCATGGGGATGAACGTGTGGTTCTGGCTGTAGGCGTAGGTGCGTCCCGGCTTGGTTTTGAAGAACAGGTACATCAACTGTCCCTGCTTGGCGAGCTTATTGCGATAGCGGTCGCGCTCAGCGGGAGTGAGGTCGTTATAGAGCAGGTCGTAGCCGACGCCGAGACCGTAGAGCAGATGGCCGGCGGCGAGGTCCGTGTTCGGCTTGTTGAAGCTGTAACCCCACACGTCGTAGCTGACTGCTGCATCCATATAACTCTTCGCCGCAACCAGGTACTTTGGATCGTCTTCCATCTTGTAGGCGAACGCGGCTTCGACTATGCCCATGCCGACTTCATTCTGAGCGCGGCGGAGTTCAGCAGGCGGCGGCGGAGCAGGGACCTTGAGCGCGCGGATATTGCCGAGGACTGCCTGCCACTCGGTCTTCTTACTGCCATGCAGTTGCACGCGCAACGCATCCAGCTCGGAGTTGGTGAAGTAGACGCGGGGATGAACGCCGGCCAATTCAGGCCTGGGGCTGGAGGGCAGCGTGGCCATCAGATCCAGCAGCGGCGCTTTGCCTTTGGCTTTGGGATTGTCTTTGGGGCCCAGCGATTCGTGGGCGTCTTGGGCTGCGATGGGTCCGGCCAGCAACAGTAGTAAGGCCGCCGCTACGGCCAGATTCCTAAGTTGACTCTTGCTGCGCAGACTGCTGAACTGACCAGCGCGGCAAGCCTGCGGCTGTAAGCGGGGTTGTGACACGCGGCGGTAACCTGTTATCGTTAGCACCCGATGACACTATCACACCAAATGCAGGTTGGAAAAGGTGCAGCGAAGCGCAAAGTTCCCGGCCTGCGCTGGTGGATCGTCTCGCTCATCTTCCTGATCACCTGCATCAACTATATCGATCGAACCTCGGTAGGCCTGCTGGTGACGCGTTTTGGCCCCGAGATCCATATCTCTACGCAGCAGTATGGGTATGTGAGCAGCCTGCTGCTGCTGGCCTACACGGTCAGCCAGAGCGTGAGCGGACGGCTCTACGACCGCTTCGGCGCGCGCATTGGATTCACGGTTTCGGTTGCCGTCTGGTGCGTTGCGGCGATGGCCCATGCCTTCATCACCGGCTTTGTGAGCTTTGCGATTTGCAGCTTCTTTCTCGGCCTGGGCGAAGCCGGCAACTGGCCGGGCGCCGCCAAGGTCGTCGCCGAGTGGTTTCCGCAGAAAGAGCGCGCCATCGGCATGGCAATCTTCAACGGCGGCGCGGCCATGGGCGGCGTCATCGCCTTCCCGCTGGTGGCCAGCTTCCTGGAACCGCACTTTGGCTGGCGGCATACCTTTCTGATCATCGGGGGTTTGGGCTTTGTCTGGCTGGCCGCGTGGCTGGCCATCTATCGTCCGCTGTTTCAGCATCCCCGCCTTACGAGCGAAGAGCGCGTGACTATTCGCGAAGACCAGGCGGAGGTCACGGTCGACGATGTTCAGCCGGTGACGCTGCGGGCTCTTCTATCGCTGCGGCAGACCTGGGGCATCCTGCTGGCGCGGTTCTTCGTAGACCCGGTCTGGTGGCTCTACATGCTGTGGCTGCCCAAGTACCTGAAAGATGTTCGGCATTTTTCGCTACAGGATATCGGCGCGTTCGGCTGGCTGCCATATCTCGCCGGAGCCTCCGGTGCACTGTTCGGCGGATGGGTCGCGGGGCGGCTGATCCGGCGTGGCCTGAGCGTGAACGCGGCGCGCAAGACCGTGATCGCGACCGCCGCCTGCATGATGCCGTTCGGTATCCTGGCCGCCCACGCAACCTCGGCGCAGACCGCTTTGGCCTGTATTGCGGTGGTGCTGTTCGGGTTTCAGATGTGGATCAGTAATGTGCAAACATTACCCAGCGACTTCTTCTCCCACCGCACGGTCGGCGCGGTCGCCGGTATGGGAGGCACAGCCGCGGGTATTGCCAGCCTGGTATTCAATCTTTCGATAGCACCTCTGTCCCATCGCTTCGGCTACGGCTTCGTCCTCACGCTCGCGGGCGTGCTCGCACCCATCGGCCTGCTGCTGCTGTTCGTGGTGGCAGGAGACATCCATCGGCTCAAACTTCCGGAGATGCATCCGGCGCAATCCTAGCTCCAAGACATTCCAGTAAATTACAGACAGAAAAGGACATTCGCTCATGACCGATTTCACCAACAAACTTGCCGTGGTCTTTGGCGGCGGCCGCGACATCGGCGGCGCTATTTCGATCGCCCTGGCCAAGCGTGGCGCGCAGGTCGCGCTGAGCTATAACAGCTCCAACCCGGCTGAGACCATCGCAGCGATTGAAGCTACTGGTCAGAAGCCGCTGGTGCGGAAGGTCGATGCTCTCGATACCGCGGCCGTCCGCGAGTTTGCCGCGTGGGCGCGGAAGGAATCGGGCAAGCCAATCGGCATTCTGGTCAACGTGGTCGGCGGCCTGCTGGCGCGCAAGAAGATGGATGAGATGGACGATGCCTTCTGGGACCAGGTCTTCAGCCTGAACGTGAAGAGCGTCTTCGCGATGACGCAGGCCGCGCTGCCGCTGATGGCCGACGGTGCGGCTATCGTCAACGTGTCCTCGCAGGCCGGGCGCGACGGTGGCGGCCCCGGCGGGATTGCATATGGCGCGAGCAAAGGCGCGATCATGAGCATGACGCGCGGGCTGGCCAAGGAGCTGGGGCCACGCCGGATCCGCGTCAACGCGGTGTGTCCGGGCATGATCGCGACCAAATTTCACGATGACTTTACCAAGCCCGAGGTGCGGCAGCGGGTCGCCGGCATGACGCCGCTGGGGCGTGAAGGACAAGCATCTGAGGTCGGCGAACTGGTGGCATTTTTGGCGTCGGAGCAAGCGTCGTTCGTCAACGGAACGTGCGTCGACATCAACGGCGGCATTCTGTTCAGCTAGGTCGTCGCATCGAAAGGGCCGTGCATGAAGACGTATCGAGTTCTTGCGTTGATGTTGCTGGGTGCGTCGGTCTTCAGCCACGCACAGCAGACGCCGGATGCCACCACCAAGGCCGTTGAAGCCGTAGCGGCGGCGAAGGATGTGGACACCATTCCGCCGGGGCTGCCGAAGGTGCATCCGATCGAGCACAAGAACATTACCTATCGGATGGTCGATGGGCATGACCTACAGCTGGATGTGTACGAGCAGCCCGGAGGCAAACCGGCGCCGGTGGTCGTGTACTGGCATGGCGGCGCGTGGTGGAAGGGCGCACGGCCCGGGACCGGCGCCAAAGTCCTGCTTAGCATGGGGTTTTCCGTGGTCAACGTGGACTATCGGCTGACCGATGTGGCGATCGCGCCAGCGGCGGTGCAGGATGTGCGCTGCTCGCTGGCCTGGGTGAAGAAGAATGCCGCCGAGTATCACTTCGATACCAGCCGCATCGTGGCATATGGCACATCGGCGGGCGGCCATCTGGCGCTGATGGCGGGTTTTCTGCCGGCAAAGAACGACATCGATCCGCCGGAGTGCGGGGATGTTCCGCAGGTCGCCGCGGTGATGGACTTCTACGGCATTCCTGACCTCACAGGTGTGATGACGAGCGGCATTCCGCTGAATAAATCGCTGGGACGCTGGCTGGGTACTGGGCCTGACATGCTGAAGATCGCGGCACAGCTGTCACCCAATACGTATCTGCATGCGGGGCTGCCGCCGGTGTTTATCGCGCACGGGGATGCCGACCCCGTGGTGCCATATCAGCAGTCCATCGATCTGAAGAAGCAGCTGGAAGCGCTGCATGTGCCGGTGACGATGTTCAGCGTTCCGGGCGGCCATCATGGCGAGTTCCCCCCCGATCAGACGCTGCTAATCAATGAGGCGCTGCTGAAGTTTTTTGTAGAGAACCACATCCTGCCGGCCAGATGAACTCAGCGCGCGGCAACGCCTTTGGCTGAGACCCGGGAAGCACGACCCAGCGAGTGCGTCGTGGCCTTGGTATCGGTGGACTCCCGAACCACCAGTTGGCACTCGATGCATTGCAGCTTGTACGGCCCCTTCAGCCTGCCTTCGATGCGGTCGAGCAGAAGCTGCGCTGCCAATCGCCCCTGTTCGGTGGTGGACTGCAGCACCGTGGTGAGCGGCGGTGTCGCATAAGCGGAGAGCGGTATGTTGTCGAAGCCGGCGACCGCCATGTGCTGAGGAATAGCCAGCCCCAACTGGTGCGCGGCCCGCAAGGCGCCTATGGCCGCGAAGTCGTTGCGCGCAAAGACCGCCGTGGGCGGCTCTTTGAGACGCGCCAGCCGCACCATGCCTTCGTACCCGTCTTCCTGGGTGGCGAAGGCGGGAGCATTCGCCGGCCCCACGGTGTACTCCGGTCTCAGCGGCAAGCCGGCGTGCTCGAGGGCAGCCTTGTATCCCTGGTAACGGCGCAGGGTATGCGCGTCTTCCGGAGATATCCCAATGAACCCGATGCGGGTGTGGCCAAGCTCGACCAGATGCGTCACGACGTCGAACGCACCCTGCCAGTGGTTGGCGGTGACGCAATCGACCGAGGCGCCCTGCACCGGCCTGCCCACGGTGACGATGGGGATTCCCTGCTCGGCAAGCTCCTTGACGACCTCATCGCCGAACTGCGTGCCGCGGGTAGCGACCAGCAAGCCGTCCACGCGATGGTCGACGAAGGACTGCAGACCCGCCTTCTCCTGGTCGACGCCCCGGCCGGCCAGGGCGATGAACGCCGTATAGCCTGCCTTGTCGAGGACCTCCTTCATGCCGTTTACCAGCTCCGTGGAGAAGGGGTTAGCGATGTCCGGGAGCATGATGCCGACTGCATTCAGGCGCTGTCCTTTGAGGGAGCGGGCCAGCATGTTCGGCCGGTAGTTCAATCTTCGCGCCGCCTTGAGCACGCGCTCGCGCACCTCCTGGCTCACGTAGCCGGTGCGATTGATGGCCCGCGACGCGGTCATGGCCACAACGCCGGCCTGGCTGGCCACGTCGGCCAGCGTTGCCGGCCTCTTGCGCGCGGCCGGCGCGGCGCTCGAAGCGGGGATCGACTTCGTTTTGCTGGGCTTACTAGACAACGATTGCTTCCTGGGTGGCATGGCTCCTTATGTTACCGCAATCACACTATGCCTAATAGGTGAACTCATGCGGGGCAGGCCAGGTGATGGTGCCGTCGGCGCGGTTCACGTACATGAAGAGCTTATGGCCGCCATTGACTCGCACTGCGACATCGATACCCGTACCGAAGAAGCCGTGACCGTCCTTGATCGATTTGTCGACGCTATGCTCGGTAATGGGATAAAAGTTGCGGGGATCGGTCGTCCAGTCGTTGACGAAATCCTTGTAGGCGTAGCCAAAGTTCTGGGGATGATCCGCCCAGTGGGGATCGTTCTCATAGATGGCATAGGCTTTGGGATAGTCCCTGGCCTGAAGCGCGTCGAAGAACCTATTGACCTTGTGCTCGGTGGGGAGGTTGGAAAAGAACCAGCCGTGACCCATGATGTAGCCACCAAAAAAGAGTAAAACGGCTAGAACCAGGGTGCCGGCAGTCGCGATCATGATGTTGCGGTTGCGGATGTCGCGGGCGGGATCGTAGGCAGGGGCGTTGAGCAGAGTCATCTTCGGGGAGTCCTTGGGCTGGTGTCAGTGCGCCTGATGTAGATTCCGGCATCTCACGTTTATCATTAGACACCGGAATCGGGGCATTCAGATGCCACGATTTAGCGGGAACGTTTGGCAGATTGACGGAGAGGGTATGCAGGGTCTGCGAAGGTCCGACTGGGGTGACTTTACCGCGCTGCTGGTGAGCGCCGTGGCGGCGGCGATGGCTCCGCTGCAGGTGTTTCTCTTCGCCTACATCTTTCTGGGGCCAATGCACTACCTGACCGAGATGGCGTGGCTGCGCAAGAAAGAGTTTTACTTTGGCGACGGCCTGGTCTCGCCGAAGATTTATCTGGTCCTGGCAACGGGCACGGCCAGCCTGGTGCTGCTGCAACTGGGGGTGCATCGCGACCTCGGCTATTGGATCATCGCGCCGCTGCTGCTGCTCTCACTGAGCGTCTGGCTGCGCAACCGCTATGTGCTGGCCGCCGTGATGCTGTCCGCACTGGCGGCGGCTTTCCTGGTGAAGCCCTGGGTCTACTTCATCGCCGTGATTACGCCGACGCTGGTGCATGTGTTCTTCTTCACCTGGGTCTTCATGATCAGCGGGGCGCTGCGCAAGCAGGTTCCGGGATATGCCAAGTGGGTGAATCCTACGCTGGTAGTGGTGCTTCCGCTGGCGCTGCTGGGGTTGAACATCCACTATGCACAACCGGGAAGCTTCTGGCTGCGCAGCGAGGCGGTGTCCTTTGCAGGGCTTCATGCGACCCTGAGCAAGCATCTGCACCATACGATGCAGATGAACGAAACGCTGCTGAGCGATCGTGCGGCGGCGGCGGTGGTGCGGGTGTTTGCGTTTGCCTATTTGTTCCACTACCTGAACTGGTTCGCCAAGACCGAACTGCTCCAGTGGCACAAAATCTCGGGGCGGGCCTGGACGACGATCGGCTGCCTGTACGCCGCTGCCATCGGCGTCTATATGTGGAACATCCGGGTCGGGATTATCGTCGTCAACTTCATGGGAATGATGCATGTGCTGCTGGAGTTTCCGCTGAACTGGCATACGCTGCGGTTTGTGACCGGACGGATGCGCGGGGTGCGCGGCGAGACCAAGCCTGCGAGGGTGGAAGCGACGGTTTAGTGGCCGGCGCGGAACGGGAAGGCCGCTCGGAAGTGCTCGAACTCGGTGCCGGTGGGGAGCAGGTAGACCGAGAGCACGTCGAAGCGGACGGGGACTCGATCGCGATGGCGTTCGGGGACCTGGCGCAGATAGGCGGCAGCCATTTTGCGGAGGGTCTGCTGCTTGTGCGGGTCAACCTGGGTCTCGGCAGCGGCCAGGTCGCGGGCGGTGCGGGTCTTGATCTCAAAGAAGACCAGGGTGTCGCCGTCCCAGGCGGCCAGGTCGATATCGCCGCGCACGCGATCGGAACGCCAGCGGCGGGCGACGATGGTGTAGCCGAGTGTGCGGAGATGGAAGAAGGCGGCGTCTTCGCCCAGTTCGCCGGTGATCAGGTGCGGCGGCTTGATGGATTTACGGTCGGCCAGGCGCCGGAGCGCGGTGTGGGCGCGGCGTTCGAGAGTGAGGGTGGACGCGGCGAGGCTCATAGACTAAGAATACGACTGAACGTTGAAAATCAGGTCGTTTGCTCGTGGCAACAATTTACCAACCAAAATAATGCTTTGCCCACATTAATATGAGGGCCGACAGCAAGCCCCATACTCCCAGAAGTACGCCTCCCACTAACCATTTAAGAATTGAGGCTGATGTCTTAACCGTTGCGAAAGTGGCCTTGGCTGCAATGATTTCGCTAGCGATCTCGTCTAGCTTTTGCCGCTGCGTTTCAGAGCCGCCTTCAAGGTAGGTTACTGCCGCTTCAATACGGGTGAGCCGCTGAATAATATCGTAAGTTCGATCAGTCGAC
>Ga0302316_10000455_pt1 | contig 36729 bp, 41 predicted proteins | sample III_Palsa_N3_2_FD_200456 | JGI IMG/M metagenome (GOLD analysis project Ga0302316, IMG submission 200456) | Peat permafrost microbial communities from Stordalen Mire near Abisko, Sweden - III_Palsa_N3_2 | ecosystem: Environmental > Terrestrial > Soil > Palsa > Peat permafrost | place: Sweden...
GAACCCGTCTGGTGGAGGGAGGTGGATTCGAACCACCGAAGGCGTAAGCCAGCAGATTTACAGTCTGCCCCCGTTGGCCGCTTGGGTATCCCTCCAACAAAGAACGCGTATTGTGTGGATCGAGCGCGGAGCTGTCAACACCTTATGGCGTCAAATCAGCACGCCAAGGCGTTTTTTTCGAAAATAGTTTCTGCAGGGATCAGTCAAGTTGCGCGCCGCGCATGTCCACCAATTTTGCCATGCCCTTGGACAACTCCAGCAATTTTTCTGCCTGCGCCTGCAATCGTCGCTCGTTGTCGTCGCGCGGCTCCCAGCGCGGCACCGGCGTCGGCTTGCCATCCGGGCTGTCCAGCGCCACAAATACCATCACGCAACTGGTGGCCAGCCGCTGCTCGCCCTTGCGCAAATCGCGCGCCAGCACGTCCACCGCGAGATGCATGCTCGATGTGCCGGTATGGATCAGGTGCGCGCGCACGCTGACCAGATCGCTGATCAGGATCGGCGCGACAAACTGGATACCGCTGACCGACGCCGTGACGCAATACGCCCCGCTCCAGCCCACGGCGCAGGCATAGCCGGCCTGATCGATCCATTTCATCACCATGCCGCCATGCACCTTGCCGCCGAAATTGACGTCGGTGGGTTGTGCGAGAAAACGGAACGTGACTTCGCTTTGCTGGCCGGGCATGCGGACTCCGATGAAGAGGCGGATGAATTGACCGCGCATTATGCGCGCATGCGGCAGCATCTCGCTGCATCGCATCCGCTGATCAGCATAGATCCAGCCGCATGGGCATCGTAACGAGCCCCGCAGCGGTCGTACTCATCGGCCCGTTCACCACAAAACCCAGGCGCAGATAAACCGGCACGGCGACCAGCGACGAATTCAGCGTGAAACGGCGGGTGCCAGCACGGCGCACGGCATCGCGCATGGCGCGTTGCCACAGCCGTCGTGCGATGCCGCTACCCTGATGACGCGTGCTTACGAAGAACTGAAACAGATGGCTGTCATCGCGCATCGCCGCCACGCCCACCAGCCGATCGTCGAGCAGTGCGAGATGAAAACGCCGGCCCTCCGCGATCATTGTGCGGATGGCTTTCGCGCTCATGCTTGTCAGTATCTTCAGGGCCGCCGCTGGCGACTGCCCGGGCAAGATCCAGCGGCGCGTCACGCGTCGCGCCAACACGCCAACGGCGCGCGCATCTCCAGGTCGTGCAAGGCGGTAGCGGACATCGGCAGGCATACATTCATTGCAGCAGTCGCGTGAATGCATGGCAAGGCGGGGGAAAGCAATGCCCCCTCCCCTGCTTGCAGGGGAGGGCTGGGGTGGGGTCGCTCTTCGTCGCGAAGATCAAGAGCTTCACCCCCTCCCAACCTCCCCCTGCAAGCAGGGGGAGGAGCAAACCTCAGCTCCGCTCCCTGCAAGCAGGGGGAGGAGCAAATCCAGGGCGCAACGAAGAGATTTTGAGCGTGCTCAGACGTTGAAGCGGAAGTGGAGGATATCGGCCTCCTTGACCAGGTAATCCTTGCCCTCGAGCCGCAACCGACCTGCTTCCTTCGCGCCAGATTCGCCCTTGTACTTGATGAAATCATCAAACGCGACGGTCTCGGCGCGAATGAAGCCCCGCTCGAAGTCGGTGTGGATCACCCCGGCAGCCTGCGGCGCGGTAGAGCCAGCCTTCAGCTGCCACGCGCGCACTTCCTTTTCGCCGGCAGTGAAGTAGGTCTGCAGGCCGAGCAGCTTGTAGCCGGCACGAATCACCCGATTCAGGCCCGGCTCGTCCAGACCCATGTCCTTCAGGAACTCGTCGCGGTCGGAATCTTCCAGCTGCGCCATTTCCTCTTCGATGGACGCGCACACTGGCACGACTTCGGCGCCTTCGGTCGCGGCGCGGGCGCGCACGGCATCCAGCAGCGGGTTGTTCTCGAAACCATCGTCGGCCACGTTGGCGATGTACATCAGCGGCTTCAGCGTGAGCAGGAACATGTCGCGCACCAGCGCCTTTTCCTCGGCATCCAGCCCGATCGATCGAGCGGAATGACCCTGGTTCAATGCGGTGGCAAGCTTCTGCAACACCGGCTTCTTCGCGAGGGCTTCCTTGTCGTTGGCCTTGGCCGCGCGCTCGGCCTTGTTCAGCGCCTTCTCCACCGACTCCAGATCCGCCAGCGCCAACTCGGTATCGATGGTTTCGATGTCGGAGATCGGATCGACCTTACCGGCAACGTGGATCACGTCACCCTCGAAGCAGCGCACCACGTGGGCGATCGCATCGACTTCGCGGATGTGCGCGAGGAACTTGTTGCCCAGGCCCTCACCCTTCGATGCACCGGCCACCAGGCCGGCGATATCGACGAACTCCATCGTGGTCGGAATCACTCGCTGCGGCTTCACGATTTCGGCGAGCTGGGCCAGGCGCGTATCGGGTACCGGCACGATGCCGACGTTCGGTTCGATCGTGCAGAACGGAAAGTTGGCCGCGGCGATACCGGCCTTGGTCAGCGCGTTGAACAGAGTGGACTTGCCGACGTTAGGCAGGCCGACGATGCCGCATTTGATGCCCATGACTTGGAATCCGGGTGTTGAATATCGTGAATGGAGATGTCGAAAAAAGAACGACAGGAACTCGGGCGGCCCTTCAGCTATTGCCGACGATGCCCGGCGTGTGCAGCTGTAGCATGGCCTTTTCGAACTGGCCCTCCACCGCCAGCGGCAGCACGTTCAGCGCACGTGCGATGCCATCGAGTATCGCGTCCTGATCCTGCGCCGAAGGCCGTCCCAGCACCCACGGCGTGACCTGGTCACGATGGCCGGGATGACCGATACCCACGCGCAGACGATGAAACTTGCCGTGATCCAGATGCGCCATGATGTCGCGCAAGCCGTTCTGGCCGCCGTGGCCGCCATCGAACTTCATGCGTACGGTGCCGGCGGGCAGATCCAGATCATCGTGCGCGATCAGGCACTGCTCTGGCTCGATCTTGTAGTAGCGCAACGCCGAAACGACGGCGAGGCCACTTTTGTTCATGAAGGTGGCCGGCTTGAGCAACCATACCTGCTCGCCGCCGATGCGCACCCTGCAGGTTTCGCCGTGCAGCTTGCCGTCGAAACCGAAGCGTTCGCCCTGCCCGCTGGCAAGGGCGTCCACAAACCAGAACCCGGCGTTGTGCCGGGTTCGGAGATATTCGGCACCGGGATTACCCAGTCCGACAATGAGTCGCAAACCAGCCATGCGCTCGAGCAGCAGTAACGCCCCGCGTCCCTAGGAACGCGGGGCGTTGCGGCTTACTTCTTGTCGTCTTTCTTGGCCGGCGCAGCAGCAGCCGGAGCAGCTGCAGCAGCTGCGTCGCCTTCGGCCGGAGCTTCGTCGACTTCTTCCTGCACGGTATTGGCCGTGACCACGGCGATATCGTGGCTCTCGCCAAGATGCAGCGCAACGATCTCGACATTCTCCGGCAGCTTCAGCTCGGACAGATGCACGATGTCGCCGGGTTTCAGCTCGCCCAGATCCAGTTCAATGAACTCGGGCAGATGCTTCGGCAGGCAGGAGATTTCCACTTCGGTCAGGTTGTGCGAGATCACCACGCCGGAGGTCTTGCCGGCCGCCGACTTTTCCTGATTCAGGAAGTGCAGCGGCACGCTGACGCGGATGGCTTCGTTCTCGTTCACGCGCAGGAAATCCATGTGCATCATCAACTGCTTGAACGGATGCTTCTGCCAGTCACGCACCAGCACTTTCTGCACGTTGCCGTCGACGTTCAGGTCGAGCACCGAGGAGAAGAACCACTCGTGCTTGGCGGCGAGCAGGATGGTGTTGTGCTCGATCTGGATGCTCTGCGGGGCCTGGCCGGCGCCGCCGTAGACAACGGCAGGCACGAAGCTCGCATGACGCAGGCGGCGGCTCGCACCTTTCCCCTCGTCCTTGCGGCTCTGTGCCTTGATTTCATGAGTCTTGGTCATTTCAGTATTGCCTTAGGTTGTGTTGTGCCGCCTCACGGCGGCTTGCATGGTTCCCCCGCGACCAGAGGAACCGGGTTAGCGACGAAAGACCTACCCTCGTCGCTTGAAGTTCAATCCACGTACAGCGAACTCACCGACTCGCCAAAGGCGATACGGCGAATGGTTTCCGCCAGCAACTCGGCAACCGAGAGCTGACGGATCTTGGCGCAGGCCTGCACTTGCGGGCTCAGCGGCAAAGTATTCGTGACCACCAGCTGATCGAGCTGGGAGCCTTCGATATTGCTGACCGCCGCGCCCGACAACACCGGGTGCACGCAGTAGGCGACGACCTTGCGGGCGCCACGCTCCTTCAATGCCGCCGCTGCCGCGCACAACGTACCGGCGGTGTCGACGATGTCATCGACCAGTACGCACGACTTGCCGTTCACGTCACCGATGATGTTCATCACCGTGGCCACGTTCGCTTTCGGCCGGCGTTTGTCGATGATCGCCAGGTCCGCATCGTCAAGCCGCTTGGCCAGTGCGCGAGCGCGCACCACACCACCGACGTCCGGGCTGACCACGATCAGGTCGTCCATGCTGTGGTTGCGCCAGATATCGGCCAGCAACACCGGTGATGCATACACGTTGTCGACCGGAATATCGAAGAAACCCTGGATCTGGTCGGCGTGCAGATCCACCGTCAGCACCCGGTCGACACCTGCGGCGCCAATCATCCGGGCAGCCAGCTTGGCGGTGATCGGTACGCGCGCTGAGCGCGGCCGGCGATCCTGCCTGGCATAGCCGAAATACGGGATCACGGCGGTGACACTTGCCGCCGAGGCCCGCTTCAGTGCATCGGTCAATGCCAGCAACTCGAACAGGTTGACTGCGCTCGGTGCGCCGGTCGGCTGCAACACGAACACTTCCTGCCGGCGGACATTTTCCTCGATCTCGATCTGTACTTCGCCGTCGCTGAACGTACCGACCTGGGCCTTGCCCAGTGGTACACCCAGGCGATGGGCGACATCCTCGGCAAGCGCACGATGCGCGTTACCGGTAAACAGCATCATCGGGGTGGACGTGTCCACAGTAGTTACCTCGGAACCAGCGGCCATCATGAATGGCTGGGGCGGCAGGATTCGAACCTGCGTATGCGGGAATCAAAATCCCGTGCCTTAACCAGCTTGGCGACGCCCCAGTAGTATTTTTGTTCGGTAATGCTTGTCTACGTACTCGCCAACCGTCGCCATGCTGCCAGCGACGGTCTGTTATCTGTGCCGCTCAGACCACGCCGCGATGGCGCGCCAAAGCATGTTGCAAGGGTGAAACATCGACACCCGCTACCACTTGCGCCGTGAATGCCGCAGGACACTGTCCGGCAATCAACATCGCCCGATCGAATGACCTTGCTTCCAGAAACACGCAGCCACCGCTGCCGGAAAGCCGTGCCTGACCGAAGTTGCCCAACCAGTCCAGCGCAGCGGCCACCCGCGGGTGTCGCGCACGTACTACCGGCACAAAGGCATTTTCCGTCGTTTCGCCGGAAGCAAAGGATGAAATTGTCGCCCGCGGTGCATTTCGTGTCAATTCAGGCGCTTGAAAAAGCGCGGCCGTGGGCACCGATTCGTGCGGATCGACCAGCACATAATGGCGCGAAGGCAGGTCCAGCGGGGTCAGCTGATCACCGACACCCTCAGCCCAGGCCGAGCGGCCCCGTACGAACACCGGCACGTCGGCGCCGAGCTGGCGGCCCAGCTCGGCCAGCACATCGTCGTCCAGGTATAGCTTCCACAGCAGGTTCAGTGCGACCAGCACGGTCGCCGCATCGGAACTGCCGCCACCCAGGCCGCCGCCCATGGGGATGCGCTTTTCCACTTCGATATCCACACCGGCAGCCACCCCTGCATGCTGCTGCAGTAGCTGCGCTGCGCGCACGACCAGGTCTGCGTGCGCGGGCACGCCCGGGAGGTCGACCAAACGGCGGATTTCGCCGTCATTGCGCAGGCGCAGACGGATCTCGTCACCCCAGTCGAGCAGGCGGAACACCGTCTGCAACTCGTGGTAGCCATCCGCGCGGCGTTCGGTAATGCGCAGGAACAGGTTCAGCTTCGCCGGCGCTGGCCAGACCGTCCACTCAGCCGCCGCGGAAGCTGGCAAGGGACGGCTCATGAAAACCCGCAGCCGGTCTGGAAAGCCGTTTTCCTGGTCCCGCTGACGCGCATAGGCAAACGCCGGGTCATCTTTGTCGACCATCGCAAAGCCATGCTTGGCGTAGAACGGGGCATTCCAGCGCACATCGGCCAGCGTGCCCAGATCGATCCGCCGATACCCGGCCGCACGTGCCCAGTCGCAGGCGTGCTCAAGGAGGTCCGCACCGATACCGCGCTGGCCATATTCCGGCAGCACGTCGATCTCGGCCACTCCGATCGCGTTGTCGCCCCCCTCCGTGTCCAGCCAGACAAACCCGACCGGTACCCGCGCCTCGTTCAGCGCCACCCAGACCAGACCGCGGCTGATGGCCTGCTGCAGCAATTCTGGCGGAATAGACATGGCCGCATAGCTCGACCACGCCGCATGGCCGCGAAACAACTGCACGGCTTTGCGCTCGATCGCGCACAACGCGGCAATGTGATCGGGATGCGCTGGTTCGATGGAAATTGAGGGTGTCATTGAAGCAGCCTTCACTGGAACATTGTCACTGAAAGCTCCACGACTCGATGGACAGCCGAACCTTGTACGGCGGATCCGCGGCGAACACCTTTTTTGGGAGTGGCGGCTGGCGTGCCTCGTCCCATTCCGGGTAGTCGACGGTCCAAGCGTCTTGCTGCAGCTGGGACGGCAGTCGATTCGCGCCAAAGCTGAGCTCGGCCGGGCCACTGTCGGCGCGCAGTCCCAGCACCCATGCGCGCAGGTCACGCAGCGGCACTTCCCAGCCGAGTGCCTTGCGCATCAGCGCTTCGGCATCCGGCCCCTGCAGCGGACCGCCCTTCAAGCCCTCAAGCATGGCTCCGTCCGGGCCACCGCTGAGACGAAAATTCGCGCCCGAGAGCGGCGGTCCCTGCATCACGAATACGTAGTTATCGCCGTCCTGGGTCCAGCTGAAACTGCCACTGCCGCCCTGCTTGCCGTCGGAAACACTCAACCGCCCCTGCAAGAGCCAGTGATCGGTGTGGGCCAACCCTTGTTCTCGCGTCTGTTGCGCATCGAGCAAGCCGCTGTCGCCCTTCATGCGCACCGCAGGCACGCAAGCGGCCAGCAGCAGCAGCGGCAACACGGCTGCGATAAACCGGAAACGTCGCTTCATGGATGCAGGCGCCTCAAGGTGTCTTGCAGACTGTTGCTATGGGGGTCGATCTTGCGCACCTCATCAAAGATCCGTTGTGCGTCCTGCCGATGGCCCTGTTTCCACAGCACCTCGCCCAGGTGCACGCCGACGTCGGCGTCTTTGTCCGCCAGCCATGCGCCACGCAGCACGTCTGCGGCCTGGTCCAGATGGCCCAGGCGATATTGCAGCCAGCCCCAGGAATCGGCGATCGACGGATCGTTGGGTTTGGCCGCACGGGCGATCTGGATCAGCCTTTCAGCCTCGGGAAGATCACGGTTGGCGTCGGCGAGCGTGAACCCCAGCGCGTTGCTGGCGTCCACATCGCCCGGCTTGATTTTCAGCAGGTGCTGAAAATCCTGCACTGCCAGATCGATCTTGCCTGCCTCGGCATACGCCAGGCCGCGGTCGTACAACAGACCCGGATCGTCCGGGGCGACCATCAAGGCGCGACCGAATGCCGCCTCGGCTTGAGCATATTGTTGCTCGCGCAGGTACAACTCGGCGTCGACCTGGTAGGCCTGGCGCAGTTGATCGGGCTGATCGAGATAATCCAGCTGCAATTGTCCCAGCAGTTGGTGTGCTTCAGCGCCTTTGCCCTGTGCCTGCATCAGCATCGCGCTGCGCAGATCCGCATCGAATGCATGCGGGTCGTCGTCGTCGACCTGCCCGTACCAGTTCAGTGCCTCGGCATCGAGATGCTGCATCTCGGCCAATTGACCGAGCAGATAGAAACTGTGTTGACGCACGTCCTGGGGGGCTTGCTGCAGTTGCTGATACAGCGTCGCCAGCGCCTTGGTGTCCTTGCTTTGGGCCGCCAGCGCTGCACGCAACGCATAGGTATCCGCATTTTGCGGACCATGTTCAAGCAGTCGGGAGGCGGCCGCGTAGTCGCCGGACTGACTGAGCATGGCGGCGTACGCGAGTCGCAGCTGAATGTTCTGCGGAGACTTGGCGATGGCTTTCTGCAATAGCGCACGCGCTCCTTGCTGATCGCCGTCCCTGACCTTCATCTGCGCCAGCCATGCATAGGTTTCGGCACTTCCGAAACGCTGCGCAGCCGCCTCGGCAAGCTGCATGGCGTAGGCATGCAGACCGAATTTGTCGCCCATTTCGCTCATCGCCAGCCACGCCTGCGGATCGGCCGGAAGCCGTTGCGGAGTGGCCAGCGTCTGCAGCAGCCTGGCCGCCTGCGCCTGATCACGGGCGCCCAGCAAAACGCGGCCGAACTGGCGCCAGGCATCCTTGTCGCCGGTACCGATCAACAGTTCCAGCTGACGGCGCGCCTCATCGGCATCGCCACGGTCCAGCGCCTGCTCGGCCCGAACCTCGGCCATGTCGGCAGGTGAGGCACCCAGTAACTGCCAGCGATCGATCGCGCGCTGTGCAGCGGCGCTGTCATGCACGGCGATCGCCAGCCTGGCAGCGCGTTCGGCCACGCGCGGATCCTTGCTCAGCGTCATCGCATTGTCGTAATACGCCGATGCCGCCGGCAGATCGGTGCTACCCAGCGCCATCTCGCCAGCCATCAACTGGGCCAACAGATCATGTTCGGCATCCGGCGTCGGCACCGTCGCCCGCGCCAGCGGCTGCGCCGCAGCCGCGTTTTGCGCCGATCGCGACGACATATCGGCGCAGGCACATAATGCCAGCAGCAGTGCCGTTACTGCCGTAAAATGCCGCAGTTGCTTGAACTTGGCCGCCCTGCTCCGCACACTACTCTCCATTCGCCTACCCATCATTCGCACAATCGGCCGTTCGGTGTCATCGCACGGCGTGCGCCGCCAAGCTTAGCCTACGCCGCCGACTACATCTCGCCGAGTTGCTACTCAAACCATGCCGCTGATCGCCCTCGGACTCAATCACCTCACCGCGCCGGTCAGCCTGCGCGAACAGGTGGCGTTCGATCTGGACGCCGCCGGTGCGGCCCTGCTCGAGCTGACCCGCGAGCCCGGTGTGGAAGAAGCGCTGATCCTGTCCACCTGCAATCGCACCGAACTGTACGTCGGTGTGAAGGCCGGTGCCGAGAACATTCCGCAGGACTGGTTGAGTCGTCATCACCATCTGACTCCCGGCAAGCTGGACGAGTTCCTGTATCGGCACGATGAAAGCGATGCCGTGCGTCACATGTTCCGGGTTGCCACGGGGTTGGATTCGCTGGTGCTGGGCGAACCGCAGATTCTCGGCCAGGTCAAGGACGCCTACCAGCAGGCACGTGATGCGCAGGTACTGCGTGCACCGCTGGATCGCCTGCTGCAGCACACGTTTTCGGTCGCCAAGCGAGTCCGCACGGATACCCGCATCGGTGCGCACACGGTGTCGGTCGCATTCACCGCGGTACGACTGGCCGAACAGGTATTCACGGATCTTAAACAAGCCTGCGTGCTGCTGATCGGTGCCGGCGACACCATCGAGCTGGCGGCGCGCCATCTGGCCGACAAGCAGGCGCGACGTCTGATCGTCGCGAATCGCACGCTTGAAACCGCGCAGGAACTGGCAGGTCGCTATGGCGGTTACGCGATTGCGCTGGCCGACCTGCCGCAACATCTGGCCGAAGTCGATATCGTGATTTCCTCCACCGCGGCGCGCCAGCCCGTGCTGACCCGCAGCATGGTCGAAAAAGCGATGGCCACGCGGCGGCGCAAGCCGATGTTCATGGTCGACATTGCGGTACCACGCGATATCGAAGCGAGCGTGGGCGAGCTATCCGACGTGTATCTATATGGCATCGACGATCTGCGTCAGGTGATCGACGACAACCGCCGCTCGCGTGAAGCCGCCGCTCGCGAAGCTGGCGCGATCATCGATCTGCAAGTCGATCGCTACATGGCCTGGCGTCGTGCACTAACACTGAAAAATCCCGCGCTGGACATGCGCCAGCATGCCGAGGTCTACCGCGACGAAGTGCTGGACAAGGCCCGCGCCATGCTCGCCCGCGGCAAGTCGGCGGACGAAGCCTTGGCGTTTCTCGCCAACACGCTGACCAACAAGCTGCTGCACCATCCTAGCGCGCGCTTGCGCGAAGCTGCACTGAGCGGTGACCTGGACCTGTTGCATGCCGCAGGCAGGTTGTACGGGCTTGATGAAGAGCCCGTCATGCGGAACGAGCCCCAAGCGGACGACAGATAGCGAAAGCGGCTGGCTGCCGCTGTTTGATTGCAACCGCAACGGCAAAGGCTGCCTCGCCTTCTCCCCGTCCCTCGCCACTCGTCTGCTACCTCTCATGACCCCATCGATACGCCGCAAACTCGAACCCTTGGCTGAGCGCCACGAGGAGATCGGCCTGCTGCTAAGTCAGCCGGACGTACTCAACGACAACGCACGCTTTCGCGCCCTTTCGCAGGAATACGCGCAACTCGAACCGGTCGCGAATTCGTTGCATGAACATGATCGCGCCGAGCACGAGCTGGTGCAGACGCGTGCCATGCTGGATGATCCCGAGCTGCGCGACATGGCCGCTGACGATGTGCGCCGACTGGAACAACGCCTGCTCGATCTGGACAGCGAACTGCAGCTGCTGCTGTTGCCAAAGGATCCACGCGACGAAGCGAATCTCTATCTCGAAGTGCGTGCCGGCACCGGTGGCGACGAGGCAGCGATTTTTGCCGGCGATCTGTTCCGCATGTACGTACGCTATGCCGAAAGCCGGCGCTGGAATGTGGAAATTCTCAGCGAACATGCTGGCGAACATGGTGGTTACAAGGAAGTCGTCGCGCGCGTCGAAGGCAATGGTGCGTATTCGCAGCTGAAGTTCGAATCCGGCACGCACCGCGTGCAACGCGTACCGGAAACCGAATCGCAGGGGCGCATCCATACGTCGGCGGCAACCGTGGCGATCCTGCCCGAGCTCGACGAGATCGACGAGATCGCGATCAACCCGGCCGACCTGAAGACCGACACGTTTCGCGCGTCAGGTGCAGGTGGCCAGCACGTCAACAAAACCGACTCGGCGATCCGCATTACCCATCTACCCACCGGCACCGTGGTGGAATGTCAGGAAGAGCGCAGCCAGCACAAGAATCGCGCCCGCGCGATGAGCCTGTTGAAGGCGCGCCTGCTCGACACGGAACGCAGTAAGCAGAGCGCCGCGCAAGCCGAGGCACGCCGGCTGCAGGTAGGTTCCGGTGATCGTAGCCAGCGCATCCGCACTTACAACTATCCGCAAGGCCGAATCACCGACCACCGCATCAACCTCACGTTATACCGCTTGCCGGAAATCATGCAGGGCGACCTGCGCGAACTGGTCGACACGCTGACCCGCGAACATCAGGCGGACGAACTGAAGTCGCTCGCAGACGTTTGAGCGCTCTTGCACAGCGTCTGCCCACCCAACCGTTGGCATCCGTAGTTTCGACTGGTGGCACTCACCGTGTCGACCGCTGGCCCCACCGTTCGTCTTGAGCGTAGCTGCGTAGCAGCGAAGTCGAAAGACCGCGCCTGTTGGGAAGCTTCTTCGGCGCTACGCTCAGCACGAACGGTTTTCGTTAATCCCAGCGGCTTGTGGTGCGTAACGCATAAGAACTGTGCGCCTGACTTTAGCCCCTGTTCGCCGGAGAGCACATCGAGGCGCGTGAGAGGAAATCGTTCGATACAAGGGCATGCTCGAAGGAAACTCGCGATTTCGCTTCCATCAAAGCTTGGCGGTTTGACCGGCGTGGGTTAGCTTGACGCCGATGAACATCAGCACCCACTCCGATCCCGAAGCCGTCTTTGGTCAGCTCGTTCCGTTGCTTCAGCGCGGCGAGTTCACTGCAGCGGAAGCTCTGGCAGCGCAGGCACGACTGGCATTTCCGTCCGACGGCGAACTGGCCCGACTGCATGGTGTCGCCTTGCTGCAATTGCAGCGGCGCGCCGAGGCGCTAGCCGCGCTTGAACAGGCGGCCCGGCTGGCGCCCACCAGCGTCGAAGTGCAATGCAACCTGGCCAGCTTTGCCATGCAGGAGAACAACCCTGACGCAGCCATCGAACGTCTTCGCGCTACTTTGCATCGCGCCCCCGGTCATCCCGCTGTACTGCAAGGACTGGGCAATGCCTTGATGGCGGCCGCACGCTACACGCAAGCACGGGATGCCTTTGCCATGGGCACCCATGGCGCGCCTCGTCACCCGGGTTTACGGCTGAATCTAGCCGGGGCCGAACTGCAACTTGGCAACACCGCGATCGCAGAGACCTATGCGCGCGAAGTGCTGCAGATGGCACCATCGTTTGATGCAGCGCATGCCTTGTTGGGTCACATCCTGCGTGCGCAGGGTCGCGCGCCAGAGTCTGCCGACGCTTACCAGCGCGCCGAACGACTTGCGCCAGCTGATCCGCAACATGCGTTTCATGCGGGCCTGATGTTGGACGAAGTTGGCCGCCTCGACGCGGCGGTGCAGGCTTATTCGCGTGCGCTGCAGTTGGGAGCCGCGTCGGGGTCCACCAGTTACGGCGCAACATTGAGCCAGTTGGTGTTTGCCAAGCGGCGGCTATACGACTGGCAGGGACTGGAGGCATTGAGCGGCCAATTGCATCAGGCCGTTATCGAGGGACGCGCAGGCGTTACGCCGTTTGCGTATCTCGCCGAACCAGTCAGTGCCGTCGAGCAGCGCCAATGCGCAACAACGTTCGCCAAGGAAATCGAGCAACGCACGGCTGCGCAGCGACAGCAGTTGGGCCTGAGCCTTGCGACCGCCAAACCCCATGCGCCGATCCGTGTCGGCTTTGCGGCCGACGGCTTTGGCGAACACGCGACGGGGCTGCTGGTTGTAGCCATGTTTGAAGCATTGGCCAAACATGCCGAGTTGGAAATTCACTTGTTCGCGACGACGCCAAGCGATCATGGGCCGATCCGCCAACGGCTGGAAACGGTCGCACGCATGCATGACGTAGCCAACCTCACGCACACTCAGACAGCACATGAAATTCGTGCTGCCGGCATCGAAGTATTGTTCGATCTCACCGGATACTGCGGCAAGACGACGGCGGAGCTGTTCGCGCTGCGACCGGCACCGGTGCAAATCAACTGGCTGGCCTACCCGGGCACGTCGGGGGCACCATGGATGGACTACATCCTGGTCGATGCGGTGGTGGTGCCGCCAGCACAGCGCGACGGCTACAGCGAACGGCTATTGCGTCTGCCGCGCTGCTTCCAGCCCAACGACACGACGCGAATGCTCGCCACGCCGCCAACGCGTACGCAATGCGGGTTGCCGGACCAGGGCACCGTATTCGCCTGCTTCAACAACGCCTATAAAATCAATCCAACGGGATTCGCGCGCTTCATGCGGATCTTGCAAGAGGTACCCGGCAGCGTACTGTGGCTGCTTTGCGGAGTGAACGGCGCAGACGATCGTTTGCGCGCGCAAGCGGCTTCGTTTGGCGTTTCAGCGGAACGGCTGGTGTTCATGCCGCGCTTGCCGCATGACGACTACCTGGCGCGCTTTGCGCATGTCGACCTGTTTCTCGACACTCTGCCGTACAACGCGCATACCACCGCTTCCGACGCCCTGTGGGCCGGATGCCCACTGCTCACCTGCATTGGTGACACATTTGCGGGACGCGTCGCAGCAAGCCTGCTTCATCACGCGGGCCTGCCCGAACTCGTCACCGATACGGAAGAAGCGTTCGTGTCGATGGCTTGCAAACTTGGCAATGATCGCGCGGCTCTCGTTGCCCTGCGCGAACATTTGCTGCAACAACGCGAGCAGAGCCCGGTATTCGACATGCAAGGTTTTGCTGCGGATTTCTGTCGCGCCGTACAAGCGGTCGGCGCACGCCATCGCATAGGTCTATCACCCATCGACCTGGACTGTTGAGTCAAGGAGGCAGCATGAGCAAGCGGGAAAAACGCGCGTTGGAAGAACTGCAACTGGAGCTGGTGCGCCTGCAGTACTGGCTGAAGGACAGTGGCAAACGACTGCTGGTGATTTTCGAAGGGCGCGACGCAGCCGGCAAAGGCGGCACCATCAAGCACATCACCGATGTGCTTGATACCCGCAGCTACCGCATCGTCGCGCTCGGCAAACCCAACGAAGTCGAGGCCAAACAATGGTACTTCCAGCGCTACGTGCCGCATCTGCCATCGGCCGGTGAGTTCGCGCTGTTCGATCGCAGCTGGTACAACCGCGCCGTGGTCGAGCCGGCGATGGGCTTTTGTACCGATGCCGAATACAAGGCGTTTCTCGACGCCGTGCCGGCGTTCGAGAAGCTGCTTACCGATGACGGCATCATCGTGCTGAAGTACTGGTTGGCGGTGGATCAGGCCGAGCAGGAGGAGCGTTTCGACCAGCGTGCCGAAGATCCGCTCAAGCGCTGGAAACTGTCACCAGTGGATCTGGCCGTACGGCATAAATACGTCGAGGTCGGCAAGCTGCGCGACACCATGATCAAACGTACGCACAGGAAAAGAGCACCATGGTTCGTGGTCGATTTCAATGACCAGAAGCGCGGCCGTATCAACCTGATTCGACATATGCTGCAGCAGCTGCCGTTGCAGGATCAACCCATCGCCAAAGTAAAGCTGCCCAAGCTCAAAGGGCCGCCAAAACTCGAGCACGTCACCGACAAAGCGCTATGGGTGCCCGATACGCTCTGACGCTCAGCCAGTATGGAATCCGTGCAGGCCCTGGCCAGGCAGATCCTGCACGGTTGGATCTTCGCGAGTGACAGCGTCGACTCGTGCCGCAGGCGGCCCTTGCTGCAGCCAGCGCTGCAGCTGATCCAGGGCTTCGGCCGGGCCGCTGGCCAGCACCTCGACCGTGCCGTCCAACCGGTTTTTTGCATATCCGGTCAAACCCAGTTCCAGTGCTTGGTCGCGGGCACTGGCGCGATAGAACACGCCTTGCACTCTACCGCTGACGATGAACCTGGCGACCGGCATGACTAGCCCCCGATGGCTGCGCTCAGCAACTGCGGAGTGATCGGGCCGATGAACCGTTTGGCCACCTTTCCGTCTGGACCGATCAACCAGGTGGTGGGCAAACCGCGCGGTTCATCGAAGTCCTTCAGCGGCTTGTCCAGGGTGACCTGAGCAATCGGATACACCACTGGGTGTTTCGTCACGAACGCCTTGATATCCGCAGGATCGCTGTCGTCGTACGCGAGGCCGATCGCGGTGACATTCTTGTGCGTGCTGACGAAGTGCGAGATGTCCGGCATTTCCTTGATGCATGGCACGCACCAGGTCGCCCAATAATTGACGATCACCCATTTACCGCGCTGGGCAGACAGATCGAAGGTCTTGCCATCCAGCGTGGTGACATTCAGTGTCGGCTGCGCCGGCATCGCCGCGTGCAACGGCGCAGCGATAGCCAACGCCAGGGCCAGCGCGGCTGATTTCAACATGCTCGATCGCGACGTGCGCGACGGTGGTGGGACGGAATACAACGGGGTCATGCAGGGGTTTCCTTGGTATCGGACATGCTGCCAGCGTCCGGGGGATAGATCTGGTCGAGCCGGGTAGCCGGCTTCGTCTCCAGCGAGGTGGCCAGTGAATTCAGCAATGCCGACAACGCGGGTGGCAGCTCGACACCCAGCGCCGCAACCTCGGCCACGGGTTCCGGCGGCAAACGATAGCGGGTATGGCTGTAAACCTGTAGCAGTTCGATGCTGGCCGGATCATGCCTGAGCAACCAACCGCCCGATGGGGCGCACTTGATCAGTTCGGCCTGTTGCAGCTCCTGGAGATACTCGACGATCGCGCTGCGGCGCAAATGGGGTTCGCTGGACTGCAGACTGGCCAGATCCACGACGCGACCAGCGCGCCGTGCCTCAACGAAGTGGCGAAGCACCATCAGCAGGCCGAGGAACTCAGCTTCTTCGGGCAGGGTTTTTATCGGCCCCTGATACTCAAACGAAGGGATCGAGGCGGTGATCGAAGCGCCTAGAATCACGATGGTCCACGACAGGTAGATCCACAGCAGGAAGATCGGAATCGCTGCCAGCGCGCCGTAGATCTGCTGGTAAGTGTGCGCGCTATGCACGAACAGCCTGAAACCCCAACGCACAATCTCGAACAGTACGGCGCCCAGCAGCGCACCGATCGTCGCATGGCGGCGTGATACATGCTTGTTGGGTACCAGCGCATACAACAGCCACAGCGTGACAAAGGTGACCACGAACGGCAGCACGCGCAACAGGCGTCCACTCAAGCCGAGCTGCCCAGCCGTGTCCTGCAACAGCGGCAGCGCCGTGATGTAGGACGTCAGCGCCACGCCACCGACCACCAGGATCGGACCCAGCGTGAGCGCCAGCACATACAGCGCAATCCGCGACACCCATTCGCGCGACTGGGTCACACGCCAGATGCGATTCAACTGATCTTCGATACTGACCATCATCGAGATGGCGCTGAACAGCATGACCAGCAGGCTGATCCAGGTCAGCTGGCTGGCGTTGTTCGCAAAATCCTGCAGCGCGGTCTGAATGCGTTCACCGGCCGCGGGCACGAAATGATGAAACACATAGGTGATCAACGTTTCGCGCGCGCTTTCGAAGAGCGGAAGCACCGGAAACACCGACAGCGTAGCCAGGATCGCCACCATCAGAGGCACCAGCGATACCAGCGTAATGTAGGACAGGGCACCGGCAGTCTCGAAGCACTTGTCATCGAGGAAACGCTGCCACAGGAAGCGACTGAAGCTCGATGTGCGGTCGTGGTCGTAACGCAAGGCTATGGACATCCTTTCATGGATTGCCAGCGCGTAGCGGACGCGGGGGCAACATCAACGGTATCGCTCGTTACACTAGCGTACCGCCACAAGATGTTCTCAACACATGAACGAGATCCTGGTCCTCTATTACAGCCGCAGTGGCCACACCGCCCAGCTAGCGCGGCTGATCGCCCGCGGCATCGAGGAGGTACCCGGCATGCGCGCGCGGCTTCGCCAGGTGCCTCCGGTGGCGCCAGTGACCGAAATCGCACAACCACCGGAGCCCGAAGATGGTGCACCGTACGTGCAAAAGCAGGACTTGCTCGACTGTGTAGGACTTGCCATGGGCAGCCCTACCCGCTTCGGCAACATGGCCGCACCGCTGAAATATTTCCTCGATTGCACTGGCGCCGAATGGGCCAGCGGCACTCTTGTTGGCAAGCCAGCCGCGTTGTTCACGTCCACCAGCACGATGCACGGCGGTCAGGAATCCACCCTGTTGTCGATGGCGCTGCCGCTGTTGCATCACGGCATGCTGCTTCTCGGTGTGCCGTATACCGAGCCAGCGCTGACTGCCACACAAAGCGGTGGCACGCCTTACGGCGCCAGTCACGTTGCCGGCGCCAAGGGCGAAAACACGATCAGCGAACACGAGCGCGAATTGGCCCGCGCACTGGGCCGCCGTCTCGCTGAAACCGCTCACAAGCTGGCGGCTGCCGGATGAGCACAGAAATCGAGATCCCCCGAGAGCAGCGGATGGGCCTGCTTGCCTGGGCTGCCCTCGTCGTACTGCAGCTGGTCTGGCATGCATGGCTGTCCCCACCACAGGTGATGCCGATGTGGCTGGTGCTGGCGATCACCGTGATCCCGTTACTGCTGCCGCTGCTTGCGATCCGCGATGTACGTCGTGCGCTGCTGTGGGTCGGCATCCTCAGCCTGTTCTACTTCTGCCATGGCATCGCCGAAGGCTGGAGCTCGTTCGGCGAGCGTTGGCTGGCGCTGGTCGAGGTCATGCTGACCCTGATACTGATCGGCACGCTGGGTGCCGGCGTCAAACGCAAGCAACGCGGCTAGCGATCACAGAACGCCCCTGCGAACGATTACATCAACCGAAGACGACCATGCTTTGCCTGCTTAGCGCTACCGGCTCGCCGCGAGGTCCCCACAGCGTCACGCTCTGCTGGGTATAGCCGTCGCGGGCAGCGACGACTTCGGCATCGACGCGCCAGTCATCCATGCCGAGGTCGTCGTAGCGATCGCGCAGTAATTCGATCATCCAGGTGAGCGAGCTTCCGGTTGTCGGCGTGTCGAACATCGATAGCGCGATCGGTGGAATGAAATCGGCAAACGCGAGCACGTGGGTTTCGTCGGGCTGGCCTTCGTCGCGCAAAGAAAGTCGCAGCACGTTTTCACGCTGATGACCACCGCTGAAAGGCAGGTCGCCGCGCAGCCAGCTTGCGCGAAAGTGTTGGGTAAAGGCGGGCAGCTGGCCTTCGACGTAGCGTAGTTCGTGCGCTATGGCGGTCGGCACGGGTGGCTGCACAGGCTGGAAATTCAGCACTGAGGGTCGCGCACTACCGAATACGGCAATCAGCCGACATAGCGTCTGCTCGCCATCGTGCAGGCTCGCCTCGACCTGAGTCGCGCTGCGTCCTTCGCGCAGCCGCTGCGTGCGAATACTCACGACGCCTGCCGGCACCGGCGCCACGAAGGTCGTCTGCAAGCTGCGCAAGGGCATATCCGCAGACACCAGTTCACGCATCGCGCGCAGCGCAAGTGCCGCCTGCAGGCCACCGAAGGCGCTGCGCCCTTGCAACCAGTCCTCGCTGACGGTGGCCTGCCAGCCGTCGCCGTGGCGTGTCACCGTTTGCATGGCTTCGGAAAATCGCATGAGGGCGACCTGCATTGATGGAGAGGTTTTTTTATCATGCCAGCACAGCGTCGCCTGCGCGCATGTCTATACTCACCCCTTAAATCTGGAACGGAGCGCGTCATGGCCTTCCTGCAGGATCCTCCACAACTGCCGCACCCCTATCGTGGTGCGTATCGCAGCGAGCGTGCGTTGCCTGCATTGCTCGACCGTGCCTTGCCGGCAGATCGCCGCGCCGCGCTGGACGCCGATCTGGATGCACTTGGCGACTATGCGAAGAGTGCCTGGCAACGCGCGACCCATAGCAGCCGCCACAAGCCCGTTCTGACGCAATGGGATGCCTGGGGTCGTCGCGTCGACCGCATCGAACTCACCACAGCCTGGCAGGAAGGTCCGCACATCACCACGCGCCACGCAGTGCTTGCCGCCGGGCACGAAGCGAACCCTCACGCACGTCTGGAGCAATTCGCCCGCGTCTATCTGTATCACCTCGCCAGCGAGTTCTATACATGCCCGCTAGCGATGACCGATGGAGCCGCCACCGCGCTCAAGACGTCTGGCAACAAGGCGCTGATCGAACGGGCGTTACCGCATTTCCTGAGTCGCGATGCCGCCTCGTTCTGGCTCAGTGGCCAGTGGATGACCGAAAATACGGGCGGCTCCGACGTCGGCTTCACCGAAACCATTGCTCGACAGGACGCGCAGGGCCAGTGGCGGCTGCACGGCCGCAAATGGTTCAGCTCGGCCGTCGTCGGCGAAGCGGCACTGGCCTTGGCCCGGCCCGAAGGCGCTGGTCACGGCACCGCCGCATTGGCATTGTTTTATGTCGAGACGATGGACGGCGAGCAACGAAAACCCGAACTGCTCATCGATCGCCTGAAAGACAAACTTGGCACCCACGAACTGCCCACCGCGGAAATCCACCTCGATGCCCTGCCCGCCTGGCCATTGGGCGAGCTCGCCCATGGCGTGCGTCAGGTTGCGCCGATGCTCAACGTTACGCGTACATGGAACGCCATCTGCGCCGTAGCCAGCATGTCGCGCGCCATCAGTCTGGCGCGCGACTACGCCACGCGTCGGCAGGCGTTTGGCCGTCCATTGATCGAACAACCGCTGCATGCGCAAACGCTGGCCGACATGCAGGCGGAATTCGAAGCAGCCTTCGCGTTGGCGTTCGAGGTCGCACACCTGCTCGGTCGAGTCGAACACGATGCAGCAGCGCCCCACGAAGCTGCACTACTGCGCCTGCTTACGCCACTGGCCAAGCTGTGGACCGGCAAGGTGGCGGTAAAACTGTGCTCGGAAGCACTGGAGTGTTTCGGCGGCGCCGGCTACATCGAAGACACCGGACTGCCACAACTGCTGCGCGACGCGCAGGTCTACGCCATCTGGGAAGGCACCACCAATGTGCTGTCGCTCGACAGCCTGCGGGCACTCGCTGGCGATACATTCGCAGCGCTGCGCAAGGCAATCGATGAATGGTCCGCCGGCAGCAATGATGGCGTTGCGGTCAGCGCGATCCAGGCGGCGCTGGATGCGGCGGCGACTTATCTTGATAGCCATGGCGCAAACCGCAACTCACTGGAAACCGGCGCGCGAGGCCTCGCATTCACGCTGGCCCGCTGCGCAAGCGCTGCGCTATTGATACGGCAGGCAAACTGGTCGCGCATGCATGGGGGCGACCCGTATCCGGCTGCCGCGCTTCAGCGCTTCATTGGTCGTGGGCTCAATCGGCTGGTGTCACCGGATTCCAGCAACACCGCGTTGCTATTGGGGTAGCGATGACACTGATGATGCGGCCAGCTCTGCCCCCTCTCCCTTTGCGAGAGGGCTGAGGTGAGTGTTCGGTGCTCGCGGGATCACTCACCACTCGTCATCCCTGCGAAGGCAGGGATCCAGTGCTGTTCGGCGAGAGTCGGGGTGCGTGGATCTCGATGGTTTGATTTGGCTGCTGTTTCTTCGCTTGGGCTTCCCGTCGCACAGACGTCGCGGCATCGTGACTGGGTTCCTGCCTACGCAGGAATGACGGGTCTGAATCTATCGAGCGACCTGGAACTTCCAACTTCGTCATCTCTGACCCAGTCGCCCTGGACCCTCTTTCAAGCCCTCCCGCAGGAAGAGCGAGCAGAGCGAAACACTGGACCGCCCCACACGGGCTAAAATATCCCGTCCCCCCACTCGGCTCACCAGCATGCAGCATCTGACCATCGTCACCACCGGCGGCACGATCGACAAGATCTACTTCGACGACAAGTCGGACTACAAGATCGGTGCGCCGCAGATCGGCGAGATACTCGGCCAGCTTGGCGTCGCGTTTCAGTTCGACGTGATCCCGATCCTGCGCAAAGACAGCCTGCACATGGGTGCCGAAGACCGTGAACTGGTGCGGTCGACGATCGAAGCGCAGCCGCATCGCCATGTACTGGTTACCCACGGCACCGACACCATGGTCGAAACCGCGCGCGAACTGGCGCAGATCAAGGGCAAGGTGATCGTGCTGACGGGTGCGCTGAATCCGGCGCGCTTCCAGGGCTCCGACGCGGTATTCAATATCGGCTGTGCCGTGGCCGCCGTGCAGACACTGCCCGACGGGGTCTACATCACCATGAACGGCCGCGTGTGGGATCCGTCCAAGGTGCGCAAGAATCGCGACGCGAATCGCTTCGAGGAAGCCGCCGGCTGAGAAACACCCTCGGGCTCAGAGCATCCCGGTTTCGAGCTTCGCCGCATCGGACATCATCGAATGACTCCACGGCGGATCGAATACCAGATCCACATCCGCCTCGCTGACCGTGGGAATCATCTCCAGCTTGGTGCGTGCGTCGTCCACCAGGATATCGCCCATGCCGCAGCCCGGAGCGGTCAGCGTGAGCTTCACGTAGACCTTGCGCTCGCCCGTTTCGGTCTGTTCCAGGCTCAGGTCGTAAACCAGGCCAAGGTCGACCACATTCACCGGAATTTCCGGATCGAACACGGTGCGCAATTGGTCCCACGCCAGCCTTTCCACGTCCTCGTTGGTGGCATTGGCAGGTACCTCGATCGCCGCCGGAGGCTCCTTGCCCAGCGCGTCGGCATCCTTGCCGGCAATGCGGAAAAGGTTGCCTTCCACGTACACGGTGAAACTGCCACCCAACGCCTGGGTGATATAGCCGATCTGACCGGCAGGCAAGCCCACCACGTCGCCTTGCGGCACCAGCACGGCGCTGCAATCGCGCAACAGGGTGAAAGGTTCGCTGCTTAGACTGAAACCGCTCATGCCACTCGCCAGTAAGTATCCAAAGGGTCGGCAAAACGCCGAACCAAGCTGCCTATTATGCCGCCCGCCAACCAAGGGTGCCTCTACGAGATCAGGCCGGGATCGTGGAACTCAAGGGAATTCACCGTGCGCTGTGCCCTGGATGTCCACATGGCGCCAGCCTGGGGGCACGCTATGATGGTCGCTTTGCCGTTGGATAAATGCATGCAGTGGCCTGTCCTGACCCGTGGGTTCGCATGAGCGCCCGCAACCTTTTCGTGAATGTGTTCGCCCTGCTCAGCACGACCATGCTGGGGCTGGCAGCCGGCGCGGTATGGATGGTCGCCACGCTTTACCTACGCCAGCCGCTGCCGTGGCTGGCTTTGCCGATCGGTGCGCTGCTGGCCTGGGCCATACGCCTCGGCGTGCGTGTGCCTGGGCCCGGGGCGGCGCTACTGGCAGCGTTTGCCACGTTATTGGCGGCTATCTACGTGAGCGTGCTGATTGCTGCGGCAACTATCGCCGGCGATCTGGGGATGGGCCTGGTCGATGCACTGCGTACGGCGGGCGTCGGCATGCTGTGGCAGTTGGCGCATCTTGCGCTGACGCCGCTGGACATCGTGTGGTTTATCGCTGGCGCCGCGCTTGCGGCCCTGCTTGCGCTACGCCGCCGATCGCCGCCGCCGCAGTAGGCCGCGCTCAGTCGTCCAGCGTCTTCAGCGCATTCACCAGTTGACCCGCGGCGGCCTGTCCGTCGCCGTACAGCATGCGTGTATTGTCGGCGTAGAACAGCGCATTCTCGATGCCAGCGAAGCCCGTGCCCTTGCCGCGCTTCACCACAATCACATGCTTCGCGTTGCTGACGTCCAGGATCGGCATGCCGTAAATCGGCGAGGCTGGATCGGTCTTTGCCAGCGGGTTAACCACATCGTTGGCACCGATCACCAGCGCCACGTCGGTGACCGCGAACTCCGGGTTGATCTCGTCCATGTCCGCGATCAAATCGTAAGGCACGCCTGCTTCGGCAAGCAGCACGTTCATATGGCCGGGCATGCGGCCGGCGACCGGGTGGATGGCGAACTTCACTTTCACGCCGCGTTTGAGCAACAGCTGGGCAAACTCCCACACTTTGTGCTGCGCTTGCGCCACGGCCATGCCGTAGCCGGGCACGATCACCACGCGTTCGGCGTAAGCCATCATCACCGCTGCGTCGGCGTCGTCGATCGGCTTCTGTGCGCCGGCGATGGCCTGCGCTTCACCACCGGCAGCACCAAAGCTGCCGAACAGCACGTTGCCGATCGAGCGGTTCATCGCCTTGGCCATCAACTGGGTCAGCAAGGTACCTGCCGCGCCGACCACGGTGCCGGCGATGATCATCGCTTCGTTGCCCAGCACGAAGCCTTCGAATGCAACCGCCAGGCCGGTGAATGCGTTGTACAGCGAGATCACCACCGGCATGTCGGCGCCGCCGATCGGCAGCGTCATCATCAGACCGAACAGCAACGCCAGCGCAAAGAACAGTGCGATCAGCGGCACGCTCGCATAGCCGCTCGCCAGCGCGATGCCGACAACCACCGCCACGGCCAGCAACAACAGATTGACCACGCGCTGGCCCGGGAACACGAAGCGCCGATCCAGCCAACCCTGCAGTTTCGCAAACGCAATCAGCGAACCGGAGAAACTCACCGCACCAATAAGCGCACCCAGCACACCCAGCGCAAGCTCGACCGGGCTCAGTGGCACCGCGGCAGGAATCGGCTGCAGCGCGTTGATCGCCCAGCTCTCCGGTCGCAGCGGCGAGGTATCCGGGATACCCGGCGGATGCAGCAACAGCAGGTTGCGCACGTAGCTGATCAGCTCCACTGCACCGATCGCCGCCGCCGCACCGCCGCCCATGCCGTTGTACAGCGCCACCATCTGCGGCATCGCGGTCATCGCCACGCGTCGGCCGGTCCACCAGGCTGTGCCGACACCGATCACCACCGCCGCGATGATCAGGTCGAGGTTGTGCATGTCTGGCAGGAAAAAGGTGGCCAGCACTGCCAGCAACATGCCAAAGCCCGCCCATACGATGCCGCCGCGCGCGGTGCGCGGCGAACTCATACGTTTCAGACCCAGGATGAACAGCAGCGCAGCGACGAAATAACAGCCTTTGATCAGCGTCGGCAACCAGACCATTACTTGCTCTCCTTGCCGCCAGCAGGCTTGCTGGACTTGAACATTTCCAGCATCCGCTCGGTCACCACGTAGCCGCCAGCGGCGTTGCCGGCGCCCAGCAGCACCCCGATAAAGCCGATCGTCATCTCGAACGGCGTCTGCGCCTGCCCTAGCGCGATCATCGCGCCAACCAGCACAATACCGTGCACAAAGTTGGACCCAGACATCAACGGCGTGTGCAGGATAACTGGCACCCGCGCAATGATTTCATAGCCGGTAAATGCGGCCAGCATGAAGATATACAGCGCCAGGAACCCGTCGATCATGACCTCACCCCGCCAAGACATCGTTGTCAGCGCATCATACGGGTGCCAGTCAACCCGTGCGAGCCTGCCGCGTTGAACACGGGAGTCGAACCGATGGAGCCCGAGGATGCATCACCAGACGATGCGGACGACGCGGCCATGAGCAGCGTAGCCGGCATGCTCGACGCACAATTGCTGATCGAGAGCGCAGCCGAAGTCCCCGCCACGCTGGATGCATTTCTGGCGCAGGTAGAGCGGCGGGCGTTCCGCATGGCCGAGCTGCAGCTGCGTCATCGAGAGGACGCCATGGACGCCGTGCAGGACGCGATGCTGCGGCTAGTCAAGCACTATCGCGACAAACCCGCCGCCGAATGGCCGCCGCTGTTCTGGGGCATCCTGCGGCGCCGGGTGGTCGACCTGCAGCGCCGGCGCAAGGTGCGCTCGATCGTGGTTGGCTGGCTCGGTGGCGGTCGTGACGAGGACGGTGACGAGCTGCCCACATGGGAGCCAGCCGACCGTAGTCCCGGCCCGTTCGACCGGCTGCAGGACCGGCAGGCCTATGCCGACATGGCAGAAGCGGTAAAGCAACTACCGCAACGCCAGCGCGAGGCTTTCATGTTGCGCATGCTGGAAGGGTTGGACGTGGCGGAAACGGCTGACGCGATGGGTTGCTCAAAAGGCAGCGTAAAAACCCATCTGTCGCGAGCCATGCATCATTTGCGTGATCAATTGGAGGACTGGCGATGAACTCGCTCGACAAACATCTCGAACAGCGTGCTCGCGAGCTCTATCACGAGGCAAGCCGACGTATCGATCCGGTAACGGCCGGTCGATTGCGCGCCGCGCGCAGGCAAGCGCTGGCAGCGGCAAACGGGCCGAAGCATCATGCCTCCCGCTGGTTGATCCCGACAGGCGCGTTTGCGGCGATCGCACTGGCTACCTTGATGGTGTGGCAGCCGGTACCGCACGACACTCTAACCTCGTCGAACCAGGCCATCAGCGTGGTCGGCCCGGGCATCGACATGGATACCGAACTGCCGCCGGACGCCGACAAGACGGATCCGAACCTCTACCAGAATCTTGACTTCTATAGCTGGCTGGCCGCCAACAGTAGTCAGCACGATCAGCCGGCGAAACACTGACCCATGATCCGATCCCGTTCGTTGCGTTTGTCCGTGCTGTTCGCTGCCTTGCTGGGGAGCGCGCTCGTTGCGCCCCTGCATGCGCAAGCGGGGCCGCCACCGCCAGCGGGTGAAGTGGTGCCGCGCCCATGGAGCAGCCTCGACCCGGCGCAACGCGACATATTGGCCCCCTTGCAGGGAAAATGGGACAGCTTGCCACCGCGCAGGCAGGCGATCATGTTGAAGCGCGCCGAAGTGTGGACCATGCAGCCACCGGCAAAGCGCGAAGAAATCCGCGAGCGCATTGCCCGCTGGCAGCTGTTGACGCCAGCGCAACGCCAACAGGCACGTATCAACCAGGACAAGTTTCGCCAGTTGCCACCGGCGCAGCGCGAAGAGCTTCACGCCGCGTTTGAACGCTTTCAGCAATTGCCGCCGCAACAGCGCGAGCAGCTGATCCGCCAATGGGAATCGCTGCCGCCCGATCAGCGCATGCAATGGTTGAAACACTCCGGCGTCAACGTTCCACCCGCTCCTCACGACCGCCCATAACCAACGCCACTCGCGCAGGTTGGCTGGGCGCAACGATGGCCCACAGTCGATGCGGGGATGTCGAGGAGTCGATGGCATCGCTTCGCTCAGCCCAACCTACGGAGCTACAGCTATCCGCGGGTTTCGCCGGCGTGGCTGAGGCAGCTCTTGGCGACCAGTTCGTCTTCGAAATCGGGCTGCAACGCGCCGTCGCGTATCAGCAGCTCGCAAAAGTTGTAGACATTGCGTGCGTACATTTCCGACGCATGCAGCGGCGCACCGGCAGCCAGGTTCAGCGGGCCGAGGATCATCACGCCCGCATGCTCGACGCGCTCGCCAGGGCGGGTCAATTCGCAGTTGCCGCCACTGTCGGCGGCCAGATCGACGATCAGGGCGCTCGGCTTCATGCCTTCGACCATCGCCGCAGTGAGAATCTTTGGTGCGGGCCGGCCGGGCACTGCCGCCGTGGTCACGATTACATCGATCGACTTGAGGTGCTCTGCCAGCGCCTGCTGCTGCGCGGCGCGCTCTTCGGCGGAAAGTTCACGCGCATACCCGCCGGTACCGGCTGCACTGACACCCAGTTCGAGAAACTTCGCGCCCAACGATTCAACTTGTTCTCTAGTCTCTGGGCGCACATCGTAACCTTCGATCTGCGCACCCAGTCGACGCGCGGTGGCGACGGCCTGCAGTCCCGCCACGCCGGCACCGATCACCAGCACTTTGGACGGCCGTATGGTGCCGGCCGCGGTGGTCAGCATCGGAAAAAATTTCGGTGCCGCTTCGGCGGCGATCAACATGGCGCGGTAGCCGGCCACTGCTGCCTGCGAGCTCAGCACATCCATCGCCTGGGCACGGGTAGTGCGCGGCAGCAGCTCCAGCGAAAACGCGGTCAATTTTTGTGCGGTGATGGCCGCGATGCGTTCCGCCGCGCCATAAGGACGCAACTGCCCCACCACCACGCTCCCGTGACGGAGGCGGGAGAACACCGTGTCGTCAGGCGGCAGCACACAGGCGAGTAGATCGGCCTGGGCCAGCACGTCCGCAGCCTCGGCAAAATCGACCTCGGCATAGGCGCTATCAGGAAAGCCCGCACTGCGCCCCGCGTCGTGCTCAAGCAATACCCGCAGACCCTTGCCGCGGAACTTCTTGGCCATTTCGGGCGTGATTGCCACACGCCGCTCCCCGGCAGCGGTTTCACGCAAAGCGGCTACGGTGATCGGCATGATGCGATATCCCTGGTTGATTCCAACATCTTAGCGGGACTTCGGCCCGACAGGTTTTGATTCCGTCCGGATCAGCAGAGTAAGCTGGCCCGCCGCCGTCAGCGGCTCGCGCTGCGCGGGGTCATCGCTGGATGATGTCTCCACCGGAGACATCCCTAATGGAGATCTGGATGTCCTTATCGCCTCACGCTTTTGACGACTTGCTAACCCTGGCGCGCAGTGCACGCGAACAAGCTTATGCGCCGTACTCGCATTTTCTTGTGGGCGCCGCGCTGCTGACGCGGGACGGCCGTCGGTTCAGCGGCTGCAATGTTGAAAATGCCTCCTACGGATTGTGCAACTGTGCTGAGCGCACGGCGTTGTTCAGCGCGATTGCCGCCGGCTGCAAGCCCGGCGATTTCGCGGCGCTGGTGGTCATCGGCGATACCTCCCTGCCGATCAGCCCCTGCGGTGCCTGCCGTCAGGTGATGTCGGAGCTGTGCGATGACGCAATGCCCGTCCTGTTGGGCAATCTGCATGGCGCACGGCAGGAAACCACGGTGGCGGCGCTGTTGCCCGGTTCGTTCAAGCTGCCCGCGCCGGCGGCATGACGGTTCGCGCACGAAGGGGACGCCGGTTAGCATGGGCATCCCCGCACCGCTGAGTTCACCCATGTCTGCCGCCCTTTCCCTACTGCAGCAACGCCACTCCGCTCCTTCGCGCCAGCTCGGGGAACCGGCGCCGGACGAGGCCACGCTGCACGCGCTGCTCGAGGCGGCAATCCGTGTGCCCGACCACGGCAAGCTGGTGCCATTTCGGTTGATCCGTCTGGCTGGCGATGCGAAGTTGCGCTTTGGAGAGCAGTTGAGCGCCCTGGCCATCCGCAACAATCCCGATCTATCCGAAGCGAAGTACGAGAAGGAGCGCCTGCGCTACACCTTCGCACCGCTGGTTATGGTGGTCGTCGCCTGCCTGCAGGCCGACAGCAAAGTTCCCGAAATCGAGCAGAAGCTCTGTGCCGGCAACGTGGCCTACAACATTTTGCTGGGCGCTTACGCGCTGGGCTATGGCGCGCAATGGCTAACCGGCTGGGCCGCCTACGATCGCGAAGTGGCAACCATCCTCGATTTGGCCCAACACGAACATGTGATCGGTTTCGTCCATCTGGGCACGCCGCAAATCGACGTACCCGATCGCGATCGCCCTGCCTTGGCCGATATGTTCAGCACATGGACGCCGTGAGTGCAGCGCCCGGTGTACTGCCGGCCGTCCATCTGATCGACGGCAGCCTGTATGTGTTTCGCGCCTGGCATTCGATGCCGAACGAATTTTTCGATGCGGATGGCCACCCGGTCAACGCGGTGCATGGCTATACGCGTTTCCTGTGCGAACTGCTGGAGCGTGCCCAGCCCGAGCACATCGCGGTCGCGTTCGATGCCTCGCTGACCAGTTCATTTCGCAACACGATCTATCCGGCCTACAAAGCCAACCGGGAGTTGCCACCGCCGGACCTGGAGCGCCAATTCGTACTATGCCGCGCAATCACCGAAGCGCTCGGCATCCAGGTGATGATCGATCACAGCTTTGAAGCCGATGACCTGATCGGCAGCACGGTGTGGAACTTGCGCGCGCTCGGTTGGCGCAGCGTGATCGTCTCCGCTGACAAGGATTTCGGCCAGCTGCTGGGCGAGCACGACGAGCAATGGGACTACGCCCGCGGCACGCGCTGGGGCCCAGCCGGCGTGCACGAAAAGCTGGGTGTGCACCCGCATCAAGTCGCCGACTACCTCGCACTATGCGGCGACGCGGTGGACAACATCCCCGGCGTGCCCGGCGTCGGCGCAAAAACCGCTGCCGCCCTGCTCACCCATTTCGGCAGCCTGGACACCCTGCTCGACCGCATCGACGAAGTCGCCTTCCTTCGGTTGCGTGGCGCCGCCACCTGTGCCGCAAAATTGCGCGAACACGCCGAGCAAGCGCGGCTTTATCGTCGACTCACCCGCATCGCACTGGATGCGCCCGGCGCCATCAACGTCGAGGCGTTGCTGCGTCGACGCGGCGAGCACGGCCCGCTCGACGTTCTGTGCGAACAACTCGGATTTGGTGCGTTCACCCGCAGCAGGCTGCGTGCGTTGCTGCGCTGAAAATTCCCACGCAACGGTTGTGACGATCGTCCACGCGAGTCAACATGTGCGCTCGATCCTGAGCCCTGGCTGCCCATGAGCAACTCCACCAACCGAATTCCCGCCGACGCCGACGCACCGGTGGAAACCCTCTACGCAGGTCGCTGGCTGAGTTTGCGCAAACGCGGCCGCTGGGAATATGCCGAGCGCAACAACCCGGGCGGCGCAGTGATCATCCTGGCGGTAACACCTGACGACAAGGTGCTCTTCGTCGAGCAGTACCGCGTATCGATCCTGCAAAACACCATCGAGATGCCGGCAGGCCTGGTCGGCGATGTCGCCGATCATGCAGACGAAAGCGCCTTGCTTGCCGCCCAGCGCGAACTGGAAGAGGAGACCGGTTATCGCTGCCAGCGAGTGGAATTCACTCATCGCGGTCCCTCGTCATCGGGCATGAGCACCGAGATGATCACCTTCGTGCGCGCGTGGGATCTGCAGAGGGTCGGCCCGGGTGGCGGCGATGAAACGGAGAACATCATCGTGCACGAGGTTCCGCGACGCGAAGCCGGCGCCTGGCTGTTCGCCCGCGCGGCCGAGGGCTATTCGATCGATCCGAAATTGTTCGCCGGGCTATGGTTCATCGAACACGCGAACCTGCAGCAACCGACGCCGATAGACGTCTAGACGGCTGCTTGGGATTTTTCCCATCTTCCTTTAGGCATGAGACCGCATCCTGTCCATGTGGGCCTCCTTTCCATATGGACTGAGGCACGCCTTGCCCCTCTCCCTTTGGGAGAGGGGCAAAGCTGGCGTTAACCGTTGTCTGCTTGCCCACGCTGAAGCTGCTTCCAGCGCCAGAACGCCACGCCCACGCCAAGCAACGCCACAATCAGCCAGTAGCCAACCGCTTGGCTGTCATTGCCCAGCCACAACACGGTTGCCACCAATCCCACCGCGAACGCTCCCAAGGCGATAGCCAACAGCGGGTCGTGTCGAACGCCATAGGCGGGGAGCAGCAAAAACGCGCCGAGTGCGGCAAGCAATACAGCCAACACTTGCCTGATCAGCACGAATCCCGGCGGCACCGGTAGATCGGGAAAGATGTCGAGCAAGGGAGCGTCACCGACTTCGACATCCAGGCCCTTGCCGTCAGCCGTGTCTGCAGCTGCCACCAGTCGACCACCGTCGATGCGCGCGACGATGGTGACTTGCTGCAGCGGTACTTCATCCCAGCTGACTCGCACATCGCCTACCCGTGGATTACCGGGGCTGGCGCTGGTTACCAGGTAATTCTGATATTGGCTGAAGCTGGCCGCGAGATTTGCCGGCAGCGCTTTCAGATCCGGCGTCGCCTGTGTGGAACTTGGCAACGCATGCATCACCTGCGGCGACAGCGCGAATCCACCCAGTTGCACCAGGCCGGCATCGAACTGTTTGCTGCTGAGCGGAAGGCTGTCGGGATTGGTGTGCCCGGCTGGATGTGCGAAGTGACTGGCATCGATCAATCGACCCGACCAATCCTGCTCGTAATGCACGTCGTCGCCAATGCGCACTTCGCGCCACTGGAACATTTCCACGTTGCGTATCAGCACTGGGGTGTTGACGTGAAAATTGAAGTCGGTATCTGTCGGTGCTTCCACCACGACCGGCGTTCCAACGACTCGGGCCATGAAGCCGTGCTGGCCGACCTGCGGGCCGGCATCAGCGTCGAGGTCAATCACTTCGCCGCCGTGTCGCTCGGCAGCCGAACGATAATTGAGCAGGCCGCGTGCCGTCATCGCCATCAAGCCGAGGCCCGCGAGGATCAGCAAGGTACCAATGACATTACGTGCCATTCCACGCGTGGGCGTCCAACGTCCAAGCTTCATTGGGCGGCTCCAGCCTGGGATCGCAGCGATTTACCGCGTAGCTCGCGTTGTTCGTGGGCGGTGCCGAAGCGACCGCGCTCATCACGCGTCACTTGAGCTACCGCACACTCGTGGTCATGGGTAAAAAATAGCCGAACATCGCGTGCCAGTTTGTCTTCAAGGAAGACCCGCTTCTCGTCGATAAGCTTCTCCGGCCAACGGTCATAGCCCATGGTGATCGGCAGATGTACCCAGAAACGTCCCGGGATCAGATCGGCGCAAAACACCACGCCCGCCACTTCGGCAAGCATCAGGCCGGGCGTATGGCCGTCCGAAAAACTGAAACGTACCGACTGCCCGAGTGTCTGTGAATATTCGCCTTCAACCCGTTCCAGTCGACCGCTCGCTTCGAGCAGCAACTGCAATTCCGGGATGAACGAAGCGCGATCACGCGGATGTGGATCTAGTGCGCGCCGCCAATGTTCGGCACCCACCACGAAGCGCGCATTTGGAAACAACAGGCGCGGCGGCTGATTTGCCTCCCAGGCCGCCAACAAACCACCGGCGTGATCGAAATGCAGATGCGACAGCACCACAACGTCGATATCTTCGTGCTTCAAACCAACCGCGGCGAGCGAGTCGAGCAGCACATGCTGCGATTCGACTACGCCATAGCGCTCGCGCAGCGCAGGTTCAAAAAACGCACCGATCCCGGCTTCGAACAGCACATTTCGGCCGTCCAGATCCTTCACCAGCAGGCAGCGACAGGCCAGTGGAATGCGGTTCTGCTCATCCGGTGCGATCCAGCGCGACCACAACGCTTTCGGCGCGTTGCCGAACATCGCACCGCCATCCAGCTGCTGTGAGTTGCCAATGAGCGAGATGAGCTCCATGGCGCGACCTTACTGCACCTTGCCAAGGCCCGACGGATGGCGAGGATCGCTCGCCGCGTCGAGCTTGTTGGTCTTGCGATCCCAGGTGACCACATTCATGAAGCCCCACGACTCGCGCTGCTTCATGGTGTAGCCCATCTTGGTCAATTGATCGGTGGTCGCCGCATCGAACGTACCGTCTTCCACAGTAACCTCATCAGGCATGTACTGATGATGGAAGCGCTTGTGCGCGACGATCTGCTGCGCGCTTTCGCCGTCGATGAAATGCAGAATGCCCTCGAGCACCTGGGTGATGATGGTCGAGCCACCGGGCGAACCGATCACCGCGGTGCGGTCGGCGCCGATCACGATGCTCGGTGACATCGACGACAACATGCGCTTGCCGGGTGCCGGTGCGTTAGCCACGCTGCCGAGCAGGCCATAGACGTTCGGCTGGTTCGGCACCAGCGCGAAGTCGTCCATCTCATCGTTCAGCAACACACCCGTGCCAGCCGCGACGAAGGTGGAACCCATGGTGTAGTTCACCGTGGCGGTGACGGCGGCCATGTTGCCGTCGGCATCGATAATCGAGAAATGCGTGGTGTGCATGCCAGGCTCACTGGCCTCCGCTGCCGGCAGCATCGACGACGGCGTCGCGCGATCCGGCAGGATGCTCTGGCGCAGGCCATCGGCGTAGTAAGGCGACAGCAGCATGTCCAGCGGCATCTTCACGAAATCCGGATCGCCCAGATAATCGTTGTGATCGCGGAACGCACGACGCATCGCCTCGACGATCAAATGTACGCGATGCGCCTGATCGAGCTTGCCCAGTTCAAAGCCGGACAGGATGTTGAGTATCTCCACGATGGCCACACCGCCCGACGACGGCGGCGGCGCCGTGACGACGCGGTAGCCGCGATAGTTCACCGTGGTTGGCGTGCGCTCTTTCGCCTGATAGGCCGCCAGATCGGCCAAGGTCCATTTGCCGCCGGCGGCATTGACGGCGGCGATCAGTTTGTTCGCCGTGTCACCTCGATAAAAACCATCGTTGCCCTGTGCGGCGAGCAGTTCCAGCGTGTGTGCCTGGTCCGGATCGTGCCATAGCGCACCCTTGGCCGGCGGCGCGCCGTTCGGCAGGTATTTGGCCGCGGAGGCCGGCCAGCGTTGCAGGTCTTTCTGTTCGCCAGCAATCGCGCCCAGCAGGCGCGGATCGGGCTGAAACCCTTCGCTCGCGATGCGTATCGCCGGTGCCAGCGACTGCTTCAGCGGAAGCCTGCCATAGCGTTTTGAAAGGAGCACCAACCCAGCCGGCTCGCCGGGAATGCCAGCGGAAAGCGGGCCCTTCAATGCGGCGTCGCGGTTGGGGCTACCGTCTGCGTTGAGATAATCCTTCGGGTTGACCGACGCGGCCGCCGCTTCACGCGCGTCGATGAACACGTCGTGGTCGTCCTTCGCCCGATGCAGCACGGCCATGAAGCCGCCGCCAATACCGGAACTCTCAGGCTCCACTATCGACAGCGTGGAAGCCACTGCAATGGCCGCGTCAAACGCGTTGCCGCCCTTGGCCAGCACTTCGAGGCCAGCATTGGTGGCAAGGAAGTTTGCGCTGGCGATACCCGCGTGGCCAGGACGCTGCTGCGAGTTTACGGTTGCCGGCGCACCTTTCTGGGCGGCAGCTTTCTGGGATCCGTCAGCGGCAAATGCCGCACCACCCACCAGCAACAGGCTCAACGAAAACGCGCTCAATGACGACCGACTCAGCGACGGCAGCCTCCAACGAAGAGGGAAACTCATGCCGCTGACTCCTTGGCCATCAGGTAGTGGTATTTGAGGGTGAGCTGCTCGGTGGATTCGACGTGTTGCGGGTCGGTGATGATGCACTCGACCGGACACACCACCACGCATTGCGGCTCGTCATGATGCCCGACGCATTCGGTGCACAACGACGGGTCGATCACGTAATACTCCTCGCCCAGCGAGATCGCCTTGTTTGGGCAAGCCGGTTCGCAGACGTCACAGTTGACGCAGGTGTCGAGGATTTTCAGAGACATGGCAGTCGATACTACATGCTGGGGTTTGACGCCTGGAAATAGCGATCGACCCCGCGACCCGTGCCGTGCTCACGCAGGCAGGCATGGTCGACATTGTCCGCGCCGGCCAGGCCGGCGCGGACAATGGTCATCACATCGCGACGAAACGGAAGGTCGCGCCGGTCGGCTTCAAGGTGTCGGCGACGCGCTGTTCGTCGGCCTTGTCACCGATAAACAGGATGATCACGTCCTTGAACGAACCCTGCTTGGCGTCCTTGAACGCGGCCGTGATCAGGTCGGCGGTCTTGCTTGAATCCTGGCCTGCAAAAGCCAGCAGATTGCCCGGCAACACGCCGCGGGCGACGGTGTCCTGCACGCTCTGCAGCTGACGGTCGTTCTGCGCCTTGTCTTCATCGGTGACGCCCGGGGTCACCATGTAGGCGTAAGGCTGGCTGGCGGTCATGCCCTGCATGTTGTTCTGCACGAGCTGGCCGAGATAGGCACTCCAGGCCTTGCTGTCAGTGGGACTGGTCGGCTTGGCCACCTGCTGTGCCTTGGGGGCGGCCTGCTGATCGTCCTCCTGCTTGCCGCAGGCGCTGAGGGTCAACGCAGCGGCCAGTGCGACGGCAGCAATGAGAGCGAACTTACGCATAGTGATCACCTTCTTTTTCGGGTTGCTTGTTGGAGCCGGTCCGGCTCTTTTGCCAGCGCTGCCGCATGGCCTGTTGCACCGCCGGATGCACGAAACCGGAGATATCCCCGCCGAGGCGGCCGATCTCGCGCACCAGCGACGAGGAAATGAAACTGTATTGCTCCGCCGGCGTCAGAAACAGTGTTTCCGCCTTCGGAATCAGATGGCGATTCATGCTGGCCAGCTGAAATTCGTACTCGAAATCCGATACCGCGCGCAAACCACGGATGATCACCCCGGCGCCGATTTCCTCGACGAACGTGGCCAGCAGGCAATCAAAGCCGCGAACTTCCACGTTCGGCAGATCAGCCAGCGCGAGCCGCGCCAGGGTGATCCGCTCGTTGATGCTGAAGCCCGGCCCCTTGCTGGAACTGTCGGCCACCGCCACCACCACCCGATCGAACAGCGGGGCGGCACGCGCCACCAGATCCGCATGGCCGTTGGTGATCGGATCGAAGGTGCCTGGATAGACAGCCAGACGCGGATTGCCCAGAGGTTTGTTCACGGTACGAAGCGGCAGTGAAAAGTAGCCCTAGCTTAACGGAAGCTCAGCTACGGTGCGCCATCGGCGGGTGTCCGCAGGGCACGAATGGCCCCGCGTTAACGCTGATAAAGCGCAAAGCGCACTTCGCCGGCATGGCCCTCACGGTGCAACCGCCAGTTCAACGGCAACGCCGGCACCTTGGCGCGCGGCGATTCCACATAAATCCATGCCTGCGCAGCCAGCCAGCCGCCCTGTTCCAGCTGCTGCGCCAGCGTCGTCCACAGTTCCTGTGCGAACGGCGGATCGAGAAACACCAGGTCCTGCGGTTGCGGCGCACCTTGCAGGAACAGTCCCGCCTCGGCCGCGGCGACTTGTGCGCCCGTGGCCTTGAGTCGCTCGAGATTGCTGCGCAACGCCAGCACTGCGCGGGGGTCGCGTTCCACGAATTGCACGCTGACGGCGCCACGAGACAGCGCCTCGATGCCCAACGCGCCCGTGCCGGCACACAGGTCAAGACAACGCGCTCCGGCGATAGTCGGTGCCAGCCAGTTGAACAGAGTCTCACGCACCCGTTCGGCAGTGGGTCGCAGACCCGGCAAATCCGGAACATCGAGCCGCGAGTTGCGCAGGCTGCCACCAATGATGCGGATGCGCCCTGGCGCCGTGGCTGGTCGGTCGGTCATGCCGCCGTGCACTCACGGGGCGGTACAGGTCGGGGTGTTAGCATGCCGCCCATTGTCTTTGAATCACAGCCGCAATGCTCAAGTTCTGGAAGAAAAAGCCCGCCGAAACAAGTTCGGAGAATCCCGCCGCCGCTACGGCGCCAGCCGACGCCGTAGCGACGGATAGCGCCGACCCGGTGCTGAGCGAGGCGATGGCGCAAGTCCTCTCGCCCGCTCGGACGCAAGCCGATAGTCAACCGCTCGACACGGACGCAGCCGCTCCCTCAGCAGAGACGTCGGTAGCCGCCAAGCGCAGCTGGCGCGACCGGTTGTCCGGCAATTCGTTCGCACGTGGACTGGCCACGCTGTTCGTACGGCATCCCAAGCTCGACGATGACCTGCTCGACGAGCTGGAAACCACCCTGATCACGGCCGACGTCGGCATCGAAGCCAGCACCGAACTGGTCGAAGGGTTGCGCAAGCGCATGCACAAGCGCGAATTTGCCGACGCCCCCGCCCTGCTCGCCGCCTTGCGCCAGTCGTTGATCGGCTTGCTGAAGCCGGTCGAGAAGCCGCTGGATATCCGCGGGCGCCAGCCATTCGTGGTGCTCACCGTCGGCATCAATGGCGCCGGCAAAACCACCACCATCGGCAAACTGGCGCGCAGGTGGCGCGATGAAAAGCATGCAGTGATGCTGGCCGCT
>Ga0302316_10000456_pt1 | contig 36631 bp, 40 predicted proteins | sample III_Palsa_N3_2_FD_200456 | JGI IMG/M metagenome (GOLD analysis project Ga0302316, IMG submission 200456) | Peat permafrost microbial communities from Stordalen Mire near Abisko, Sweden - III_Palsa_N3_2 | ecosystem: Environmental > Terrestrial > Soil > Palsa > Peat permafrost | place: Sweden...
AGGCGTTGGCGTCGGCTACGGGGTGGATGAGGGCCATGACGCCGTCGCCGATGAGGACCATGGCGGCGAAGTGCTTTGCGCGGGTGGGTGTCGTGATGAGCATGGTTAGTTGGAGGGTCTGGGGGGGCGGGGTGTTGTCTGTTGGGTGCGCGATGGGCAAGGCAACGGCAAGTACAAGGGCAGAAGCAGATTCCCGGAGGGAATGACAGAAAGAAAGGCAAGTGCAAAGGCAAGTGCAAATACAGGGATCCTTCGCTTCGCTCTAGGATGACGGCGTAAAACAAACGACAACGGCCTAATACGAACGACGGCAACGGAGGGGTCGGAGGGTACGCGTAAAATTGGAGGTGTGATGGTCTTCGTGCTGGACAACTACGATTCGTTTACCTATAACCTCGTGCAATATATGGGGGAGCTGGGGGCTGAGGTGGTGGTGCGTCGGAATGATGAGGTTACACCGGAAGAGGTTGTGGCGATGGGGCCGGAACGGATTTTGCTGTCGCCGGGGCCTTGCACGCCTCAGGATGCGGGGATTCTGATTCCGCTCATTCAGCATCTGGCAGCGCTGCCGAAGATGGAGCAGATTCCCTTGCTGGGAGTTTGCCTGGGCCACCAGGCGTTGGGTGCGGCGTTTGGCGGGGACGTGGTGCGGGCTCCGCAGCTGATGCATGGCAAGACGAGCGTGGTGGAGCATGATGGGCGGACGATCTTCAAGGGGATTCCGAAGCCGATGACGTGCACGCGATATCACTCGCTGATTGTGGAGGAGGGGACGCTGCCGGAGGAACTGGAGGTGTCGGCGCGCGTGGCGGGTGAAGGTGGTAAGGGATTGATTATGGCGATGCGGCACAAGACGCTGCCGATGGAAGGGGTGCAGTTTCATCCGGAGAGCGTGCTGACGGATCATGGGAAGTTGTTGATCGCGAATTTCCTGAAGCAGTAAAGAACAGGGATTAGGGAACTGGGATTAGGGATTAGGAGTTCGATGCGAGCTGGGTTGGCCGTCGTGATGGGTTGGGTGGTGGGAGTGGGCGGGGCGCGGCTGATGGCGCAGCAGGCGGCGGTGCAGGTGATGGGGACGGTGGCGACGAAGGATGCGCTGGTAACGGGTGGGCTCGAGGTAAAGGGGGACCGGGCGCGGTTGATGTCGAATACGAGCGTGACCGCGTACGACCATACGGCGCAAGTGAAGCTGGAGCGCGGGGGCGAGGTGCTGGTGTGCGCGACGAGCCAGTTTCATCTGCTGCATTCGGGTACCGGGAATGCGCTGTTGTTTGGGCTGGATCGCGGGGCGATCGAGTTGCATACGCCTGCTGAGGGGCAGGATGTGATCCTGACGCCGGACATACGGTTTTCGGTGGAGGCGAAGGGGAGCTACGACCTGCGGATGCGGGTGACACGCGATGGCGATACGTGCGTGGAGAATGCGGGGAAGAAGGCTCCAGTGCTGATGCTGAACGATGCTTTTTCGCGGGCGAGCTATCGGTTGATGGCGGGGCAGCATGTGTTGTTTGAGCGCGGGAATCTGCACGAGGTGGTGGACAACGAGAAGTCACCGTGCGGGTGTCCGGGGTCGGAGAAGCCGGAGCACGTTGCGGAGAATGCGAGTCCGGCGACGAAGGCTGCTGCGCAGAATCCGTTCCCGGCGGCGGAGAGTGAGGGGCTGGCGCCGACGCAGCCGGTGGCGAATTCTCCGGTGGGGGAGAAGCAGACGCAGGTGTCGACGACGCTGGCGTATACACCGGATGGAGGGACGCCGCCGAGTGCGGTGGAGACTCCAGAACAGATAGAGGCGGATGGGTTGCCGCCGCCAGTCGCGCCGCCGGTGGTGAAACATTCGTTTGGGTATAAGTTCAAGCATTTCTGGTACAAGCTGTTTCATCCGGGAAGCTCGACGTAGAGCGGGCAAGCTTAGGGACTGGGCGACGGGCGGTTGGGGCAGGCCAAAGCCTGGGCTACAATCGTAGGGTTGGGCTGATTTGAGCGAGCCCCATACTTTACCCACTGAATCAGGAGTTTTTATGGCGATTCCGGCGACACAGATGCGCCCCGGCATGGTGATCAAGTTCAAGGACGACCTTCATATGGTCTTTAGCGTAGAGCACCGGACGCCGGGCAATCTGCGGGCGTTTATCCAGGCGAAGCTGAAGAATATTCGCACCGGCGCGATGTATACGGAGCGGTTTCGGTCGCCGGATCCAATTGAGCGCGTGCATGTGGACTCGATCAAGATGGAGTACTTGTATAACGACGGTGACGATTACTACTTCATGGATCAGACCACGTATGAGCAGACGGCGCTGAAGCGGGATACGCTGGGTGACGCGGTGGAGTATCTGACGTCGAACTTGCTGATTGAAGTGAGCTTTCATGATGGAAAGGCTGTCGGGATCGAGCTGCCTACGGCGGTGGAGATGACCGTGGTACAGACGGAGCCGGGGATTAAATCGGCGACGGCGAGCTCGGTGACGAAGCCGGCGACGACCGAGACGGGGCTGGTGGTGCAGGTTCCTCCATTCATCAACGAGGGCGAGAAGATCCGCGTGGATACGGCGGAAGGCGCCTACATGAGCCGAGCGTAAGGCGGAGCGAATGATGGTGGTCCACTTTCTGATTCGCGGACGTGTGCAGGGCGTAGGGTTTCGCTGGTTCGTGCATCGCGAGGCAGCGGAGCTTGGGCTGCGCGGATGGGTGCGGAACACGGATGCTGGCGAGGTGGAAGTTGTTGCGGCAGGAGATGCCGAGACGATTGCCGCGCTGCGCGCGGAGTTACGCAAGGGGTCGCGGGGAAGCCGCGTGGATGCTGTGATTGAACATGAGCTAACCGAGGCCGAGGGCGAGTTGCTTGGCGCGTTTGAGATTGAAGGAGCATGGTAGAAGAAATGACGAAGCCTATTGATTGTGAGCCGTTGAAGGAGATGATCCGCGCTGTACCGGATTTTCCGAAGCCGGGGATTTTGTTTTATGACATTACGACGCTGCTCAAGGACAAGACTGGCTTTGCGCAGTTGATTGACGCGTTTGCGCAGTACTACATCGACAAGAAGGTTGACCTGGTGCTGGGGATTGAGGCGCGCGGATTTATTTTTGGGCCGGCGCTGGCGTATCGGCTGACCGCGGGGTTTGTGCCGGTGCGTAAGCCGAAGAAACTGCCTGCGCCAGTGGAGAGGGTGCAGTATGACCTCGAGTATGGGAGCGATTCGCTGGAGATTCATTCGGACGCGATCAAGCCGGGGCAGCGGGTGATTATTGTCGACGACTTGCTGGCGACGGGTGGAACGATGGAGGCGACCATTGAGTTGGTGCGGCGCCTGGGCGGAGAGATTGTGGGGCTGACGGTGGCGATCGAGCTGGACTTTCTGAAAGGGCGGGACAAGTTTCCAGAGATTGATGTGTTTAGCTTGATGCACTACGACGAGTAACTCATGATTGCTGAGAGAATTGCAGCCATACTAATGGTCTCCGGCACGTGCTTTGCACTGCACGCGCAGGATCCTGGGCTCACCACACGCCTAACGACGGCTGCTACCGTCGACGCGCTTGATATGGTCGACGCAAAGCCATGGCATGCGATGGTAGAAGCTGAAATATTCGACCCGAAAGGGAGCAATCCTATCCATGGCACCATTGAGATCTGGCAGGCCGGGAGTGATCGCCGCGTGCTTTACACGTTCGACTCAACGGCGATGACTGAAATCGTAAATGGTAAGACGGTCTACCGGACAGCATCCGATCCGCAGTTTCCGAGGTTCGCGCTTTTTCTCTTGGCAAAAGTTCTGCACGCAGGGCCGACCATGTTCCAGATCAAGCAGATGGAGCCGCAACTGCAACAGCGTAAGGTTAACGGACAGAAGCTTGACTGCATCACAAGCAAACCGCCGGCCAACGCAACTTCGTTCTCGGCTCCAGGGTACTGTCTCGATATTCAGGACCAATTGCGGGCCGTCTTCAACTTTCAACAGGTAGTCATCCTAGACGCGCCCGAGGAGTTTCTTAATCACGCGATTTCCCGGCGCGTTTCGATTACAAACTCTGAGGTTCCTACGGCGACGGCGAAGATCACGAAGCTCGAGATTTACGAGCCGTCGGCCGATCAGTTTACGCCGACCGTAGACATGTCTGTAATCGTGCCTACTGTGCGTATCTCAGGTAGCGTCAGTGCGGGGCTGCTCGTGAAAAGGGTCCAACCTAATCTCCCGGCAGGTGTATCCGCGAAGGGGAGTGTGAGTCTCCACGTCCTCGTTGGGACAGATGGGCATCCGAGTCGAGTAGAGGTGGTCTCAACTTCCGACCCTGATGTTGGCGCTGCTTGTGTCGATGCAGTGAAGCAATGGGTGTACAAGCCTTATCTACTCAATGGTGATCCGGTTCAGGTCGAAACTACGGTGCTGATCAATATCCAGTAGAGAAACACCTTGATGGCTAGATGTTTGCTCGACTCGCTGGCTTCCACGGAGATTGTGAGTCGAGAACGTGTGGAGATATTGATGAGGAAGATCTGGTTTGCGGGTGTGTTGTTCGGTGTATTTGCGGGGCTGATGGCTGGGGCGCAGACGGAAAGCCCGGCGAGTCGGCCGGAAGAGGCGTCGGCGGGTGCGCAGGGTGATGTTCCGGCGCCGGTTGCGGATGAGTGGGGAAAGCTATTTGTGGCGAACAACCTTGATGTGAAAGGGAACACGCCGTTTCACCTGGGGATGACGTTCCAGCTGTATGACATGGATGGCAAGCCGACCGAAACTGGGACGGTAGAGGAGTGGTGGGCGGCGCGAGGCTCGCAGCGAGTTGTGGTTCATCTGGCGGGGCTGAATGAAGATGGGTCGTATCCTGAGGCGGCGTCTGCAGAGTTGCGTCGAGACGCGTATTTGGTGAGCCAGCTCGTGACCAACGCGGTGCGCCCTGTGCCCCCGGCACCGAAAGAGGGTGGTGCCGTGAGGAGCGAGACGGCTAAGTTTGGGAACGTTACGCTGAGTTGTAATACGCCGCAACTGAAGGAGGCCCCAGCGGGTGTTGCGTTGTTTGCGGCCGTTTGTGTTGAGCCAGGAACGGACGCGGCGTTGATCGTCAGGGAGCCCGGTGGAAATGAATCCGTGGTGAGACCTTCCATTGCGAAGTTTCACGACAGACACGTCGGGATGGAACTGCGGATAGCGTTCCTGGGGCGAACAGCGATTGATGGCAATGTGACGACACTGCAGAGTTTCGATCCGACGAAGTCTGATGTGAAGCTGCCGCTGCCGTCGGCGATCAATACAGCGTCGTCGCCTGGCGGCGGAGTGGAGCATGTGTCAAAGCAAGTTACAGCAGGGAGATTGGTCAAGAATGTCCCACCGGAATATCCAGCCGCGGCGAAGTTACTGAACTTGAGCGGATCGGTTGTGTTGCACGCGGTGATCGGAAAAGATGGAAACCTTCGCAACCTGGTGCCGATCGCGAGCACGAATGGCCTGTTCACCGGGCCGGCACTCGAGGCCGCGAAGCAGTGGAAGTATTCCCCTTACCTGTTGAATGGAGTATCGACCGAAACAGATACTACCCTTACTCTTAATTTTGCGCGTCCTTTGCGCTGATTACTCGTTGGGACGTTCCGCGGTTCGAGCGGACCGCGCAGTGCATGAGTGTGTTTTGGGATGGCGGCGCGATCAGCGGGTTTTTCTTCGCCTGCAGGAATAGAGTATGCACGGGCGTGGCGTGGTTTGAGCCACTTCTGTTTCGCGGCCCTGTGATGTTAGTCACATACTACTGTGGGTTTCAAACCTCAATATTGACAACCTATGAGTGCGATTTTTGCGACGAGACGGTTCATCGTCTCGGAGCTTGAATTGCAGCTACGAGCGAGGGTGTCATGGGACAGACGATTTGGCAATCGATGCAGCAGAAGGGCTACAGCCGCAGGGAGTTCCTTCAGTTCTGCAGCGCGGCGGCGGTGGTTGCGGGGCTGGATAAGAGCAGCGTGGGCCAGGTCGTGTCGGCGTTCGAGACGAAGGCGAGGCCGGCGGTGGTTTGGATGCACTTCCAGGAATGCACGTGCTGCAGCGAAAGTTTCATCCGGGCATCGCACCCGACGGTGGCGGATGTGCTGTTCGATGTGATCTCGCTGAATTACACGGAGACGCTGATGGCGGCGTCGGGGTTCCAGGCGGAGAAGAGCCTGAGTGACACGATTCGCGACAACAAGGGCAAGTACATTGTGCTGGTGGAGGGGTCTGTACCGACGGCGGATGACGGCGTGTATTGCATGATTGGTGGGAAGACCTCGGAGTCGATTCTTCAGACGGTGGCGGCGGATGCGGCTGTGGTGATTGCGTGGGGCAACTGCGCGTCGAATGGATGCGTGCAGGCGGCCAAGCCGAATCCAACACACGCGACGCCGATTCACAAGCTGATTAATAAGCCGGTGATCAATGTGCCGGGATGTCCGCCGATTGCGGATGTGATGATGGGGGTGGTGACGCATCTGCTGGTGGTGGGTTCGATGCCGGAGCTGGACGATCTGGGTCGGCCGAAGGAGTTCTACGGACGGCGGGTGCATGACACGTGCTATCGCCGACCGAACTATGATGCGGGATTATTCGTGGAGGCGTGGGACGACGAGAGTGCGCGCAAAGGATATTGCCTGTACAAGATGGGATGCCGGGGTCCGGTGACGAATAACGCCTGCTCGGTGGTGAAGTGGAACGAGGGGACGAGCTATCCAATCCAGTCGGGACACGGGTGTCTTGGGTGCAGTGAAGCGGGATTCTGGGATAACGGGCCGTTCTATCAGCACCTGGCGTCGTTCCCGGGATTTGGGATTGAGAGCACAGCGGACACGATTGGCGTGGCGACCGGCCTCGTGACGATAGCGGGTGTGGCGGCGCACGCGGTGATGACCAACGTTCGCAAGCAGAGCGTCATTCGCGATGAACACAAAGACGATCAGACGGAATAGTGAGGCATCATGGCACGCGTAGTTGTTGATCCAATCACTCGAATTGAAGGCCATCTGCGGATTGAGGCAGTGGTAGAGAACGGTGTCATTACGGATGCCTTCAGCGCCGGCACGATGGTGCGGGGGCTGGAGAAAATCCTGATCGGGCGCGATCCGCGGGATGCCTGGGCGTTTTGCGAGCGAGTGTGCGGCGTGTGTACGACGGTGCACGCGCTGGCCAGCGTGCGGGCAGTGGAGGATGCTGTGGGCATCAGCGTGCCCCCAACGGCAGAGTTGATCCGCAACATCATGATGGCGACGCTGTATATCCAGGACCACGTGGTGCACTTCTACCATCTGCAGGCGCTGGACTGGGTGGACGTGGTGAATGCGCTGAAGGCGGATCCGAAGAAGACGGCGGAGCTGGCGCAATCGTTCTCGTCGTGGCCGAAGAATACGCCGGCGTACTTTGTCGAGGTGCAGGACAAGGTGAAGAAGCTGGCGGCAAGCGGGTTGGGAATCTTCGCCAACGGATATTGGGGACATCCGGCGTACAAGCTGCCGCCTGAGGCGAATTTGCTGGCGGTGGCGCATTACCTGGATGCGCTGAGCTGGCAGAAAGACGTGGTCAAGATTCATGCCGTGTTTGGTGGCAAGAATCCGCATCCGAACTATTTGGTAGGTGGGGTTCCGTGTTCGATCGATGTGAATGAAGTTTCGGCGATCAATTCCGAGCGGCTGAATTTGGTGGCGGGGCTGATTGCGCAGGCGGACGAATTTATCAATCAGGTTTATATTCCGGATGTGCTGGCGATTGCTTCGTTCTACAAGGACTGGACGAAGTATGGCGGCGGCCTATCGAACTACATGAGCTATGGGGAGTACCCGACGAAGGGCTATGGCGATCCGGAGGCGTTCAAGATTCCGCGCGGCGTGGTGCTGGGGCGCGATCTGAGCACGGTGTACCCGGTCAATCCGCGGGACAGCCAGGAGATCAAGGAGTACATTTCGTCGTCCTGGTACACGTACCTGGGCGGAGATAAGGTGGGGCTGCATCCGTGGAGCGGAGAGACGGACTTGCACTATACGGGGCCGAAGCCGCCGTTTGAGACGCTGGAGGGATTCGAGAAATATTCCTTCCTGAAGACGCCGCGGTGGAAGGACCACGCGATGGAAGTGGGACCGCTGGCGCGGTTGATTGTGGGCTATGCGGCGGGGCGCCCTGATGTGAAGGAGATTGTTGGGTCGACACTGGGCAAATTGAACGTGCCGCTGGAGGCGTTGTTCTCGACGCTGGGGCGGATTGCGGCGCGGGCGCTGGATGCGGAGTTGGCGATGAACTATCTTAAGGAGTTCTTCGCGGAGTTGATGGAGCGGGTGAAGAGCAACGACGTAGCGACGTTCAACGGAGAGAGGTGGGAGCCGAAGAGCTGGCCGAAGGATTGTGAGGGGGTGGGGTTGGTTGAGGCACCGCGTGGTGCGCTGGCGCATTGGATCAAGATTAAAGATGGGGCGATTGATAACTATCAGTTGGTGGTACCAACGACGTGGAATGGTTCGCCACGGGATGCTACGGGCCAGCGCTCGCCGTTTGAACAGGCGTTGATCGGCAATCCGGTTGCGAATATTGAAGAGCCGCTTGAGATTCTTCGCACAATTCATTCTTTTGATCCGTGTATGGCCTGTGCGGTGCATTTGTATGATCCACAGGGCCGTCACCTTCACCGCGTTTCCTTTGAGTGATGCCTATGAGTACTCCAGTGATTGACGCAGGTAGTGTGAAACCGGTGGAGGGCGAGCGTCCAGCGGACTACAAGCGAATTTATGTTTGGCAGTTTCCGGTGCGGCTGTTTCATTGGGTCGCCGCGATTGGGATTTTTCTGCTGTGTGCGACCGGGTTTCTGATCGGTCATCCGCTGCATGCGTTTTATGCGCAGCAGGCCTACCAGCAGTATTGGTTTGGGTGGGTTCGTTTTATTCACTTTGTCAGTGCGTTTGCTGTAGTGGCGGTGTCGTTCGTTCGGCTGTACTGGGCGTTTGTGGGAAATCGTTATTCGACCTGGAGAAACTTCGTTCCGCTGACTCGTAGTCAATGGCACAGCATCTGGGAATTGGTGAACGTTGAGGTGTTGCAGATTAAGAGGACGGGAAGGTATCACGTTGGGCATAACATGCTTGCCGCGACCTCGTACCTCTTCCTCTTTTTGGCGTTTGTTTTTCAAACGGTGACCGGCTTTGCGCTGTATTCCAGCATGAGCGGGTTGCGGGTGACGCACATTTTTGACTGGATTGTGCCGCTGTTTGGTGGCGACGCGAATGTGCGTTTCTGGCACCATGCGCTTCTGTGGATGTTTGTGCTGTTCATCATTGTGCACGTGTACCTGGTGTTTTATGACGATTACGTTGAGGCTGGCGGAGAGATGTCGGCGATGGTGAGCGGATGGAAGTTCAAGCGGGACGATCGTGAGAAATAGCGGACATACTACGTTGGTGCTGGGGTTGGGCAACACGCTCATGGGCGACGAGGGTGTTGGCGTGCATGTGCTGCGGGAGTTGGAGAATCGGGTACTTCCGGCGGGCGTAACTTGCCTCGATGGCGGGACTGGAGGGTTCGTGCTGCTCGGGCCACTGCAGAGTGCTGATCGGATTGTGATGATCGACGCTGCTGCCGATGGGAATCCGGTGGGAACGATCACGCGGACCACGCCGCGATTTTCGAGCGAGTATCCGCCGACGCTAACGGCACATGATGTGGGCGTGAAGGACTTGCTGGACATCTTTTACACGCTGGGCGGGGATTGCGAAGTCGTCCTTTTTGCGATCACGATCGATCCGCATCAGACGATTACGCTGAGCATGTCGCCGGTGATTGAGAGGGTTGCGAATGAGGCTGCCGGGAGAATCGTGGCAGAGCTGGACGCGTTTGCGGAGAGCGGGCAGATTGAGCCAGCCGGGCAGACTTATGCTGTGCGTTGAATCACACGGCAAACGACTGGACTCAGCAAGAATGGAGTGACGTCGAGGGACCTTCCGGTGGGGTCGGTCGACGACAGGGAACGGCGAGGCTATTGCGATGTGTCTTTCGGTGCCAGGAAAGCTGTTGGAGAGAAACGATGTTGGCGGCGTGCTGGTGGGCAAGGTGCAGTTTGGCGGAATTGTGCGCGAGGTGTGCCTAGATCTTTTGCCTGAGGCAAAAGCGGGCGAGTATCTGCTGGTCCATGTGGGGTATGCCATTTCGCTCGTGGATGAGGAAGAGGCGCGAAAGTCGTACGAGTATATGGAGTTGGCGGGGATGCTGGAGGGCGAGCTGACGGCGTTTCCGGACGATGGGCCAGCGTTGGTAGTTGAGGCTTCGCCGCCGCGCGATGACTTTGCGCCGCGCGGGCCGCGAGGAGAGTCGCAATGAAGTACCTGGATGAGTATCGAGACGAGAAGCTGTTTCGGTCGCAGCTGGCGCGGCTGAAGAGCATTGCTACGCGTCCCTGGGTGCTGATGGAGGTGTGTGGGGGACAGACGCATACGCTGGTGCGGTACGGGATCGACGAACTGTTGCCGGCAGGGATGGAGATGGTGCACGGGCCGGGATGCCCGGTGTGCGTGACGCCGGTGGAGATTATCGACAAGGCGATTGCGCTGGCAGGGCGTCCGAATACGATTTTGGTTTCTTATGGGGACATGATGCGGGTGCCGGGGTCGGAGAGTGACCTGCTGCAGGTGAAGGCACTGGGTGGGGATGTGCGGATGGTGTATTCGCCTACGGAGAGTGTGAGGATTGCGCTTGAGAATCCGAATCGCGAGGTGGTGTTCTTTGGCGTGGGATTCGAGACGACGGCGCCGGCGAACGCGATGGTGGCGTGGCAGGCGAGGCGACAGGGGATCAAGAACCTTTCGCTGCTATCGTCGCATGTGCTGGTGCCGCCGGCGGTGGAGATGCTGCTGTCGTCGCCGCATAACCGGGTGCAGGGACTAATTGCGCCGGGGCATGTTTGCACGATTATGGGGACGGGGGCGTATGAAACATTGGCTGCGAAGTACAAGGTGCCGATTGTGATTGGCGGATTTGAGCCAGTGGATTTGATGGAAGCGATTGTGATGCTGGCGGCGCAGCTGGAAGAGGGGCGCAGCGAGATGGAGAACCAGTATCGGCGGAATGTGCGCGAGGACGGAAATCGCCGCGCGCGTGAGCTGCTGTTCGAGGTGTACGAGGTTTGCGATCGGAAGTGGAGAGGGTTGGGAGAGGTGGCGGCGAGTGGATTGCGGCTCAGCGCTGAATATAGGGAGTTCGATGCGGAGTTGCGGTTTGGGCTGGAAGACATTTCGGTGGATGAGCCGGCGGAATGCATCAGCGCGATGATTTTGCAGGGGCTGGCGAAGCCGAAACAGTGCTCGGCGTTTGGAACGCGGTGTACGCCGGAGTCGCCGCTGGGAGCGCCGATGGTGTCGTCGGAGGGTACGTGCGCGGCCTACTACTTGTATCGGCGTCATAGCGGCGAGATGGGTGAAGATTTGTGCGTGGCTGGGGAGGCGGTATGAGCACGCGCGAGATGCCGGCGATGGCGTGCCCGATGCCGTTGGCGGTGAAGTCGCATGTGGTGTTGGGGCATGGGAGTGGGGGAAGGCTATCGGCTGCACTGATGCGGGACATATTTCTGCCGGCGTTCGGGAACCCGGTGCTGAATGAGTTGAACGACCAGGCAGCGGTGCGGCTGGCGCCGGGGAGGGTCGCGTTCTCGACGGACTCTTACGTAGTGAAGCCGCTGTTCTTTCCGGGTGGGAGTATCGGCGAACTGGCGGTGTATGGCACGGTGAACGACTTGGCGGTGGGCGGAGCGGAGCCGCAATATCTGAGCGCCGCGTTCATCCTTGAAGAGGGTTTGCCGCTGGAGACGTTGCGGCGAGTTGTGGAACAGATGGCGGTTGCGGCTCGGCGTGCGGGGGTAACGATCGTTACGGGAGATACGAAGGTGGTGGAGAAGGGGAGCGGGGACCAGGTGTTCCTTACGACGGCGGGGATTGGGGTGATTCCAGATGGCGTAACGCTGGGGCCGCAGTATGTGCGTGCAGGAGACCGGATTTTGTTGAGTGGGCCGATCGGCGAGCACGGGGTTACGATCCTTGCACAGCGTGAGGGACTCGGCGTGTCAGGGGAACTGAAGAGCGATTCGGCACCGCTAACGGAGCTTTGTCGCGCGTTGGTGAAGGCGGCTCCGGGGTTGCGGACGATGCGGGACCTGACACGCGGTGGGCTATCGAGTGCCATGAATGAGATTGCGGCGTCGGCGCGAGTGGGGATGTCGCTTGAGGAGCGGAAGATTCCGGTGAGCGAGGCGGTGCGGGGGATCTGCGAGCTGTTTGGGCTGGACCCGATGTATGTGGCGAACGAAGGCAAGCTGATTGCGATTGTCGCGCCCGAGGACGCGGAGGCTGCGCTCGCGGCGATGCGTACGGTGGATACGGGAGTGGGCGCGGAGATGATTGGAACCGTGACGTCGAACCGGCCGGGGTGCGTGGTGATGAGGACGAGCTTTGGCACGGACCGGATTGTGGATATGCTGGCGGGTGACCAGTTGCCGCGGATCTGTTGATGTTGCGGGGAGGCAGTGGTCGTGGCGTTGTCGGATAATCGCATGATTCGTCGGCGGGTGAAGATCGCTGGGGTGGTGCAGGGGGTGGGGTTTCGTCCATACCTATATGGCCTGGCTACGGAGCTCGAGTTGAGCGGCGAGGTGAGCAACGGGACAGGTGGGGTGCTGATGGAAATTGAGGGCGGCGAGCCGGAGGTGGAGGAGTTTCTGCGTCGGCTACCGCTGGAGATTCCTCTGCTTGCACAGGTGGATTCGATCGCCGTGGAAGAGATTGCGGCGCAAGGGGTGGTGGGATTTCGGATTATTGTGAGCGATGCGAGTGGCCAGGTGAGCACGCAGATTCCTGCCGATGCGGCTACGTGTGCGAATTGTTTGCGGGAGATGCTTGATCCGGGGAATCGGCGCTATCGATATCCATTTATTAACTGCACGCACTGTGGGCCGCGATTCACAATTACGCGGAGCATTCCGTATGATCGGCCGCAGACGTCGATGGCGAAATTCCAGATGTGCGCGGCATGCCAAGCGGAGTATGACGATCCTCGGGATCGCAGATTTCATGCGCAGCCGAATGCGTGTTGGGAGTGCGGGCCGCAGTTGACACTGTTGGATGCGGAGGGTGCGGCTTGCGGCGTGGACGATCCGGTGGGCGCAGCGCTCGGATTGTTGGGTGTGGGGAAAGTTGTTGCGGTGAAGGGGATTGGTGGCTTTCACCTGGTGGTGGATGCGAGGAATCAAGAGGCAGTGACGCTGCTGCGAGAGAGGAAGCATCGCTTTGGGAAGCCACTTGCGGTGATGGTGCGGAATCTGGAGGCGGTGCGGAGGTTGTGCGAGGTGAGCGATGCGGAGGCGGCTTTGCTCACGAGTGCGGGGCGGCCGATCGTATTGCTCCGAGCGTTGGCGTCGCATGGGCTGGCTGCAGAGGTAGCGCCGGGGGTGCCTTGGCTTGGGGTTTTTCTGCCGTATGCGCCTTTGCACCATTTGCTCTTGGCGGGTGATGGCTTGCGGGCCTTGGTGATGACGAGCGGGAATCTGAGTGAAGAGCCGATTGCGATTGCGAACGACGAGGCGGTGGAACGGTTGCGCGGGATTGCGGATGCGTACCTGGTGCATGACCGCGAAATTTTGCAGCGTGCGGACGACTCGGTGATGCAGGTGGTGGAGGGGAGGCCGCAGTTTGTGCGGCGGTCGCGCGGGCATGTGCCGCTGGCGGTGCGGCTGTTGCAGGAGACGCCTACGTTGCTGGCGGTGGGTGGGCATCTGAAGAGTGTGTTTACGCTTGCGAGTGGAAGGTATGGGTATCAGAGTCAGCACCTTGGTGATTTGGAGTCGGTGGAGTCGGTGGATTTTTTTGCGGAGGCGCTGGAACACTTTGAGAGGATCTTCCAGGTAGGGCCGGAGTATGTGGTGCATGATCTGCATCCCGGATATGTGTCGACTGCATGGGCACTTGCGCAGGCGCAGCCGAAGATTGCGGTGCAACATCATCACGCGCATATCGCGGGATGTATGGCGGAGCATGGATTGCGTGGGCCAGTGATTGGACTGGCTCTGGATGGGACCGGCTATGGTGTCGATGGGCATGTGTGGGGTGGCGAGGTATTGATCGCGACGCTGACAAGCTTTGAGCGATTCGCGCATTTGAAGTATGTGGCGATGCCGGGATCGGAGGCTGCGGTGCGACAGCCCTGGCGAATGGCATTGGGACATCTACACGCTGCACTGGGGGACGGGGTTTTTGATGCAGAGCTGCTGGCGCGGATGAAGGTGAGTGAGAGCGATGCGCGGCTGCTGGTGCGGATGATCGAGCGCGGGGTGAATTCCCCGTTAACTTCGAGTTGCGGCAGGCTGTTTGACGCGGCAGCGGCATTAATCCTGGGGCGTGACCGTGTGGACTACGAGGCGCAGGCTGCGATCGAGTTGGAGGGGATCGCAGGGAGAGATGCGGATGGGAACAAAGACGGCTATGCTCTTCGACTGGAAGGTGACGGCAAAGAGCGGCCAATGATTTTGAATCCCACGTCGATGTGGGAGGAGTTGCTGGCTGATCTTCGAAGCGGGGAAGAGCCGGCGAAGATGAGTGCACGATTTCACGCGGGCGTGGCGGATGCTTATGTGCGGGTGGCTGTCGGGGCAAGTGCGCGAACGGGCATTCGCGCAGTATGTTTGAGCGGAGGGGTCTTTCATAATCGGCTGTTCACGCATCTTGTATGTAATGGGCTACGCGAGGCTGGCCTGGAAATGCATTTGCCGGGGCAGACAAGCCCCGGAGATGGTGGGCTTAGTTATGGACAGGCGGCGGTTGCTGCGGCGCTGATCGCTAAGGCGGCGGTGGTTAAGCGCGATCGTTGATTTAGAAATACACTACTAATTTGGTGCGTGGCACGTCGGGCTTGCATCTACAGAGGTGGAAGGTTGGGCTGCTGCGGTTGCGGCAGTTCGAGAGCTCGCTGGTGAAAGGATTTTTGTGACGCAAACTCATTCCGATGCTCTCGTTTTCTTTGGTGCTACAGGCGACCTGGCTTATAAGAAGATTTTCCCTGCGTTACAGGCGATGGTAAAGCGCGGTGCGCTTACTGCGCCTGTGATCGGCGTTGCAAAGGCAGGATGGAATCTCGATCAACTTAAGGCGCGCGCCAAGGACAGCCTTGAACAACACGGGGGGCTGGATGCGGCGGCGTGGGAGAAATTGAGTTCGCTGCTGCGGTATGTCGACGGGGATTATAACGATGCAGCCACTTTCGTCGCGGTGCGCGAGGCGTTGGGGGGCGCAAAGCATCCGGCGCACTACCTGGCGATTCCGCCGTCGCTGTTCGAAGAGGTGGTGGATCAACTGGTGAAGTCCGGGTCGGCAGAGGGAGCTCGGATGATCGTGGAGAAGCCGTTTGGTCACGACCTGGCTTCGGCGCAAGAGTTGGACAGGATTTTGTTGAAGGCGTTTCCGGAGTCGTCTATTTTTCGGATCGATCATTACCTGGCGAAGGATCCGGTGCACAACATGGTGTCGTTCCGGTTCTCGAATTCTTTTCTGGAACCGCTATGGAATCGGGATCACATTCAAAGTGTGCAGATAACGATGGCTGAAGACTTCGGGGTGCAGGGGCGTGGTGCTTTTTACGATCAGACAGGTGCTGTTCGGGATGTGATTCAAAACCATTTATTTCAGCTGATGTGCAACCTGGCGATGGAGTCGCCGGCACGCAAAGATGCCGAATCGCTTCGGGATGAAAAGGTGAAGGTGCTGAAGGCGATCTCTCCAATCGAAGTCAAGAATATTGTGCGAGGGCAGTTTCGTGGGTATCTGGATGAGAAAGGGGTGGCCCCTGGGTCGAAGACGGAGACGTACGCTGCGCTTTGTTTGGAGATTCAATCGTGGAGGTGGGCAGGGGTTCCGTTTTATATTCGCGCGGGAAAGAACCTGCCCGTCACCTGCACAGAGGTGATTACGAAGTTGAAGTGCCCGCCTGTGACGAAATTTACGGATGCGCTTATTCCTGGGAACCATATACGATTCAGGATCAGTCCGGACATGACGATTGCCATGGGCGTGTCCGTGGCGTCGGCCGAAGATCAATCGAAACGTGATTCTGTGGAACTCGTGGCTAGCCGCCAACCGCAAAAGGAGGAGATGGAGGCGTACGAGCGGGTGCTCACGGACGCAATGATTGGCGACTCAAGCATTTTTGCGCGGCAGGATTATGTGGAAGAGGCATGGCGGATTGTCGATCCGGTATTGAAGGCGGACACTCCGGTCTACACGTACGAACCACATAGCTGGGGTCCGAAGGAAGCTGACGCCGTGGTGCCGCCAGGAGGATGGGTGGAACCGATTGTGGACGGAGATGTGTCGGAGTCTTCCGGGCAAGGTGTGATTCAGAAATAGGCGAGGCTGCGAGGCCGCGGGTATCTCTAGAGGCTTCCAAGGGAGAGGTAGTCGCGAACCGCGACGATGAACCATAGGACCGGCGCGGCGAGAAGAAGGGCGTCGATGCGATCGAGCACGCCGCCGTGGCCGGGAAGGATGGTCCCGGAATCTTTGACGCCGGCGCCACGCTTGAGGGCGGACTCGAGTAAATCACCGAACTGAGCGGCAGCGTTGAGGACGACTGCGAGCATGAGGAAGACCCACCAGGGCTCGGAGGTGTGCAGCTTGGTGAAGGGAGAGTTCTGCTGTGTGAACCAATCGCCGAGCAGGATAAGGCCCATGCCGAAGATGCACGAAGCGAGCACTGAGGCGATGGCGCCTTCCCAAGTTTTGTTTGGCGAAAGGCGGGGCGCGAACTTGTGGCGGCCGAACCGTTTGCCGATGTAGAGGGCGGCGATGTCACCCGACCAGACGCAGAGGAAGAGAAACAAAAGAAGGGCCACCCCATTCTCTTCGTTGAAGATCTGCGGGAGAAGCATGAGCGGGTACGCGACGTAGATGAGCAGGAGCACGCCGGCGGAGGTTTGCCCAAGGACACCCTCGAGCGGCGAACAGAATACAGTTACGGCGAAGAGGATGAAGGTTGTAAAGGCGACGATGGTGAAGGTATCCATCGGGCGACGGAAGGCAGCGAGAAAGAAAAGCGCGATCGCAGCGACAGTCCACCAGAGCGGGATGGGATAGCCGCCGGCGCGCGCGAGGGTGCGAAACTCCAGTGCAGCTAGCCCGGCGACGATGGCGGCAAAAAGCGTGACCATCCAGAGTTTGCCGAAGAAGACCAGGGCTGCGACGAGTGCGATGAGGACGATTGCTGTGAGGATTCGCTTCATGTGCCTTGTTGAGGATACATGGTCGAGAGGGACAGGTGAGAGTGGGAACGGGCGCGGGGGATTGGATGCGACCAGGGGTGGTGTGGACGGACTACAATTCCTTGCTTACGGTGAACTGTGCAGCCGGGTCACCGCTGGGAGGATTCGTGTGATGAATGGTCGGGTATCGCGAAGGCGTTTTTTGCAAGTGTCGGGGTTGGCTGCTGCGGGGTCGGGATTGCATGGGCGCGGGTTCGCGTTGGATGCAGTGGGAGAGCGGCCGTTGATGGAGGTTGGGTATCAGCAGGTTACGCTGAGGAGCGCGCCGCACCTCGCGCAGGTGGAGAACACGCAGGGGATTCTGATGGGCATCAGCAACGATAGCCTTCTGAAACCGCTGCGGGAGATGGCGGGGTTTCCGGCACCGGGTGAAGAACTTGGGGGCTGGTATTCGTATCGGAAGGATTACAACTATCGCACGGACAAAGTGGGATTTGCGCCGGGTTGTAACTATGGGCAGTGGGTTTCTGCGCTGGCGCGAAATTATGGGATGACCGGCGATACGTCGTCGCGGGATAAGGTGTTGCAGTTGAACCGGTCGTTTTCTGAGACGATTGGCGTTCGCTATTACGATGTGAATCGGTTTCCGGCGTACTGCTACGACAAGTTCGTATGCGGGCTGATGGACTCGCATCGGCTGGTGCAGGATCCGGATGCTTTCCGGCTATTGGATGCGAGCACGAATGCGGTGGTGCAGGTGATCCCGGGGCATGCCGTGGAACACGATGTTGCGTGGCGGCCGAATCGAGATATCTCGTGGGGCTGGGACGAGAGTTACACGATGTCAGAGAATCTCTACCTGGTGTATGGGATGGGAGCGGGGCCGCGCTATCGCAAGCTGGCTCGGCAATATTTGAATGATTCGACGTTTGTTCCGCTGGCGCATGGAGAGAATGCGCTGGCACACAAACATGCTTACAGCTATGTGAATTCGCTGTGCTCGGCGATGCAGGCTTACCTGGTAGATGGAAGCGTGGAGCACCTGGAGGCGGCGCGGAACGGGTTTGAGATTCTGCAGGCGCAGAGCTTTGCGACGGGCGGATGGGGGCCGGATGAGACGCTGCAGGCTACGGGTTCGAGCGCGCTGTATGAGAGCTTGACGAAGACGCATCACAGCTTTGAGACGCCGTGCGGATCGTATGCGCATATGAAGCTGACTCGCTATCTGTTGCGCGCGACTCGTGACGGAAAATATGGCGACAGCATGGAGCGGGTGATGTACAACACGGTGCTGGGGGCGCGGCCGTTGAAGGCGGATGGAAGCACGTACTACTACTCCGATTACAACTACGCGGGGCGCCGGGTGTATCACGACGGCAACTGGGCGTGTTGCGCGGGTACGCTGCCGCAGGTGGCGACGGACTACGGCATCAATAGTTATCTACAGGAGCTGGGTGCGGTGTGGGTGAACCTGTATATCCCGTCGGTGCTGCGATGGAATGTTGGAGCGAACCAGATCCAGATGGAGCAGATGGGGACATATCCGTTGAGCGATGCGGTGGAGTTTCGAATGACGGCACCGCGACCGGAGACGTTTGCGCTGCATCTGCGGATTCCGGCATGGGCAGACGGAGCGCGGGTTGCGGTGAATGGACGGGCGGTGGCGCTCGAGGTGACGAAGGGATTTGCGGTGGTTCGGCGGACATGGAAGAGCGGCGATGTGGTGGAGTTGGAGTTGCCGTCGAAGCTAAGGGTGGAGGCGATTGATGCGTCGCATCCTGAGGTTGTGGCGTTGATGCAGGGGCCGCTGATGCTGTTTGCGAAGACCGAATCGCAGCCTTCGCTGACGCGGAAGCAGGTGCTGGGAGCGCGGCGCAACGGGAGTACGGAGTGGGTGATTGAGACGGGCCAGGCGCCGCTGACGCTGGTGCCGTTCACGGAGATTGGGGACGCTGCGTATACCACTTACCTGAGGCTGTCCTGAGGCATACGCAGCGACGGGGTTAGGGTGTGGGGAGGCTGCAGAAAAACGGATTCTGCGCGCAGAGAGCGGCGTTCTGGTTGGCTACCTTGTTGTCGAACTCGTGCTTCATGATGAGGCCGGTAGCGACGGCGGCGCCGAGGGTGATGCCGATGAGCGCGAAAGCAAATCCCTTGCCATGGTAGTGGGGATACGTGCTGAGGTCAGCGGTTTCGGTTTGGCTGAGTGGCTGGCTGGCGAGGACCTTGACGCGGCTGACGAGGTTGGTGACGGCGATATCGAGCCAATGGGCGCGGGCTGCTTTGCGGCCCGCAACTTCAACCGGAGAGTTGATGGTCCATAGCGTTACGTTGGATTTGGGATCTTTGATGGCGAGCTGGAAGGCGGGACTGTTGATGGCGTAGGCGCCGGTGCGATCGCCGTAGACTCCGGTAATGGGTGCGATGCTGCGGAGCTGGAAGACGAGGTCGGCCTGGTCGGGGGAGCTGACGAGTTGGAAGTGTCCCCAGGCTTGGAGGGCTGAGTAGATGCGGTTGTAGGAGTCCTGGGCGGTGATGGGAAAGTTCGCGTCGGCGCCGTTGTTGACGAGGAAGATGGTGCGAGCTGCGGCGATCTGGGTGGGAACGGGAGCTTGCGATGGGGCGGGAGCTTGAGGCGGGGGAGGAGCTTGCGGGGTTTGGGCGGCCGCGGCGAGTTGATGAATGGTGGCGGCGCGGGCGCTTTGGTTGAAGAGTATGGCGAAGGCGAGAACAGCTGCGATCGTACGCAGAGCTTGATGGAGAGTAGTACTACCTGCAGGTTTCATGGTCGAGCCTCTATGGGTTGGCTGCTAGCAAATGTGCATGCCAACTGATTCAGAGAACGAAAGGCGCGACGGAAAGACTCTGCTTCGAAAAGATTTATTTAGTTGCGGTGGTTTCGAAAATTATTTATGGAGCGGAAGGTTGCGCTGCTCCGTAGACCGCGATGGAGAGGGTGGGGTCGGCGTTGGTCCAGGTGGATGAAGTGAAACTGGCGGCAGGAGCAATGTTGCCGTCGCCGATGGTGGAAAACTTCAGGACCGTTGGGCTCGCGGTGCTGCCGCAGGTGGGTACGGAGACGACGTAGAGATAGCCTGCGTTGTCGAGGGCGATGCCGCCGACACAGCCGAGGAGTGTGTTGCTGCCGGTGATGTCGCGCAGGGGAGGCGTGTTGCCGGTGGCAGTGGGCTCGAAGATGAGGATGCTGGAGACGCCGGAGACTACGTTGGCAACGTAAAGATTGCCGGCAGCATCGGTGGCGATGGCCTGTGGCGAGCCCGCGGCCATGGTTGTGAGCGGACCGCCGATGGAGCGGATGGGAGCACCGGTCGAGGCTGTGTTGAAGACGACGATGGGGTTCGCAACGCTTTCGCCCGAATTCACGATGTAGAGGTTGTCGTTGGTATCGACTGCGGCGGCGGTGGGGTTGACGAGCGTGGAGGCGCCGCCTCCGGTGATGTAGTCGGAGGGCGCGACGGAGCCGTTGGCGGTGGAGGAGAAGATCGCTACGCCACCGCTTGCCTCTGGCAGAGCGATGTTGCTGGCTGCGTCAACGGCGAGGCCGTTCGGCGCGCTGATTTGTGTGGTGGTGTTGAACGGAATGCCGCGGGTGGGCTGGGCGTTGTTGGAGGAGTTGACGGGGAATTCGAGGATGGAGCTGCCGGTGGTGCCTTCGGTGGCGGATGTGTAGATGTCGCCGGTGCCGTCAACGGCGAGGAAGGCGAGCGAGGTCACATTGAGGTTGGCGATGGTGGAGACGGGGGTGGAGGCGCCGGAAGCGGAAGTGGAGAACTGGAGAATGGTGCCGGTGGCGGCGGCGGTGCTGGTGGCCTTTGCGATGGAACCGGAGGCAGGGGCCGGCGAGTTCTGAATGACGTAGACGCCGGTGGTGGGAGCCCCGTCGGTATCGCCGAAGGTGGTGCCATCGCCGGAGCAACCGGCGAGAGCGAGAACCACGGTGAGGCCAAGGGATGCGAACGCTGTTGCGGTCCGTGCTGGGGTCCGTGTAGCGATCGATACGGATAATTTCATGCCGCCTCCGTGGAATCTGTCCCGAGTGTCATAAGCCGACGCTAAAGCACTGTGCCGGGCGAGAGGGGATCTCAACCGGCTGTTTGAAGAGTTTTCTGATTCAAGCATATATCGGGAGGGGTCGGATAAAGGGAAACAGGAGTAGCAGGAGAGATTCGCATGGAGGACTCTAATCAGATTCTCTACGAGTTCGTGACACTAGCGGCGGGCCAGTTCGGCCGGAGATTCTGTTGGGGAAGGAAGCGTGTCGGAGAAGGATTCGTCGGAGGATTCGCCGAGGCCGCCGAAGCGGCGCTCGCGGTGCTGGTAGTCGGCAATGGCTTCGAGGAGGTGGAGGCCGCGGAAGTCGGGCCAGAGGCGGTCGGTGACGAAGATCTCGGCGTAGGCGATCTGCCAGAGGAGGAAGTTGGAGATGCGCTGCTCGCCCGAGGTACGGATGACGAGGTCGGGGTCGGGCATGTGCGCGGTGTAGAGAGCCGAGGAGATGTCGGGCTCGTCGATGCGGGACTTGATGGCGTCATCGACACCCTCGGCGGCGAGCATGTCTTCGACGGAGATGCCGCGCTGGTGGGCTTCGGCGATGAGCTTGTGGACGAGGGTGCGCGCCGCGTCGACGATCTCGGAGCGGGCACCGTAGTTTAGAGCGAGGGTGAGGGTGGTGCCGGTGTTCTTGGCGGTCTGCTCGGAGGCCCACTGCATGGTGTCCTGGACTTCCTGGGGAAGCTCATGGGTGCGGCCGATGTAGGCCATGCGGATATTGTTGTCGTTCATCCGCTTCACGTTGGAGATGAGGTAGTTGCGCAGCAGCTTCATGAGGAAGTTGACTTCGTTCTTCGGGCGGCGCAGGTTGTTTTCGAGCGAGAAGGCGTAGAGGGTGATCCAGGGAAGATCGATGCGGGAGGTGGTCTCGACGACAAACTGTACGCACTCGGCGCCCTGTTGATGGCCGAGGAAGCGTTTGAGGGCGCGTTTACCGGCCCATCGACCATTGCCGTCCATGATGATGGCGACGTGCTGCGGCATGCGCGCGGGATCGAGCGTGTCGTACACGGCGCGCTCCTCGGGCGTAAGTTCGTGGGCCCGGTTGGAGCGATGATAGACGCGGCTGGAAGAGGGTTCGCGCACGATGGACTCTTAAGAAAGACGATAGCTGAAAAGCGGGAAGTAGGGAACCTGAAGCCGAAAACCGGCCAAAAGAGGCACTCTATTTTGACTAGGATGCACTAAATGCGGAGAGGCGTCGCAGCGCTCGTCCATAAGAACGAGGGATGCGACGCCAGGAGGTACGATAACGCTGAACGGCTATTAGGCCATGCGGCGGTTGCGGCTCTGGGAGAGCTCGCGGACATGGTTAAGGAAGATCGACTTCTGGGTCGAGGTGAGATGCGAGGTGTACTTGGCTACCTCGGCCAGGAAGGGATCGTTGAGCAGAACCGCAGTCTCGTCGCGGTGGCGAGTGGGCGCGTCGCGGAGCAGGGCGGAGATGTCCACCTGCAGGGCGCGAGCGAGGCGATCGAGCGAGGACAGGGTCGGCATGGCCTTGCCATTCTCGATTTTGGAGATATAGGTGCGGGGCACTCCCATACGCGCGGCGAGCTGGCGCTGCGAGAGGTTGCGGACGTGGCGAAGATCGCGCACGGCGGTAGCTACCTGCGGGCCGGATTCGTGAGCTTCGGGTGGGGTATCCAAAACCAGCGCAATGACGGGCTGGACTTTGGCAGGCTCGGGCAGCAAAGACTTCTTGCAGCGACGGCAGGTGTCTGAAGCGGTGCGGAATTGCACCAGCTTGCAGGCTTCGCAGCGCAGAACTTCACGTTGCGGGACCTCGAATACGGACGTTTCAGCTGTGCTGTCAGAAGCAGCCTGCGGCTGGACATCCATTGCGCTGACCTGCGCGATAAAGGTTGCCATAAGTTGTGTAATGCGGACGGCTGCCAGAGCGGGCACCGATCGCTTGCGTCCGATAACGAAGGCAAGCGATGTGCTTAGAGTGACACTGGGTGTCGGAAGAGTCAAGGGGTATTGCCGGTGATTCCACCAAAAAAGTGGTAGAAAAGTGGAAGTGAACCAAGGTGGTACATAGATTTCGACGGCGTAAGACTGATGAGTAAAGAGCGGAGCTGCCAGTGAGCGAAATGTTTGGATCGGGGCGAGCGGAAACGCTGCTGAGAGAGTGGACGACGAATCCGTCACTTATTAAGCACGGGCTGGCGGTAGCACGCTGCACAGAAAGCTATGGAGTGCGCGAGGCGGAGCGGCTGGGATTGACTGGACAGGAGGCCGCGAAGTTTGCGGAGATCTATCGATGCGCAGGGCTGCTGCATGATTTCGATTACGATCGGTATCCGACGCCGGAAGAGCATCCGTTTGTGGGCGTGAAGTTCTTGCGGGAGCAGGGCTGGCCAGAGGAGATGCTGCACGCGATCCTGGCGCATGCGGATTACTCGGGCGTGTTGCCGGAAACACATCTGGACAAGGCGCTTTTTGCGAGCGATGAGCTGGCTGGTTTTCTTACGGCATGCGCGCTGGTGAAGCCGAGCAAGGCGATTGCGGAGGTGGAGGTCGCGGGAGTCAAGAAGAAGATGAAGGACAAGGCGTTCGCGCGTGCGGTGAAGCGCGAGGATATTACGCGGGGAGCGGAGTTGTTGGAGCTTCCGTTGGAGGAGCACATTGGGAACTGCCTCAGCGCGATGCAGGGGCATGCGGCGGAGTTGGGGCTTTAGGGATTCGTGGGTATGCAGCGGGAGTGCCGATGCGTGAAGCGCGGCTAGTGGCAGCCACGCAGGATGGCGAACCAGGCGATGGAGAGGAAGAGGGAACCGATGATGCCGATGGTGAGCAGCGGGGCGCGGGAGGTTTGGGGCGCGGTGGAGGCGTCGTGGGAGTTCTGGTGGGGAGCGTCGGGGTTGTAGCGGATGGGGAAGAGGGTGCTTTGGGGGATGGCTTTATCGGAGGCGAACTCGCCAGTGTGGATCTCGTCGTCTACGAAGTAGTTGTAGGAGATGCGGAAGTGTTTACTGGTGGGAAGGCCGAATGCGAGCGCGCGGCCAGCGCCGACGTCGTAGCGACAGGCAGTGACGGTGGCGAGGGCTTCGGGCCATGCAGCCTGGTCGGTGATGGGTTCGGAGGTCATTCGGTTTTCAACTCTGAGGATGAGATGCGCTGAACGCTGGCAGAGGCGAAGGCGGCGTTCGTTGTGTCGACGGTGGTGGGGAGGTTGACAGCGCGGGTTAGGTCTTCGATGACGATGGATTTGAAGCCGAGGCGGGCGGCGGCGAGGGCGGAGAAGCCGACGCAGAAGTCGTAAGCGACGCCGGTGAAGAAGAGGCGGGTGAGGCCGCGCTCGCGAAGGTAGCCGGCGAGACCGGTGGGGGTTTGCTGATCGTTTTCGGTGAAGGCGGAGTAGCTGTCGATGTTTTTGCGGAAGCCCTTGCGGAGTATGAGCTCGGCGTGGGGGATGTTGAGATCGGGATGGAGGTCAGCGCCGCGCGTGCCCTGGATGCAGTGGTTCGGCCAGAGATGCTGGGTGCCGTATGACGTTTCGACCGTGTCGGTAAAGGGGAGAAGCCCGTGGGTGCTGGCAAAGGAGATGTGGTTGGGGGTGTGCCAGTCCTGGGTGAGGATGACGTGGTCGAAGCGAGCGGCGAGGGCGTTGATGCCGGGGAGGATGGCATCGCCGTTGGCGACGGCCAGGGCGCCGCCCGGGAGAAAGTCCAACTGCATGTCGATGACGAGGAGTGCGTCGGTATGACGGAGTTGCATAGGAATAAGCGTACTATTTTGTGCAAAGGCTCGTGCTGGCGTGATGGCGAGACTTCGGGCGGTGCATCTGAAAGGGCATGCGAAGGATGAATAGAACGAAGAGTGGGGCTGAGAGTTGATGAGGGATTTGATAAAGATTATCGAGAGTCCGCGGGACGCGTGGCAGGCGCTGCCAAAGGTGATGAAGCCGGAGGTGAAGGCGGAGTACCTGCGGGCGTTGATTGCCGCGGGATTCACGCATCTGGATGCGGTGGGATTTGTGTCGAAGGAGTTTGTGCCGCAGATGGCGGATTCGGAGCTGGTGCTGGAGTATCTGGACGCGGCCGAAGAGATCGAGATGATCGGGTTGGTGGCGAATGTGAAGGGCGCGGAACGGGCGGTGAAGAGCGGTCGGCTGACGACGCTGGCGTTTCCCTACTCGATCTCGCCACAGTTTCTGGAGCGCAATCAGCGGCAGACGCCGGAGGAGGCGCTGGATGAGCTGGAACAGATTGGGGAGATTGCGTACAAGGGTGGTCAGGACATGGTGGCGTACGTGGCGATGGCGTTTGGGAATCCGTTCGGAGATGTGTGGGACATCGACGAAGTGGTGAGCGCGGTGGATCTGCTTGTGGACTCGGGCGTGGCGCAGGTGTCGCTGTCGGATACGGCGGGAACCGCGTCTGCCGACCTGGTGAGAGATGTGGTGCGGCTGGTGATGGATGTGCATGACGGACTGGAAGTTGGAGTGCATTTACGCGCACGGCCCGAGGATGCGGCGGCGAAGGTGAGGGCAGCGTATGAGGCTGGATGCCGGCGATTCGATGCGACCATTGGCGGCTATGGGGCCTATCCCTATGCGCAGGATGTGATGGTGGGAAACTTGGCGACGGAAACATTGCTCGCAACTCTAAAAGAGCTGGGCGCGGAGCTGCCGGAGATTGAGCCGCTGGACCATTTGGTCGCGATGAGCGCGGAGATGGAGAAGCGCTTTGGGGTGGCAATGCAGTAGCGCTGCGACGATATTCGAAAGGGCGGTGATTGGCTTCTTCTAGACTGAAGGAATGAGCGATCTAGAAAAGGTAATCGAGCAAGGTTATGCCGAGACGCGAGTGCGGGTGCGGTATGCCGAGACTGACCAGATGGGCGTGGTGTATCACGCGAATTACCTGGTTTGGTTCGAGGTAGGGCGAGTGGAATTCATTCGGCAGTTGGGGATGGATTACAAGGAGATGGAGCAGGAGCATGACGCGCTGATCGCTGTGGCCGAGGCGACGGCGCGGTATAAAGCGCCGGCGCGTTACGACGATGAGTTGGTGGTTAGGACGTCGCTGGTGGGTATGCGCGGGCCGATTGTGCGGTTTCGGTACGTGGTGGTGCGGCCGGCGGACGAGATGGTGTTGTGCGAGGGCGAGACCGTGCACTTTGTGGTGGGACGGGATATGAAGCGGCGCGAGATGCCGGCGAAGTATGCAGAGCGCTTCGCGGCTGTGATGCATCGGCTCAAGAAGGATTAAGGCGGGTGGTTTAGGAGCGGGGTTTGCGGGCGAGCTCCCATGCTTTTGCGTATTTCCAACTGGAGTAGCAGGCGTGGTAGAGGTTCAGCAGCAGGCCTTCGCGGCCGTCGAGGAAGCCGAGTCGAAAGAGATAATTCCACTTGAAGCCGAAGAAGGGGAAGATCACGATGCGTGCGAAGAAAGTGAAGATGTTGGCGCTGGTGCGACCTTTGTCGATGAGGAGTTGTGCGCCGAGCGAGCTGTAGCGGTCCATGTGCTCGATGTAGGACGAGAGCGTTGGGTAGGCATGGTGGAGGATGTCGCCGTCGAGCGTCGCGGTGGGGCCGGCGAAGTGGAGGGTTTCGTGGACAGGACGGGCTTCGAATTGGGGCGGTGAGGGGAGACGGTTGCGAAAGAGGCGGAGCTTGGGGTCGGGGTAGAAGCCACCGTGCTTGATCCAGCGACCCAGGAAGAGGTTGCGGCGTTTGAGGTAGAAGGCGTCGAAGGTGGGCGCCGAGGAGAGGGTGTGGCGAATTTGCTGCTGTAGCTCGGGAGAGAGTTCTTCGTCGGCGTCGAGCGAGAGGATCCAGTCGCCGGTGCATTGGGTGAGGGCGAAGTTCTTCTGGGCAGCGAAGCCGGGCCAGGGGCGCTCGAGGACGGTGGCGTTGATGCTGCGGGCGATTTCTACCGTGCGATCGGTCGAGCCGGAGTCTACGACGAGGATCTGGTCGGCCCAGGCTACGCTGGCGAGGGTGCGCGCGAGATTATCTTCTTCGTTGAAGGTGACGATCGCGACGGATAGAAGAGGCATCGTGGGCGTTCGTTTCTGCAGAGACGTTTTGAGGGGCTAGGTGAGGGTGATGCTGGAATCGTCGAGTTGCTCGCGGAGGAGACGCTCGGTGAGGATGCGGAGGTTTTCGCCGGTCTTGGGTAGGGTGAAGGCTCGCGCGGTTTCGTTCCACTCCAGTTTGTAGGAGGTGGAGAGCGCAGAGATCCACACCTGGCGAACCGGGGTGTTGGGCGTGAAGACAAACTTGGCGGCGCCGTCTTCGAAGAGGACATTGAGGACGCCGTTCTTCTCGTCGGTCTCGAAGCCGCCTGCTTCCTCGGCACGGAAGAGAGACTGCTTCAGAGACTCGAGGGCCTTATCGGACTCTTGGCGAAATGTGATTTCGTCGATCATGCAGACACTAGTGTAACGGTTGCTCGTGCGGCTGGTCGTGTTGCTGCTCGTGCGGCTGGTCGTGGGGAGCAAGACAGGGAACCGGGGGGCCGCTGGGTTCGAAGTGCAGGGAGGTATCCGAGAAGGCGAACGGCTGGCAGGAAAAGTCGCGAAGGCGGGATTCCTCGAAGGCCTCCGCGCGGGCGATTGGGTCGCCAGCAGCGTTCGGCTTGGCGTGTCCTGTCGCGGTGACGAGAAGGAAGCGATGTTCGGGATCGGTAGCATCCGGCTGCAGCCAGCGCTGAGTAATGTCGCAGGGATGCTGATGGGTTGGGTCGCAGGTGCGTTCGCTCGAGGCGAAGCTTGTGGTGATGACAGGACGGCCGTTGAGGATGCGGAGGTGAACTTCGGTGTCAGTGACATCTCCGTTGGGGCCGCCGGCGGTGGAGTGAAAGACGGCGGAGTAATTCTGCGGCTCACGCAGAGCCCGATCGGCGCGAAGGAAGGTGGACGGCGTGGTGGACGTGTTCGTGAAGCTGGTCGGATAGGTGACGGTGGCGACGCGGTGCCATTGTTCGTCTTCCGGCATGAAGATGGCGCTGACCAGGTGCTGGTCGAGTTCAACGGTGAGGATTGCGTCTAGTTCATTGGACGTGCCGAGAGCGAGCAGATCGAGGCGCACGGAGTGGGGGAAGGGCACATGGCCATGGTCAAGATACGTCTCGGGCGCGCCAATGGCAGCCAGCGCGGCGGTACGGACGCGGTCGTCAGATGTCTGGAGCTGAGTTGCAAGGGCTTGCGGCGCGGAGACTGCTAGATTCACAGTGGAAAATTGCAGCGTCCCGAGGGTTGGGCCCGCGAGCGGCGCGGTTTGGGGTGTTGCTATCGACTTTAGGGGCGGGGCCGTTGGAGGCGAGGATCCCAGATCGTGCTTCTGAGCCCAGCCCGGGCAAGCAATGCAGAGTAGCGCAAAGGGAAGAGCGGCACGTGATCGGGAGAAGCGCATGAATATAGATCCAGAGAATATTTTGAGAAATAGCGAGGAACGAAGGTGCGCGTATCTCAATATTCTATGGGTTTTGTGGAAGGGCCATTGTTGAATGAGCGGACGGCGGCTAGAAAGGGATATCTTCGTCCGTGATTCCTTGGTCAGCATAGTCGTTTGAGGGGGCTGAGGCGGGGGTGGAGGAGGAAGGGCGCGCGCTGGAATAGCTGGTGGAGGAACTGCTGCGTTCGCCGCCCTCGGAGGCGCCGCCGCCCAGCAGCGAGAGTTCGTTGACGAGGATCTCGGTGCGATATTTCTTTTGGCCAGACTCCTTGTCATCCCAGGAGCGCGTCTGGATCTTGCCTTCGACGAAGATCTCTTTACCCTTCTTGCAATAATCGCGGACGATTTCGGCGGTACGCTGGAAGGCGACGAGATTATGCCACTCGGTTTTATCTGTCCACTGGCCATCCTGACCCTTGACGCGGTCGGAGGTGGCGACAGTGAAGCTGGCTACGGTCATACCGCCAGCGGTGGTACGAATTTCGGGGTCTTTGCCGAGACGGCCGAGGAGGAAGACTTTGTTGACGCCTTTTGACATGGGTGTACTCCGATGTTTCTGAACTAAATTTTGCCGATTACTGGATGAATCGGGTGTGTGCTCGACCGTTATGGTTGAAGGCCATCGCGATCGTTTGCCAGCTGCGGGAAATGGAATCTGATGCCGGGGCTGTCCTTCGATTGTCGATGGATATGCTGCATCTGCCCAGTACGCAACCAAAATCATACTATAGCGATACGATCCGGCGATGTGAGCTGGGGTGGAAGCCTAGATGGCGATGGTGGGCGCCCTGATGGGTGGTTTGCAACGGTGCGGCAGGACAGCATAAGTTAGCGATATGGCGAAATTGAGGGCTATGTGTCGGTGGTCATTGCTGATCGCTGCTTGCGGGTTGGGAATGGGCAGGGGTTTGGCGCAGGAGGCGGCCGCGGGTACGACTCCCGATGTGACAATTGCGCCGAAGTCGAGCGCGGTGGTGAGTGCGCAGATGATCGATGCGGCAAATGAACCGGCGATTTCGGCCGAAGAGAAGCTGCAACTGATTCGGCAGCACATCAAATATGTGTTCGTACTTTTTCAGGAGAACCGGTCGTTTGATTTTTATTTTGGGAGTTATCCGGGGGCGGATGGACTCTATGCCGGGCCGAATGGGCCGTATGCTCCCGGGCAGGTGGCGGGTTTTACACAGACGATTGTGAACACGGATGGAACGTTGGGGACGGTGACACCGTTCAAGATTCCAGCGACGGTGACGGATGCAGCCGGCAAGACGGTACCGCTTTATCCAGCGGATATTGCTTCGGTGAACCACTCGCATGTGGCCACGGTGCGCAAGATTGCGCTTGATGCGGATGGGGTCGCCCAGAATACCGGGTATGCGCTGACGGAAGAGGGTGTGACGCTGGTGAACGGAAAGCCATCCGCGGTTCCTAGCCTGGAGCGCAAACAGTTTGGCGAGTTGGTGATGAGTCATGTGGACTGCGACACGGTGCCATTCTTGTGGCGCTATGCTGATCGGTTTACCTTGTTCGATCACTTCATGGATACGATTGTTGGGCCGTCGACGCCGAATGCGATTGCGATGATTGCGGGGCAGGGCGGCGAGACGCAGTGGATGCTGCATCCAGACCAGGCGGCGACTGGCGGCATTGGAACGGGGGCCACGGTTCCCATGCTGTCCGACCCGCAGCCTTACTGGGGATCCGCGCTGGACACAGCGGTTCAGTTAAAACAACCGCAAGCCCTGCATACGTTCGGAGGCGTGTCGAAGAACCTTACGTTTGCGAGTCTGCCGCTCTCGTTTATGGGGAGCACGATCAAGAAGACGACGGCAAGGGATTATGATCCGGCATTTGATTTACCGGATGTGCAGGAGGACATCGAAAAGATTGCGGGGCACGGGGTGAGCGCGGTGAACTGGGGCTGGTACCAGCAGGGGTATGACCGTGAGAAGAACGATCCAGATGCGAAGGCGACGCATGATGGATACGTCGCGCATCATAACGCGCCGCAATACTTTGGGTATGTCGCGAACAACCCGCTGGCGACGACGCATATGCATGGGCTGAGCGATTTCTTTAGGGATGTGAGGGTGAAGCGGCTACCTGCGTCGGGAGTGTTTTATGTTCGCGGCGGCTACGGGAACATTGAAGGCTGGAAGCCGCAAGATCCGAATCCGAGGCTGGCGACGGTGTTTTATGGGAACGACGATCATCCGGGCTACTCGGATTCTCAAGTCAGTGAGGCGTTGCTGGCCGAAGAGATTAATGCGATTGCCGCAAGCCCTTACTGGAGCCAGAGCGCCATCATCATTACTTATGATGAGTCCGATGGTGAGTATGACCATGCCCGGCCGAGGATACGCTCGTACGATGCGGCAGGATTGCCGTTGGAACAGGGGCCGCGGATTCCTGCGCTGGTGATCTCGCCGTATGCGGTGGCACATGGCGTCTCGCATGTGCCGACCGAACACAGCTCGGTCATCAAGTTTGTGGATGAGCTGTTCACGCTGATTCCGCTGGCCGATCTTCCCGATGAAGAGCGCGGGCGAGAGATTGGCAAGGAGAAGTTTGGGCAGGAACACCTGGGACCCGCGGACGATAAGGTTCCGAATGTCGGGGACATGAGCTCGGCGTTTGATGTCCTAAGACTTGAGGGTAAGAGGGCGCCGTTGAATGCAGCGTACGCGATCATTCCGAAGGGGGAGATCGATGCGTTCCCGCATGATCAGGGCCATGGCTGCCGCGTGTTGGGGATTACGCCGACTGACAGCGGCATGCCGAATCCCGTGCCGCGCGACTTTAATCCTCGGCCTGATTCGACGCCGGGTATACCCACCGCCGGAGGGTGGACGCCATAGTACGGCGTTGGGTGGCGAGTTGTTTGGTGCTGGTGGGGTGCATGATGGCTGGCGTGGTGGCGCAAGTTCCCGGCTCAGGGAAAGATGCAAAGGGTTCCTCTACCTTAGCGCGGGTACGGGCTGCGGGCGTGCTCAGTTGTGGCATCGACCAGGAGGAGCCGGAGTATTCGACGGCCGATGATCATGGGGGGCGCGAGGCGTTTGATCAGGACTTGTGCCAAGCCGTAGCTGTTGCTGTGCTGGGGGGGCATGCGCGGGTGCGCGTGGTTGAGTATCCCGACGACCGGGCAAGCATGGAGGTGCTGAACGCGGGTGCTGTGGACATGGTGCCGACCCTCAGCGACGACTTTGCGCACTCGGTGGGAACGCACCTAACGTTCACACGGCCTGTGCTCTGGGACGGGGTAGGATTCCTGGTGCTAGTCGCAAGCCCGGCGATGCGGGCGCGGCAGTTGAGCGGCAAGAAGATCTGCTTCATAGCTGAAACCACGGTGGAGGAGCGCGCGCGGTCATGGTTTGCGCGCGAGCATCTGGAGTTTGTGCCATTTCCGTTCCAGGAAGAGGGAGAGATGGAGGCGGCTTTCGCAACCGGGAACTGTGGTGCGCTGGCTGGAGATCGGACGCGCCTGGCGGGGACTCAGGCGTTGCTCGCGCAGCATGGAAAGCCCACGCGGCTGCTTCCGGAGACTATCTCGAAGGATCCGCTCGCGGCTGCAGTGCGTGACGATGATCCGCAGTGGGCGTCGATTGTGAACTGGGTGACGGAGGCGCTGGTGCAGGCCGAGGAGAGCGGCGTGACGAAGGCGAATCTGGAGTCGATGCGCGCCGCCTCGGAGAATGCCAACGGCGCCGATCCGCTGCTTTGGGTTCTGCTGGGAGGATCACAGCAGATCGGGAGCGGGTTGGGGCTCTCGGATGATTGGGTTGTGAAGGTGATCGAGGCGACAGGAAATTATGGGGAGATTTATGAGCGCGATCTGGGGAGTGGTTCGGCGTTGAAGCTGCCGCGTGGGGAGAACGATTTGCGGAAACATGGCGGCTTGATGATCGCGCTGCCACCCAAATAAATCTTAGCGATGCGTTAGGAGCGGTGGCGCATATCGCCGAGGAGTTTGGCGAGGCCGAGGAATAGGGTGAAGGTGGCGGTGGGCACGCAGCCCAGGGCAACGACCAGCGCGAGCCAGCCGCCGCTGGTGTGTGGTCCTTCCCGGGTAACTCCGCCAAAGACTGTGAGCATGAGCAGGGCGGCGATCGCTCCGACGAGGAGGATGGCGGTGCCGGTGGTGAGGAGCTTGCGGGTGTCTGACTGCATAGGGACAGTGAGTAGTGGGTAGTGAAGAGCAAGGGCAAAGACTCAAGCAGTGCCTCCGCCTGCGTCGAAGAGGAGGGTTAGCGGTAGGCTGCGAGCATGGCGTAGACAACGACTCCGCTGACTGAGACGTAGAGCCAGATGGGGAAGGTCCAGCGCGCGAGTTTGCGGTGTGCGGGGAAGCGGCCGGTTAGGGAGAGGAAGAAAGTGATCAGGATCATCGGGAGCGCGACCACGGCTAGGAGGATGTGTGGGAGAAGGAGGATCCAGAGGTAGATGAAGCGCGCGGTTGGGTGCGCGGCGGGAAAGAGCATGTCGCCGTGGAGGACGTGGTTGACGATGTAGGCGACCAGGAAGGCGCTGGAGACGATGAAGGCCGCGAACATGCTGTTGCGGTGGGCGGTGATGTTGCGACGACGGATGTAGTTGAAGCCGATGAGCAGGAAGATGGCGCAGATGGCGTTGAGGATCGCGTCTAGTGCGGGGAGGAACGTGAGGTGGGTTCCGGCGGCGTCAACGGGCGGATGGTAGTAGATCAGCCAGGCGAGGAAGATGGAGGCGACGGCGGAGATGCCGATGATGGCGGCGATGATTGAGGGAGGCGTGCGGTAGTTCGGATTGGGTGCGGCTAGTTCGGGCATGGCGTTCCTGGTGCTGGGATTGGGGAGGTTAGAAGAGGAGGCGGCCTTTGGCGTCGAGGATCATGGCAAGGAGCAGCAGAGGCAGGTAGATGACGGAGACTCTGAGGAGTTGGCGGGCGAGGGCTCGGTTTTGCGGGTCGTCGGGGGCGCGGGTGATGCGCAGGAAACGGATGGTTGCGGCTAGATAGCCGGCGTCCAGGATGATGGCGGCTACGGCGTAGGGAGTGCCGGTGATGTGTAGCCAGGTGGGCCAGAGGCTGGCGGGGATCATGAGGACGGCGTAGAAGAGGGCTTGGAGCGCGGAGGAGCGGGCGGCTTCGCTGGAGGGTTGCTGGGTTGCGGCGAGGCGGATTCCGGCGTGGGCGTAGTCGGCGCGATAGAGCCAGCCGATGGCCATGAAGTGGGGAAACTGCCAGACGAAGAGGATGGCGAAGAGAGCGACTGCGGGCCACTCGACGACGCCGCGCGCGGCGGTCCAGCCGATGAGACCTGGGAGCGCGCCGGGAAAGGCTCCGATGAAGGTGTTGAGCGAGGTGATGCGCTTGAGCGGCGTGTAGATGGCGACATAGCCGACTGCGGTGAGCAGGGTCAGCATGCCGGTGATGGGATTGGTCACCAGCGTGAGGTAGATGGACCCTCCGAAGACTAGGAGGAAGCCGAGGATGAGGCCGTGGGCGAGGCCGATGCGATGCTGCGCCATGGGGCGATCGGCGGTGCGGGGCATACGGCGATCGGTGGCGCGCTCGAGGGCCTGGTTGAGGACGCTGGAGCCGGCGGTGACGAGGCTGATGCCGAAGAGGGCTTTCAGGAGTCCGAGGTGGAAGGGCGAGATGCCGGAGGCGAGCGAGCCGAGGTAGAAGCTTGCCGCGGCGTAGATGATGACCATCAAGGAAACGCGCGGTTTGACGAGCACAACGTAGTCGCTGAGCAGCGAGTGGCTGCGAGTGCACAAGGTATCTACGGTAGATGTGGCTGTGGTGGACACGTCGAACTTCAAGGATATCGCGATTAGGCAGGGTATGCAGGCCATTGATTTCGCAGGATGGAACGAAATGCACGCGGACGGAGCATCCTGATTGATTCGGCGGCATTCATTGCACTGAAACGGAGGCAACGTTATACTGCGGTTATTGGCAGAGCTGGTGTTTTTCTTGCTGTGCCGCGAGTGAGGTTCGTCTTCAGCGCAAGCGTGAGGGATGTCCAGCTCGGGAATGGTGGGCCGCCTGGTCGTTATGCGGGCGAGTCCGGATGGCGCGCGGTGACACGTGTGCTTCGAAGTTGCAGCACGGCGATGAAATGGACGGTCGCTGATTTCACCAATATTTTGATGCCTTCCGATTGCCGGGTATGCGGGGCCGCGATGGCTGCGCTGGCGCCGGTGAGAGTTTGCGAGGCCTGCGTCGAGCGCGTGGGAACGCAGGCTGCAGCTGAACATGATGTGTTGTGCAGGCGGTGCGGCGACGCCATGGGGATGGAGTCGGCACGCTTTGCGGCCGCGATGGGCGTGAGCGAGTGCACGATGTGCAGGCTGGCTCCGCCGCAGTTTGATCGGGCTGTGGCCCATGCAAATTACGAAGACGAGATGCGCAGGATGCTGCACCTGCTGAAGTTTGAGGGCATGCGCGGCATTGCCGAGTACGTGCTGGGCGACGCGATGGCGGTTGCTGCGCTCAAGCTCCGAGGAGATGCGGCTGACGAGTTGGTGGTGGTTCCGGTTCCGTTGTTTGCCGCTCGGGAGAAGACGCGCGGGTTCAACCAGGCGAAGGTGCTGGCCGAGGGCTTGATCAAGCGGCTGCCCAAGCTCGAGCCACGGTGGACGCTGCGTCTGCAGGGACAAGTTCTGATGCGGGTGAAGGACACGCGGGCGCTGTATGCGCTGAATCCTACGCAGCGGCGGTCGAGTTTGAAAGGTGCGTTTCGCGTGGCCGATGGGGAGGCAGTGCGCGGGCGCGAGGTTTTGTTGATCGACGACATTATGACTACGGGAGCTACGGCGCGGGAGTGTGCGCGGGTGTTGAAGCGCGCGGGCGCGGCGAAGGTGTGGGTGGTGACGGCGGCGCGGGCGCAGCCGGAGAGTGTGTTGAGCACCGCTCAGCATGACGATGAGAGCTTTGCGATTTGGGATGCAGTTCCGGCTCGGGTGATTGAGCCGGAGGTTGGCAAGCGAGTTCGTTTTTAGCAGCGGAATTTCTAAGGACCAATAGAACCGGAGGCAGGGATGCAGGCTGGCAAATCTAGTGGGGCGAGAAACAAGCGGTCGGGCAATCGGCACCATACGACGCACCCGGTGGCGGGGACGGCGCGGGCAGAGGCGATCGACATACGCATGGGCGTATTTCGACAGCCGGCGATGCAGACTCCGGTGCTGGTGCTGAATGCTAGCTACGAGCCGATCAATATCTGCGGTGCTCGGCGGGCGCTGGTGCTGGTGCTGAAGGGCGTGGCGCGGACCGAGGAGGAGCAGGGGGCTGTATTGCACTCCCATCGGATGAACCTGCAGATGCCGAGCGTGATTCGGCTGCTGGAGTATCGGCGGATTCCGCACCAGACGCGGGCTCTGAGCCGGAAGAATATTTTGCTGCGCGACCGGAATACTTGCCAGTACTGCCAGAAGGTTTTGATTGCGTCGGAGCTGACCTTGGATCATGTGGTGCCGCGTTGCCGGGGCGGGTTGTCGACGTGGGAGAATTTGGTGGCTTGTTGCCGGGACTGCAATCGGCGCAAGGGAAGCCTGATGCTGCATGAGCTGACGGAGATGAAGCTGCTGCGCGAGCCGCGGCCGTTTTCGCTGCATACCTCGCGGCACATTATGCGGATGATTGGCAGTGCGGATGCGAACTGGCGGAAGTATCTTTACTTCGAGTCGGAGCCAGCGGCATAGGTTCTGCGCGGATTGCGGAAGGCTTCGCGTGGTTGCTACTCAGGGCGTCGTCACGAGGGTACCCCCCTCCCCCCGTCTGGGAGTGGTTTTGCTTGTAAGTGATTGATGATAGTGAGGTTAGATGGCAAAGTCCTTCCCCTTTTAGGAGCAATTTCAGGCTGTAAACTGTTCCATTCAGGCGGGTTAGGTAGCAAAGTCCTTCCTCTTTTGGGAGCAATTTCTAGGCTGCAAAGTATT
>Ga0302316_10000466_pt1 | contig 36045 bp, 32 predicted proteins | sample III_Palsa_N3_2_FD_200456 | JGI IMG/M metagenome (GOLD analysis project Ga0302316, IMG submission 200456) | Peat permafrost microbial communities from Stordalen Mire near Abisko, Sweden - III_Palsa_N3_2 | ecosystem: Environmental > Terrestrial > Soil > Palsa > Peat permafrost | place: Sweden...
AATGAACCTGACACCGTTCTTCAATGAGTATCTGCGGCATGCGGCGCTGCCGGTGCTGGAGCTGAAGTTCGATCGGGCGAAGGGGACGGTGGCGTATCGGTGGAGCGCGGAGGATGCGGGATTTGCGATGCCGATTAAGATTGGGGAGCGGGAGCACTTGACCTTGGTGACGCCGGTGACGAAGGAGTGGAAGACGATGCCGTGGACGGCGGATTCGGATACGCTGCATGTGCCGCATGAGCTTTATTACGTTGGCGAGAAGACGGTGGATTAGGCAGAAAGAAACGCAACGGCCGGGGCTGTGCGGTGAAACAGTTATCATCGTAACCATGCGCGTTCTGGCTTTGGGAATGGTGTTGATGCTGTCGGGGTGTGGGTACCACCAGGTGGGTGCGGCGGCGCATATTCCGGCGAATGTGCGGACGGTGGGGGTGCCGATATTCGCGTCGAAGGTCCAAGCGTACAACACGGAGACGGCGTTCACGCAGGCGATGGTGCGGGAGCTGAATGCGCGGACGAATTACCGGGTGGAGACGGGCGCGAGCGCGGATCATGCGGACGCGGTGCTGAAGGGCACGATCGTGACGGAGACGGTGGCGCCGCTGACGTATGACTCGACTACGGGGCAGACGTCGAGTTACCTGGTGAATGTTACGGCGAGCGTTGAACTGGTGGCACATGATGGGACGGTTCTGTACAAGAACGACGCGTTTGCGTGGAGGGAGCAGTACCAGTCGACCGAGGACTTCGCGGGGTTTGTGCAGGAGGACGGGGATGCGGTCCGCAGGATGTCGAAGGATTTTGCGGAGGCGCTGGTGAGCGACATGCTGGAGAGTTTTCGATGAGCGAGCGGACGGGGTTAAAAAGCTTTGCGGGGGTGGAGCGGTTTTTGGCGGAGGTGAGTGGGGATGCTCGCCGCTCGGGATATGTGCTGTTGGGGGATGATGCGTTTCTGATGGAGATGTGCCGCAAGGGCGTGATGCGCGCGCTGGTGCCCGAGGATATGAAGGATTTCTGTCTGCATGATTTGGATTTGGGGCAGACGTCGATCTTCGAGGCGCTGGATTTGGCGCAGACGCCTTCGCTGATGGCGCCGTTCCAGGTGCTATTCCTGCGCAACGTGAAGTCGCTGTACGGGCGTGGGTCGAAGAAGGAAGAGTTCAAGGCGATCGACGAATATTTCCGGCGGCCGAATCCGCAGGCGCTGGTGATTTTTGTGGCCGACCACCTGGCGCTGCCGCAGGACCTTCGCCGGATGGACATGACGGATAAGGAGCGGGCTGAGAAGATTCGCGAGACGCTTGGCGATGTTTGCGGCGTGGTGGAGCTGCAGCGGGTAAGCGAAGAGGACGCCATGCACTGGGTGGTGCGCGAGGCGAAGGCTAAGGGTGTGGACTTCACGGAGGATGCAGCGCGCGAGTTGGTGGACGCGCTGGGGTCGGCCGGCGGCGCGGAGATGATGCTGGTGGCGAGCGAGGTGGAGAAGCTTCTGCTTTATGCTGGCGGCGTTGGGAAGGCGACGGTGGAGGTGGGGGATGTGGAGACGATGGTGTCGGCCGCCAAACAGCGCAGCTTGTATGAGCTGACGGACGCCATCAGTTTGAAAGACGCGCCGCGGGCGATGGGGCTGCTGGCGGGGCTGCTGAATGCGTCGGAGGGTGGGGAGGATGCAGCGATTGGGCATGTGTTTTCGCTGGCGAAGACGTATCGGCAGATGCTGGTGCTGAATGAGAAGCAAGTGAAGGATCAGCGCGCGATGTGGCAGGTATTGTGGCCGGGGTTTCGGGTGGCGCCGTTTGCGGCCGATGCGCTGATTGCGCAGGCGAGAAGGTATCGGGACCGCGGCGAGCTAACGCGCGGTCTGCGGCTGATTGCGAAGGCGGATTTGGAGCTGCGGTCGAGCCCGGCGGATAAGAAGCTGGTGCTGGAGAGATTGGTGATGCGGCTGGCGGGGAAGGGGAAGGCAGCAGAGTTGGAACACGTCGGGGTATGACCGTGATGGAGTTTACTGAGGAACTTTAACGGGGTGACGATTTCCGTACACTGCTGGCGATGGGGGCGATGGGAGAGTCGTAGGATCGGCGGCGATGGAGGGATCGGCAGATGGATAGGAGACGCCCGCCGCGCGAATATACGCATCATGGTTCTTGATGGTCACGTCGATATCATGGAAACCTCGCTCTCCGGTGTCGGGTCTTGGAAACTCGAGAATATAGCGGCCGCGAACGAACGCCATGGTGCGCTTGAGGTCGGCGGGCAGGTCTGGCGCTGAGGTTGAGAGAATCAGGCCGCCGGTGAGCTGGCAAAGCTGGTTGAATGGGTCTTCCGTACTCAACATGAAATGAAAGCTATCGGGATCGATAGCAGGGGGATAGAGCCCGAAGAAGGTGATGCTGCGTTCATCTGCGTAGGTTCTGAGCTCATTCCAATGCAAGGGACTTCGATGGTCATAGCCATTGGAGAGTACGAGGACGACCCGGCGTCCTGGCAGGGAGCTGATGGATTGCGCGACGGTTGCAAGAGTATTCCAGAGGTGGAGGGAATCTCCGCAGTGTGGAGTGGACGATTTGGCGCCATGGAGTTGAGGGAATGAGATGGCCTTGTCGACAGCGTGTGCGATGAGGTCGCCCTCCGAGGCTGGGAGATCATTCGCGGTGCGGACCAGGAGGCAGTCAACGGCGAAGATGGAGACGTGATCGCGGGGTTGGAGTGACTGGTTCGCGAAGGCCAGGATCGAACGGCTGAAAGAGGACTGCAGACCGAACGCGTTACCGCTGAGGTCGAGCAGGATGGCCAGGTCGATGGGATCGTCCCCTTCGCGTCGTATGTGGGTTGGATGGAAGAGTGGGCCACCGTCGAGGCGGATGTTGAATTCGTCGATGCTGACGGGCGGGAGTTGCGCGAGCGACGCGCTTAACACCAGCGTCGGAATCTGCAGGGAATTCACGTAGACGTGGAGGGTATATCCGGGGTTTTCGGGCGGTGTCGCGGTAGGGTGGACTGGGCAAAAAGCTGGGACCCTGTCGCTGAGACCAGCAAAAGGATTACAAGCGAAAGATCAAAGGCGCGCGAGAATGTCTGCGGCCATGCGGTGCGATGCGAAGTGGCTCGGCTAAATCGCATGACGGAAGTATCGCAGAAGGTTGGCGTGTTGAACGAGTAGAATCCAAAGAGTCCGTAGAAGCTGAAGCGTTGTTGAATACAGGAGAGAGCGTGCATGCGTGTCGTTGTGAGAGCGTTGTTGGGGTGGGGATTGATAGTGGGATTGGTTGCGTCGATTGGCGCGCAAACGACGGCGCCGGCGGCGCCGCCGGTCGCTCCGCCCACGATGCAGCAGCGAATGCAGCAGATGCTGGAGTTCGCGAAGACGCACTACGAGAAGCATGAGTACCGGGTGGCGATGCGCGATGGGGTGAAGCTTTATACGCAGGTCTACACGCCGATTGCCGGCCAGTTTGCGGACAAGGGGCCGTATCCGTTTTTGATGACGCGGACGCCTTACAGCTGCGGCAGCTATGACAATGCGACGGTGATGCCGCGCGTGACGAGCAATCGGGACGTGCTGGAGAGCGGATACATCCTGGTGTGCCAGGACGTGCGCGGGCGGTGGGAGAGCGAGGGGAGTTGGGTGGAGATGACTCCGCCGAGGGATGGCAAGGGCATTGATGAGTCCACCGATATGTATGACACGGTGGACTGGCTGCTGAAGAATGTGAAGGGCAACAACGGCAGGGTCGGGATCCAGGGGATTAGCTATCCGGGGTTCTATACAGTGGCGAGCATCATCAACGGGCATCCGGCGATCAAGGCGGCGAGTCCGCAGGCGCCGATGATGAACCTGTTTGACGGCGATGATGCGTATCACGGCGGAACGTTCATGCTGGGGGCGAACCACTCGTTCTATGCGGAGTTTTATCGGCCACAGAAGAATCCGCTGAAGGTGGAACCGGAGGGTAATTTTCAGTTCTTCACCAAGGATGCGTATGCGTACTACTTGAAGATGGGGACGCTCGCGAATCTGGATTCGCCGGCGGGGAATACGAATCCGCTGTATCACGATCAGACAATCCACAACACGTACGACGGCTACTGGATTGCGCGGAACATGGAGCAGCATATGTTCGGGGTGAAGGCGGCGGTGATGACGGTGGGTGGCTGGTTCGATGCAGAGGATTTGGCGGGGCCGGTGAAGTTGTTGCACGCGATCGATAAGCTGAGCCCTGAGGCTGCCGCGAATACGCTGGTGGAAGGACCGTGGGTGCATGGCGGATGGGCGCGGGGAGCGGGCGCTTCGCTGGGCGACATCCAGTTTGGATCGGATACGTCGGTGTTTTTCCAGAAGACGATCGAGGCGCCGTTCTTTGCTCATTATCTGAAGGACGCGGCTTGGACTCCGCTGCCCAAGGCGTACACGTTTGAGACGGGTAGCAATGTTTGGAAGAAGTATGACGCGTGGCCTCCGAAGGCGGCGGAGACCAAGATGATTTACTTCCAGCCGAGCGGAGGGTTGGGCTGGAGCGCACCTACGATCAAAGATAGTAAGGACGAGTATGTGAGTGACCCGGCGCATCCGGTGCCGTACGTCGGCTATGTGACGGAGGCGGATCCTCCGCAGCGGTACATGGACGACGATCAGCGGTTCGCTGCGACGCGGCCGGATGTGCTGGTGTATGAGACCGAGCCGCTGACTGAGGATGTGACGGTGGTGGGGCCGGTGAAGCCGCAGTTGAAGATTGCGTCGACGGGAACGGATGCGGATTTCGATGTGAAGCTGATCGATGTGTATCCGGATAACTATCCCGACGCGGAGGAAGATGAAGGCAAGCATGTGCTGGCTGCTCCGCCGGTGATGATGGGCGGGTACCAGATGTTGGTGCGCGGCGAACCGTTCCGCGCGAAGTTTCGGAACTCGTTAGCGAAGCCGGAGGCGCTGGTGCCGGGGAAGGTGACGGAAGTTAACTTCAGCATGCAGGACGTAAACCACACGTTCCTGAAGGGGCACCGGATTATGGTGCAGGTGCAGAGCTCGTGGTTCCCGCTGACGGATCGAAATCCGCAGGTGTTCATGGATATTGCGAAAGCCAAGCCGGAGGATTTCAAGAAGGCTACGCAGACCGTGTTTCATGAAGACGGCGCGGCTAGCGGGGTTGAGTTGATGGTGATGCCGAAGAACTAGAGATTAGGGATTAGGAAAGCAAACGACAAAGGCCGCGGAGAATTGCGGCCCTTGTCGTTTGCGTTGCTAGGCGCCGGCGAAGGGGTGTTCTAGGCTGGGGCTTTGGGGGGTGAAGAGTTTGGCGCCGTCTGCGGTGATGTGCATGTCGTCTTCGAGGCGGATGCCGAAGGGTTCGGGGTCGTCGGGGAGATAGATGCCGGGCTCGTCGGAGAAGCACATGTTGGTTTCGAGCGGGCGCGTGTTGCCGCGGACGAGGTAGTACCACTCGTGCATGTCCATGCCGATGCCGTGGCCGACGCGGTGGGTGAAGTGCTTGTAATCGGGGCCGAAGCCGGCGTTGGTGATGACCGCGCGGGCGGCTGCGTCGACGGCTTGCATTTCTACTCCGGGGCGGGCTGCGGCCAAGGCTGCGGACTGGGCTTGGTGGACGATATCGAATACGCGCTTCTGGCGGTCGGTGGGCTTGCCGTAGACGAAGCTGCGGGACATGTCGGATTGATAGTCCTGGACGTAGCAGCCGTCGTCGATGAGGATGATTTGGTTTTCGCGGATGACCTGCGGGGTGGGCGAGCCGTGGGGCTGAGCGGAGAAGGCGGCGACCTGGCAGGAGGCCTCGCCGCGGACGCCGCAGCGGGCGTAGGCGTCGTCGACGAACGAGGTGAATTGGCGGTTGGTCATGCCGGGGCTGCAGGACTCGTAGACGGCCTTGTAGACGGAGAGGGTGATGTCGTTGGCGAGCTGCATGAGGGCTAGCTCGGCGGGGGATTTGATGGAGCGGCAACCGGCGACAACGGGGATGCCGGAGGTTGTTGCGCGGGGCGCGACGGCCTGGGCGATGCGGTCGGCGAAAACGTACTGGACTCGCTCGTCGAGAGCTAGCGGGAGGGATGAGGTCGTCACTGCCTTGAGCGAGCTGGCGAGCAGCGCGTAGGGATCGTCGTCTTCGTTCCAAGTGTAGACGCGGGTGGTGGCGCCGTTGGGCGAGGCGCTGAGGGCTTCGTGCATGCGGCCGGCTTCGAAGGTGGGGCAGACGATGAAGGGGTCGCCGGTGGCGGGAAGCGTCCAGGCGAAGAGGCGCTCGGACTGGTAGGCGGGGACGCCGAGGAAGTACTCGAGCGTGGTGCCGCCGGTGACGGTGAGGGCGGCTAGTTTGTTCTGAGCGAGCAGCTCGCGGGCGCGATCGATGCGGTGCTGGCGCTCTGCGGCGGAGATGGGGACGGCCTCGTGGGAGCGGTCTTTGAGCGCAAGGATGGGCGCGGGGTCCTGCGCGGACGGCGAGAGTTGAGCACCGAGGTGGTGGGAGCTTAGGGCGAGGGCGGGCGCGGTTGCGGCGGCGGTCGAGAGGAATCGTCGGCGGGAGAGCATGAGGAGATTGTAGGCTGGTAGGGCATGTTGAAAGCGGCGGAAGAGGTGGAGTCGTGGGATCGGTTGCGGAGAGGTTGTACTACGATGTGGCGGCGCTGGAGTTTCGCGCGGTGGTGACGGATGTTCGGCTGGACTCGCATGCGGTGGGCGAGAGTGGACAGAAGGAACAGTTGTGGCAGGTGGCGCTCGATCGGACGGCGTTTTATCCTGCGGGCGGTGGGCAGCCCTGGGATACGGGCTTGTTGGTGGCTACGGCGAAGAGTGGCGCGGTGCTTGAGGTGCCGGTGGAGCGCGTGGAGGAAGATGACGCGGGCGAGGTTTGGCACTATGTGCGCAAGCCGCTGCCGGAGGGAACGGAGATTGTTGGGCGGGTGGATGCGGATCGGCGGATGGATTTGGCGCAGCAGCATACCGGGCAGCATTTGTTGTCGGCGATGTTCTTGAAGGAGCTCGGGGCGGCTACGGTTTCGTTTCACCTGGGCGCAGATTCGGTGACGATTGATCTGGCGGTGGAGAAGGTGAGCGAGGTGGAGTTGCGGCTGGTGGAGGCTGCGGCGAATCGGTTGATCTACGAGGACCGCGCGATGCGGCCGCGGTGGGTTTCGCGCGGAGAGGCTGAGGGGATGTTGGAGCGTGGCGAGCTGCGCAAGCTGCCGGAGCGTGCTGGGCGGATGCGGATTGTCGAGATGGAGGGCGTGGAGTTCAATGCTTGCGGCGGGACGCATGTACGGTCGACGGGCGCGATTGGCGGGCTGCTGGCGCGTCGCGTGGAGAAGGTCAAGCAGGGGCAGCGCGTGGAGTTCTGTTGCGGGCTGCGTGCCGTGCGCGCCGCGGCGAGGGATTATGCGCGCCTGCGGGAGTTGGGCGGGCTTCTGAGCGTGGGGCCGGCGGATCTGGCGGGGCGCGTGGCGGGGTTGGTGGAGGACAAGAAGGCTGCGGCGAAGGAGTTGAAGCGGCTCCAGAGGGAACTTGCGCAAAAGGGGCCGGGGATTTCCTGAAGAGGGCGATCCACCGTCGCGGGTATTCTGTGCGTATGAAAATTTCGTTGCAGGAGATGCTTGCGAAGCTGCCTCTGCCGGCGACTGCGAAGTGGCCGCAAGGGGTGTGGGATGCGGAGGCGCTGGCGCATGGTTCGATGTCGCTGATCGTGTTTGCGCCCGCGGGAACGGACTACCAGACGACGCATGCGCAGGATGAGCTGTATATCGTGCATCGCGGCCGTGGAGTTTTGCTGGTCGAAGAGGAGCGGTTTCCGTTTGTCGCGGGCGACGTCCTGTTTGTGCCGGCAAACGCGTCGCACCGCTTTGTCGAATTCTCCGATGACTTTGTGACGTGGGCGGTTTTCTGGGGTCCGGAGGGTGGGGAATTGCCACAGGCCGCGGGCAGCTAAGCTGTAAGGGTGAGTGTGTATTGCGATGTCGCGTTGCCGGTGCCGCTGGACCGGGCCTTTACGTACGAGCTGGGTGGGCTTGAGGCGGAGGTGGGTGCGCGGGTGATGGTGCCGTTTGGTGGGCAGCGGCTGGTGGGGGTGGTGGTCGGGCTGCATGATGTGGCTCCGGGCGATGACGTCGAGGTCAAGCGCGTTCACCAGGTGATGGATGAGGAGGCGCTGCTTTCGGGTGAGCTGATGGAGCTCGGCAAGTGGGTGGCGGCGTACTACTGCGCGCCGCTGGGCGAGGTGCTGCGCGGAATGATGCCGCTGACTGCCGAGGTGCGGCGGCAGTGGGTGTATCGGATTGCTGAGCAGGGGCGGAAGGTGCTGTACGAGGGCGCGAAGGGGTCGTCGCGGCGATCGAAGTTGAGCGTTGAGGATCAGAATCGCGAGTATGCGGTGCTGAATTATCTGGAGAGTGGCGAGGCCGGGAAGACGGCTACGATTCGCAGCGCGACGGGCGGGAACAAGGCGCTGCTGGATGCAATGGCGAAGAAGCGGTGGCTGGTGAAGGAGCCGCTGGCGGAGGTGCGGGATGCTCGGCGGGTGGAGTCCGTTGCGGTGCTGGTGGGAGCTGGTGAGTCGGACTCCTCCCACCTTAGCGACGATGAGGCCATCGCGAAGATCGGGCATCCGGCGGCTGGGGTGGCTCTAGAACCCGGGTCCGAAAATCCGGACCCGGGGCACCCGGCTATACCAGTCGGACACCCCGTTATCGAGGGCGGAAAGCGGCTGCCGAAGCTGAATGAAAATCAGCTCGCCGTGATGGCGGAATTGGCTGGTTGTGGGGGGCGGGAGCTGGTGGGGGAGTTGCGTGGGAGGATGGGTGCGCGTGGCGTTCCGGAGTCGACTCTGGGGACGCTGGTGAAGCGCGGGCTGGTGCGGCTGGAGGAGACGGCGCAGGCGTTTCATATGACGGGCTTGCAGCAGAAGGGTAAGAAGTTTGCGCATGAGCATGTGCTGAATGAGGCGCAGACCGAGGCGCTGGGGACGATTGTTGCCGCGATGGAGAAGGGTGGGTTCCGTCCGCACCTGCTGTATGGAATTACGGGCAGCGGCAAGACGGCGGTGTATGTTGCCGCAATGCAACGGGCGCTGGCGGCGGGGAAGAGTGCGCTGCTGCTGGTTCCGGAGATTGGGCTGACGCCGGGGACGGCCGCGCAGATGGTGGCGGCGTTCGGGGGCGACGTCGCACTGCTGCACTCGCAGTTGACGCCAGATGAGCGCGCCGAGCAGTGGCATCGGATTCGCCGAGGCGAGGCGCGGGTGGTGATTGGGACGCGGTCGGCGGTGTTTGCGCCGATGCCGGAGCTGGGGTTGATTCTTGTGGATGAAGAACACGACGGCAGCTACAAGCAGGAGGAGACGCCCAGATATCACGGTCGCGACGTGGCGGTTATGCGCGGAAAACTCTTGGGCTGTACAGTCGTGCTGGGGTCGGCTACGCCTTCGCTGGAGAGCTGGCAGAATGCCGAGCGCGGGCGGTATGCGCGGGTGGAGATCCTGGCGCGGGTCGAGGCCCGGCCGCTGCCGAAGGTCGAGATGATTGACATGCGCGAGGAGTTCCGCGAGACCGGGCAGGAGCAATTATTTTCGCGGCGGCTGATAGAGGAGACGCAGGCCACGATCGACCGCGGCGAGCAGGTGGTCATCCTGATCAACCGGCGCGGCTACAGCTTTGTGGTCATGTGCCGGAGCTGCGGGGAGAAGCTCGAATGCGAGAACTGCGCAATCTCGTTGACCTATCACAAGGGCGGCGAAGAGCAGAGTTTGAATGGCCAGGCGCGGGTGGGGCAGCGACTGGAGTGCCACTACTGCGGCTATCGGCGCACGGTGCCGAAGGCTTGCCCGAAGTGCCAGAGCGAGCACTTGTATTATCTCGGCGCTGGGTCGCAACAGGGCGAGGAGCGCTTGCAGGAGTTATTTCCGGGTGCGCGGATCGGGCGCATGGATCGCGATACCGTGCGTTCGCGAGGCGACATGGAGCGGCTGCTGGGCAAGCTGCAGTCGGGCGAGATCAACCTGCTGGTGGGCACGCAGATGATTGCCAAGGGGCACGATTTTCATGGCGTGACGCTGGTGGGCGTGGTGGGCGCGGACTTTGCGCTGGGGTTGCCGGACTTTCGCGCGGCAGAGCGGGTGTTCCAGCTACTGACGCAAGTGAGTGGGCGGGCCGGGCGCGGCGAGTTACCGGGAAAGGTGCTGGTGCAGACGTACCAGCCGGATCATTACGTGAACCAGTTTGCGCGAGAGCATGACTATACCGGGTTCGCGGCGAGGGAGCTTTATTTTCGACGGGCGATGCGGTATCCGCCGTTCAGCGTGCTCGCAAACGTGATCATCCAGAGCGAGCGGCTGGAGGAGGTGCTGGAGTGGTCGACGAAGCTGGGTCGGTGGCTGCAGGGGCGCAAGCTTGAGGGCGTGCGTGTGCTGGGGCCGGCGGCGGCGCCGAACTCAAGGCTGAAGCGCATCTATCGATATCACCTGGTGCTGAAGGCGGATCGCAGAGATGTGCTGGGAGCGGCGCTGCGGGAGATGCTGGCGGTAGTAGATCGCGAGGAGATCCCCCGGCGGTCGGTTGTGGTGGATGTGGACCCGATGCACCTGATGTGAGCTTTAGGGCAAAAAAACGACGCACGAGGGCGAGGCCTCGTGCGTCGTTCGACTGCGCTTGGTTAGCCGAGCGCCTGGAGATCTTTCCCTGGCTTGAAGCGGACTGCCTTGCCGGGCGTAATGGTGACCTCGGTGCCGGTGCGCGGATTGCGTCCGACTCCGGTTTTCCTGGGCTTGACGGTGAAGACGCCAAAGCCGCGGAGTTCAATACGGTCGCTACCGCCCAAGGCTTTCTTCATGGCTTCGAAGATGGCGTCCACGGCGGACTCTGCCTTGGTCCGTGGAAGGCCGGTGCGTTCAACTACCCGCTGAATTAGGTCCTGTTTGATCAATGGATGTCGCCTTCCTGTGCTCAGTCTCCCATCGTGGGAGGTGTCTTAATGTCTTCCAGCCTACACTGCGATGGTAGAAAGCACTGATTTGGTTGTCAATTTTTCCTCAGACCGAGCTACCAAAATCTGACGGAGGGGCTCGGTATGGACTAAAGTTTGCGATAGGCTCAAAGGGACGTACTATCCGATGGAAAGGTTTGTGCGCGGCGAATTGAGCCGCAGCCGTGGGAACGAGATGTCGATTAAGAGCGATAGATGGATTCGGACGCAGGCTGTAGAGAACAAAATGATCGAGCCGTTCAGCGAAAAGCAGGTGCGCGAGGGCGTGATCTCGTACGGTCTGTCTTCCTATGGATATGATCTGCGGGTGTCGAATGAGTTCAAGATTTTCACGAATGTAAACAGCGCGATCATCGATCCGAAGAATTTCGATGAGCGTTCGTTCGTGTCGGTCGAAGCAGACAGCATTATTGTTCCGCCCAACAGCTTTGCCTTGGCACGCTCGGTGGAATACTTCCGGATTCCGCGCGATGTGCTGACGATCTGCGTGGGCAAGAGTACGTACGCGCGCTGCGGAATTATTGTGAATGTGACGCCATTTGAGCCGGAATGGGAGGGATTTGTAACCCTCGAGATTTCGAATACCACGCCGCTGCCTGCGCGCATCTATGCCAATGAAGGCTTGTGCCAGATACTATTCTTCCAAAGCGATGAAGTATGCGAGGTAAGCTATGGAGATCGCAATGGCAAGTATCAGCGGCAGCAGGGAATTGTTTTGCCGAAGTTGTAGGGCCATGTAATCGGGACTGCTGGACGAGTGAAGAAGGACTGTTGGGCGAACATCCAAACACCGCCGGACGGCGAGAAGAAAGACCGGTCCCCGGCGTAATGAGAATCGCAGCTCGTGACGAATGATGCGAAATCGAATATCGGTGTAGTAGCGGCGGATTCCCTGCGTTCGATGGGGTTGGTCGCCATCCTGGAGGAAACCGCCGGCGTTGAGGCGTTTCCCCTGAAGCTGGACGACGTGTGTACCGCGCCGAATCTTGATCTGGTTCTGCTCGACCTGCAGGAGCCGCTGGATGCGATCCTGCACACCATCACGCATATTCGGCGGGAGCGGCCGTCGTTGAAGCCGGTGGTGATGGGCGAACCACTGGCGCCGGACCAGATACAGGCGGTGATTGGGGCTGGCGCGAAGGGCTTTCTGCTGCGCAGCGCCGGCGTGAGCGAAATCAGTATGGCCATTGAGATCGTGCTGGATGGGTCTATCTGGGCGCCGCGCAAGGTGCTGGCGAAGCTCGTGGAGGCGGGAACAGCGGGCGCCGAAAGCCTTATGCCGGCCCCCATACAGCAAGAGTCCATCGAGGAGATGATCACCGGGCGCGAGCGCGAAGTGCTGCACCTGCTGATGAATGGGCGGTCCAATCGAGAGATTGCGGCGGCCATGGGCATCGAGCAGGCAACCGTGAAAGCTCACCTGGGAAGGATGCTGCGCAAGACCCGGGCGAAAAATCGTGTTGAATTAACACTGCGAGCGATGGAGCAAAAGGACCAGGACGACGAGTAAGTTACCGATCCGGGTCACAAAACCCCGTCTTTGCTGGAAAAGTCCGGTCGTACTTCTTAAGTAACAATCAAAGGTCTACATTACTAGGTACTCTTGTAACCTCCGCGCGTAAGGGGCATAGTGAATGCAGTACAAACCTGGGAGAATAGGGTTGCGAAAGTTGCTGCTAATAGCGCACTTTCGCAACCCACTTTTTTTGCGTTTTGGGGCGGTCAGGGGCGGGGTACAACCTCAGGGGTGTGGCATCCATCAGACTAATTGTGGCGTAGGACGATATGTCTTTCACCGCAAATCGGTTTCGCACGAAAGGTAGGAAATGAAAAAGATTATTGGAGTTGTGTGTGGCATGGCGATCTGTGTGGGTGCCGTGTCTGCCCGGGCGCAGGACGATAGCGCCAAGCTGACGGACCGTATGGATGCGGCAACGTCGGTGATTGACCAGGTAATGTCTGTTCCGGATAAGTCCATTCCGCGGTCGATTCTAGCGGGCGCGCATTGCGTGGTTGTGATTCCTTCGTACAAGAAGGCCGCGTTCGCGGTTGGAGCGCAATATGGCCAGGGTGTGGCTACCTGCCGCACGCCGCGTGGCTGGAGCGCACCGGTGTTTGTGCAGCTCGCGGGCGGCAGCTTTGGTTTCCAGATTGGCGGTCAGGCGACTGATTTGATTCTGGTTGCGATGAATCAAAATGGCCTCGAAGACATGCTGAAGAATAAGGTCAAGCTGGGTGCCGATGCAGCAGCTTCGGCCGGTCCGGTTGGGCGCAACGCCCAGGCGGGGACGGACTGGAAGCTCAATGCTGAGTTCCTGACCTACTCGCGCAGCAAGGGCCTGTTCGCTGGCATCGATTTGGATGGCACCGTGCTCTCGCAGAATCAGGATGCTACCACTCAGCTGTATGGACATGAGGTTGCTTACTCTGAGGCGTTGCGCGGTGGCATTCCGACCCCTGAGAATGCGCGCCATTTCGTTGGTACCGTGGCTCGCTATTTCGTGATGTCCAAGGATAACCACTAGACAGCGGTTGAACAACTGACGATAGCGGGACGGCTCAGGCCGTCCCGCTTTGTTTGTGGGCGGCCCGGACGACACGGATTCGGCGCGAAATTGCGTACACTGGGACATGTTGGCGACTGCGATTCAGAACGTGGCGGTGCGAAGGACCAGTCTGCGTGAGCGGCTGGAGAACCTGGCGCTGCAGTTGGTGGCTGGAGCGGTGGGGATGTTGCCGCGCAGCGTGGCGAGGGCAGCCGGCGCGGGGCTGGGTGCAGCCGCCTGGGCACTGCTCGGGCGTTTGCGGAGAGTCGGCCTCCAGAACCTCGAACTCGCCTTGCCGGAGAAGACTGCGACCGAGCGCGAGACGATTTTGCGCGGCGTGTTTCGGTCGCTGGGATGGCAGGTCGGCGAGTTCTGCAAGATGAGCGGATACACCGCCGCAGAGGCGTCGAAGTTCATCCGCTACGACGGGCTAGAGCACTACCTTGCGGCGCGCGAAAAGGGAAAGGGTGTGCTCGTGTTGACCGGCCACCTGGGAGCGTGGGAGCTTTCGAGCTTCTACCACTCGCTGATGGGGTATCCAATGTCGCTGGTGATTCGGCGGCTCGATAACCCGCTGGTGGACTCGTTTGTGAATCGGATTCGTTGCCTGCATGGGAACAAGGTGATTCACAAGGACGACTTCGCGCGCGGGCTGCTGAGCTCGATGCATCGCGGCGAGACGGTGGGGATCCTGATGGACACGAACATGACGCCGCCGCAGGGAGTGTTTGTGCCATACTTCGGAGTCGACGCGTGCACGGCGTCGGGGCTGGCGCGGGTGGCGTTGCATTCGGGCGCGGCCGTGCTGCCGGGTTTCCTGGTGTGGGAGGCGGCCGAGAAGAAGTACGTGCTGCGCTTTGGTGAGGAGCTGGAGCTGATTCGTACCGGCGACATGGCGAGCGATATTCTGGCCAACACCGCGCTGTTTACGGCAACGATCGAGGCGTATGTGCGGAGGTATCCCGAGCAGTGGCTGTGGGTGCATCGGCGCTGGAAGACGCGGCCCGAGGGCGAGGAGCGGCTGTACGGATGAGCGCGAAGACGCTGAGGGCGACGGAGATTGCGAAGCTGCTGGGCGCTACGACGGCCTCGACCGCGGTGATCGCGCGGGTGTCTGGGCTTGAGGCCGCGGGGCCGGATGCGGTGGTGTTCGCCGAGAACGTGCAGGCCCTGGTGGCGGCGATGGCGACGAGTGCTGGATTGATTCTGGCAGGGCATGTTGGCGCGCAACCCGACGCGCGGGTGCTGGTGGTGAAGGATCCGCGTTATGCGTTTGCGCTGTGCGCGAGGGCGCTGGTTTCGGCGCGGACGGCGAGCGAGGTGCATGCGTCTGCGGTGGTGGATGCTTCTGCGAAGCTCGGGGAGCGAGTGAAGATTGGGGCTCGCGCGGTCGTGGAAGCGGATGTGGTGCTGGGCGATGATGTGGAGATCGCTGCGGGAGCCATCATTTTGCGCGGCGTGGTGATTGGGAATCGCGTGGTCGTGCAGGCTGGCGCAGTTCTTGGAGCGACCGGCTTTGGTTATGCGCGCAATGCGGAGACTGGCGAGCATCTGCTATTCCCGCAGCAGGGCCGGCTGGTGATCGAGGACGATGTCGAGATTGGCGCGAACACCACGATCGATCGCGGGGCGCTGGGAGAGACGCGGATCGGGCGGGGAACGAAGATTGATAACCAGGTGCATATCGGACACAACTGCAGGATCGGAAGGAATGTCTTGATGGCATCGCAGGTGGGGATTTCGGGGTCGTGCGTGGTGGAGGATGGCGCGGTGCTGGCGGGGCAGGTGGGGCTGGGTGACCACGTTCACATTGGACCGGGCGTGATTCTGGGTGGAGCGTCGGGGGTGTTTCCGGGCAAGCACCTGGAGGGGCCGGGGCAGATGTTTATGGGCGTACCGGCCGAGCCGCTGAAGGATTATCTGAAGACGATCGCGCGTGTGCGGCGTCTGAAGTAGAGGCGGACGAGGACAGTATGGCGATTGTGGTGGTTGGCGGGCATACGCGGAATATTGGCAAGACCAGCGTGGTGGCTGGGCTGATTGCTGCGCTGCCCGCGAGGCGGTGGACGGCGATCAAAATCACGCAGTTCGGGCATGGCGTGTGTTCGGCCAATGGGGAGCCGTGCGATTGCGAGACGGCCGACCACACGATTGCGGTGAGCGAGGAGCGCGAGCTGGCGAGTGGGACGGATTCGTCGCGCTACCTGGCGGCGGGGGCGGCAAGGTCGTTTTGGGTGCGGACGCGGCAGGGTCAACTGAGTGAGGCAATGCCGCGGGTGCGTGCGCTGCTGGCCGAGGCGGAGAATGCGATTGTGGAGTCGAACAGCGTGCTGCGATTCCTGCAGCCGGATGTTTCGCTGAGCGTGCTCGATCCGGGGGTGGAGGACTTCAAGGCGTCGGCGCTGCGGTATCTGGATCGCGTGGACGCGCTGGTCGTGCCGGCGGGCGCTGTGTTTACGGAGGGGTGGGGCGGCGTGTCGTTGCGAACGATTGAGCGCAAGCCGCGCTTTGAGTTCGTTGCCCCGGAGTATTGCACGGCGGAGCTTGCGCGGTTTGTAGAGGCTCGGCTGGAAGCGCTGGTGGAGCCGACGGCGCGCTAGATGCTCTGCACGGGTAGCATCATCAGGTCGGTGACGCAGGCGACTTCGCGCTGGACGAAGGGCTCCGCGTAGCGAACGCCGGCTAGCAGGCCGTAGTGGCGAGCGGTGGCGAAGGTGCGCTCGCGAATGTCTTCTTCCGGCACGAACAGGCCAGCGCCGGTGGGCTGGGTTCCGTACTGCGAACGATAGGCCAGCAGAGATTGCAGACGCGTCTCAATGTGCGGGGTGATGTCGACGACGAAGGTGGGGCGAACGTCGGCGTACAAGGATGCGTACAGGATCTTGTAAGGGCGGTGGGGTGCGCCATGTTCGGCCGGAAGCTCCAGTCGCGACAAGCCCGCAGCGAAGCACGCTTCGTAGCCAAGCGTGGAGGCGGTGTAGTGGTCGGGGTGGCGGCCCTCCCAGTAGGGAAGGATCACGACGCGGGGACGCAGACGGCGAAGGACCGCGGCGATCTTGAGGCGATTTTCCAAGGTATTCTGCACGTTGCCGTCGGGCAGATCGAGGGCTTCGCGGTGCGACACGCGGAGGATCCGGGCTGCGTCTTCAGCCTCGGCAGCGCGCTCGGCTGCGGTGCCACGGGTGCCCGCCTCGCCGCGAGTCAGGTCCAGGATGCCGGTACGCCAACCCAGCGATTGCTGGACGAGCAGGGTGCCGCCGCAGGTCTGCTCCACGTCATCGCGATGTGCCGCGATGGCCAGAACGTCGACGCCGCCGAGGTTCTCAAGTGAACCTGCGGCGGCGGAGGATGAGGCCTGCGGTGTGGCCATGGGATTAGTCTGCGGAGTTGGTCTCGGCGTCCATGTAGGCTACGTCAAAGACGGTACCTTGCACCGTGAAGTTGGTGTTATTGAGCTCAAAGCCGGGAGTTCCGCCATTCGCGTCGATCTGCTGGGTTTCAACAATCGGCGACGGATTGGGGCCGGTATAGAACGCGTGAACCTGGCCGCCATACCCGGTGTACACCTTGTAGTAGTTCTGCACCCAGCACAAGCCGGTGGCGCTGCCGTAGTAGTACAGGTTCTGGTTGGTGTTCGGGTTTGGGACCGTAACCGGGGCTACGCTCGAGACATTGGATTGGACAACCGCGGGGATAATCGTAGCCGGTGGCGTAGAGGTGCCGGTCATCGTCATGGTCAGGCAGTTGTAGTTGCCGGCCTGGTCGGTAAAGCCCTGCGAGGCCAGTTCCGCGGCTGCGGTCGCAGCTCGCACGCCATTGGCGCAGTTCGAGGAGGCAATCCACATGGTATTGCTGTCCGCAAAAAGCAGCTTGGTATGCGTGCCGTCGGCGATGGAGACGGGGGCGCTGACAGCGTAGGTGTTAAGGTTCATGGTTGTCAGGTTGCCGGCGAAGAGTCCCTTGTAGGGGCCGCTGGCTTGCAGCTGCTGACCCGCCAGGTAGAGATAGGTTCCGTCAGACACGGAAGCGGTGACGCCGCCAGGTATTAAGACAGGATTGGCGACGGGTAGCGTGGACAGGGGGGAGGGCGCGCCAGGGCTGAGCGGATTCACCGTGGGCACAGAGTCGATATTGAGCGCCGACGTATCGAGGATCGCGACGCTCGCGTTCTTGCCGCCGTTTTCGGGACCCGAGTTGAGAACGTACGCCGTGTTGCCGTCGATGGAGAAGTTCACGTTCACCGGGCGATCGTACGTGCCGGCGACGGGAACGACACAATAGGCCGGCAGCACCAGAGGTTCACAGTCGACGTAGCCAGGAGGAAAGACGGGATTGGCGGTTGCCGGCAGTTTCACGATGCGATACAGCGTGTTCGAATTCTGCACCATCGCCAACACCACGCTGTAGCCCGGATTGATGACGACCTTGTTGACCCCGGGAAGATTCAGGTAATAGTCGACTCCGCCCGTAAAAAACACGAGCTGGCCGGCCTGCTCCGCGGCTCCCGCAAAGGCCAGGCCGAGGGGTGATGCGGCGGCCGAGGCAGGCGAAGGTCCGAAGTTCGTGACCGTGCCCGATGCGGTTTCCTTGCTGTAATTGATAGCGGTTAGGTTGCCGTCGTTGTAGGAGAGCACGTAGCCGGTGGTCTGCTCGGGCAAGTTGATAATGCTGATGGGATACGCCTCAGAGTAGCCCGAGATCGGGAAGACCTTGGTGGTGTTCTGGACATTTCCGCGCAGGTTACGAAGCCCATCCAGCATCTCGAGCCCGCCGGAAGTCCCGGTCGCAGAAAAAGCCACGAGAACACGTTCGAGCATCTTGCTGGGCGGGACAGGGCGTCCGGAATAGGTGTATTCGGGAGTCTTGTAAAGCACTACGACACCGCAACCAGACAGTGCAAGCGTGGCCGTGGCCAGCAGAATGCCCGACGCAATCAAGGCAGAGAAACTTCTTATCTTCAACGTGAACCGCTCCAAACTTCAGCCGCCGAGTACGCGGGGTCTGCAATTTCTAAGCCAAGTATAACAGGGCAAACTGCCGAATCTGTCCGCCATTCGGCCTGTTCCCAGGCCGGGCGGAGAAGTCCCCCGCGTTATACGATTGAGGATTAGACGTTCCAATCGGCCAGGCGGTAGAGGAGATCAATGGCATCTGCGGTGGACAGACTTTTTGAGGGTGGGACCGTCCTTTGCGACGGCGCCATGGGCACGATGCTCTACAGCTGCGGTGTGTTCATCAACCGGTGCTACGACGAGCTGAACGTCACCCAGGCGGAGACGGTGCGCTCCGTGCACCAGCAGTACCTGCAGGCAGGCGCGGAGATCATCGAGACCAACACCTTTGGAGCCAACAGTTTCCGGCTGGAACGCTTCGGCCTGCGCGACAAGGTGGACGAATTCAACCGCGCCGGCGCCGCTATTGCCCGGCAGTGCGTAGATGCCATCGCCGAGAAGCAGGGAAGCCGCGCGTTTGTGGCCGGAGCGATGGGACCGCTGGGCCTGCGGCTGGAACCGCTGGGCAAAACCAGCCTGGAGGAGGCGCGCGCTGCCTTCGCCGAACAGATTGCCGCGCTTGCGGAAGGTGGCGTGGACTTGCTGATGCTCGAGACCATGATGTCAGTGGATGAGGCCGAGCAGGCCGTCTTGGCCGCCCGCGAGGTCGCCCCGCAGTTGAAGGTGGTGGTGCTGTTTACGGTGGACGAGGAATCGAATTGCCTCGACGGCACGAGCCCCGAAGTTGCCGCGCAACGCATGGTAGCCGTCGGCGCCGACGCGGTTGGCTGCAATTGCAGTACCGGTCCGGCCGCCGTGCTCAGTGCGGTGGAGCGCATGCGCGCCGTCACCAAGCTGCCCATCGTCGCAATGCCCAATGCCGGCATGCCGCGCAACGTGGAGGGGCGCAATATCTACCTCACGTCGCCCGAATACATGGGCAGCTTTGCGCGCAAGTTTGTGCGCGCCGGAGCCAATTGGGTGGGTGGCTGTTGCGGCACCACGCCCGCGCACATTCGTGCCATGCGCAGCGCCTTGCGTGCCATGGAGGCGCAGGATGCAGGCGAGACGGCGGTTGCCAACGTGAACCCGGCAGTCGCAACCGTGACCACCGGTGCATCCGTTGAGCCGCCCCCGTTGCGCGAGCGCTCGCACATCGGCAAGTGCATTGCCGAGGGCAAGTTCCTCACGATGGTGGAGATTGTTCCGCCCAAGGGCTTCGACTGCGAGAAGGAGCTGGCCGGTGCAGCGCTGCTGGCACGCTATGGTGTGGATGCAATCAACGTGCCCGACTCGCCGCGTGCTAGTGCGCGGATGAGCGCGCAAAGCCTCTGCGTCCAGATCCAGCAGAAGGTCGGCATCGAGACGATTCTGCACTACACTTGCCGCGATCGGAATGTGCTGAGCATTCAGAGCGACCTGCTGGGCGCGGCTTCCATTGGTCTGAAAAATATTCTTTGCCTTACCGGCGATCCGCCCAAGATGGGGAACTATCCGGACGCGACGGCGGTCTTCGATGTAGACGCGATTGGCCTCGTGAACATTGTGCACGGGCTGAACCAGGGCCTCGATATCGGGCGCAATCCCATCGGCGGGTCAACCGGCTTTACGATCTCCGCGGCGGCGAATCCCGGCGTCAACGATATCGAGCACGAGGTGCGGCGGTTCGCGTACAAGGTCGAGGCGGGCGCGGAGTTCTGCATCACGCAGCCGGTCTTCGACCTGAAGCTGCTGGAGGATTTTCTGCGGCGCATCGAGGGTTTCCGGATCCCGGTGATCGCCGGCATCTGGCCGCTGACCAGCGTGCGCAACGCGGAGTTCATGAAGAACGATCTGCGCGTCTCCATGCCGGATGAGATCCTTGCACGCATGGCCGCGGCGCCCGACAAAGATGCGGCGCTGGCCGAGGGTGTCGCCATTGCGCGCGAGATGCTGGAAAGCGTTCGCGGGTCGGTGCAGGGTGTCCAGGTGAGTGCGCCGTTCGGCAAGTACGCGTTGACGACCGAGGTGCTTGGCTTGAAGGAGGAGACGGCGTAATGGCGAGCTTTGAGGATCAGATGTCGGAGTTGGAGAAGGTCGTCGATCAGCTGGAGAAGGGCGACCTGACCCTGGAAGAAAATGTCACGCTGTTTGAGCGCGGGGTAAAGCTTTCTGACGCGTGCAAGGCGCAGCTGGCCAGCGCTGAAAGCCGCATCCAGGTGCTGCTGGATCCGCAGGCGAACGGCAGCCCGCGTGTGGAGGATCTCCCGGTCGCGGTTGCCGACGAAGAAGATGCGGATGAGGGTGAGGATGAGTACGACGACGGCCGTCTCTAGAGGGTACGCGGCTAGCGATCGCGGCTGGTAACGAAGCCGGGAACCCACAGCAGGGCACGCTTGTAGTCGCTCTCGGGCAGGTCGGCGATGGATTGCCGTGCAGCTTCGGCATATGCGCAGGCCGTGTCCATCGCGTAGGACAGCGAGCCGTGGCGGTGCAGGATTTCGAGAATGTCGGCGTGGGCGACGCGCGCAAAGCTACGGTCGGCCAGCACTGTGCGGATGGCCTCGCGGTCAGCTCCCGTGCCGCGCTCTAGCGCATGAATCACGGCGAGGGTGGCTTTGCCTTCGCGCAGGTCTGAGGCGGCCGGCTTGCCGAGAATCTCGTCGTTGGCCGTGAGGTCAAGCACATCATCCACAATCTGGAAGGCGAGGCCGAGGTTGCGGCCGTACTCGCCAAGCGTGTCCTCGAAAGGCCGCTCGCCGTCGCGGATGGTGGGGTTCGCAACCACCGCGCCAAGCTGCATCGAGACTTTGAAGAGGCACGCGGTCTTGCGATAAATCAGGTCGAAATACTCTTCCTCGTTGATCAGGTGGCCGAGTTTTTCCATCTGCAGCAATTCGCCTTCGACCATCTCCTGGGTAAGCGAAATCAGTAGATCGAGGATGCGGAAGTTGCGTTCGGCGAGCGCGGTCTGGAAGGCCTGCATGTACAGCCAGTCGCCCGCGAGGACGCATTTGGCATTCCCCCACGTGGTGTTCGAGGAAGGCCGGCCACGGCGGGTGTCGGCCTCGTCGATGATGTCGTCGTGCACCAGCGTGGCCGTGTGAAGCATCTCCACGACCGCGCCCAGGCGGATGCGAGCGTCGCTTTCGCAATGCAGGGATTTCGCGGAGAGCAGCAGTAGCAGCGGTCGAATGCGCTTGCCACCCCCTGCAATCAGATAGTTGGCGATGTCCGTGACGACGGCGACCGGAGAGCCAGCCTGCCGGGAAAATTCCACCTCAATCGCAGCAAGATCATCCTTCAGGAGGTCGAATACTTCGGCAGCCGTCGCGATGGAGATCGTGCTCATATTGATTCCAGAGTAGCAGGTGAACATCTGGTCAGGTTGTGACGGAAATTATGGAAAGGCCCGGATTGTGCAGAATCAATGTTAGTTCGAGCGGAAGTTCGTGAACTGGAGGTCGACGCCGATATCCTTGCCACGCAGCAGCGCAATGATCTGCTGCAGCGTATCGCGGTCCTTGCTGGTCACGCGGACCGTGTCGCCCTGGATGCTGGCTTGCGCCTTCAGCTTGGAGTCTTTGATCAGCGCAACGATCTTCTTCGCGGGCTCGGAAGAGATGCCCTGCTTCAGCTTAATCTTCTGCCGAACTGAAGAGTTTGAGGCGGGCTCAATCTTCTCGTACTCCAGGTTCTTGAGCGAGACGCTGCGCTTGACGAACTTCTGTCCAAGAATTTCGATCACGGCCTTGAGCGTGTACTCGTCCTGCGAGGCCAGCTGCACAGTGTCGTCGCCCTCAAGCACGATGCTGGACTTGGAGTTCTTGAGGTCGAAGCGCGCATGGACCTCCTTGCTCGCCTGGTCGATCGCGTTTTTTACTTCCTGGATATCGACCTTGCTCACGATATCGAAACTGTTATCCGCTGCCATGGTTGGGGTCCTCTTACTGATTTAGATGCCGCGTAGTGGGTGATTGCTCTTCATTGTGTCAGAAGTGCGACGAAACCGACAGTGACGTTGGGAACAGCGTGCCAAAATTCGATGTGGTTATCTCCGCGAGCTGGTCCGTCGTGATGCCGCGAAGCTCGGCCACAAAGCGCGCCGTGTGGGCGACGAAGGCGGGCTCATTGGTCTGCCCGCGCAGGGGGATCGGCGCAAGAAAGGGTGCGTCGGTTTCGACCAGGATGCGGTCGGCGGGCGCGTTCGCAGCAACAGCCTGGATAGTCGTCGACTTCGGGTAGGTGACATTTCCTGCGAAGGAAAGATAGAAGCCGGCAGCCAGCGAGCGGGCGGCCTGCCCCTCATTCCCCGAGAAGCAATGCATGATGCCGGGCAGCCCGGTCGGCGTCCAGTGCTCGGCGATTAGGCGGAGCAGATCTTCCCAGGCGTCCGCCGGCCCGTACTTAGCCTTCGCCGCGGGGATGGCCAGCTCCGACGTCCGGCAGTGGATGGTGATCGGCTTGCCCGCCGCAGCAGCAATCTTCATCTGCGCGACGAACGCTGCTTGCTGGGCGGGGATGTCGGGATTGTCGAGGTGATAGTAGTCGAGCCCGATCTCCCCGACAGCCAGGCAGCGCGGATCAGCGACCAGCGCCTCCAGCTTGGCGAGATTTTCAGCCGTAGCCCGATGCGCTTCCTGCGGATGGATGCCAGCGGTGGCCCAAATCTCCGGATGCGCACGCGCGAGGTCGAGCGCCCGATGCATGGTGTCCGGTCCCTCGCCAATGCCGATAGCCAGCAGCTTCCCAACGCCGGCCTCACGCGCGTGCGCAAGGATCGCCGGAAGATCCTCGTAGTCGTCGAGATGGCAGTGCGAGTCGATCAGCATAAGGGCAGTGAGTAGTGGCTAGTGGGTAGTGAAAAGCGATGGCAAGGGCGGCGCGGCTACTTGAGGCGCGTGCCGACCGGGACGCCTTCGGGGACTGTGGCGAGGAAGGGTTTGCCGCCGTCCTCACTCGCGGCGAGCAGCATGCCGTGCGACTCCAGCCCGCGCATCTTGCGGGGCGCAAGGTTGGTGATGACGATGATGCGGCGGCCAATGAGCTCTTCGGGCGCATACCACTCGGCGATGCCTGAGAGGATCTGGCGTTTGCCAATGGGCCCGAGATCCACTTCGAGCCGCAGCAGCTTGTCAGCCTTGGGAATGCGCTCGGCAACGACGATCTGCGCAACCCGCAACTCAACCTTGGCGAAGTCGTCGATGGTAATTTGCGGCGCCGCCTGCTCACCGTTCTCCGTTGCGAGGGGGGCCGGCGGCTGCTGCGCAAAGATCCCGCTCGCATGGGCCTGCGTGTGAGAGACGATGTCGCTGGGCCCGGTAGTGAGCGCGGAACTGCCGCCGACGGGGAGCACGGTCACGGGATCAAGCGTAGTGGTGCGCGGCGCAGCGTCAGGCGCGGTCGTCGGCGGCGCGGCCGCGGGGTCGGTGGGATTGGTGTCGACGGGGGTGGGGTTTTCCATGTCACTCATAATTTGTGCGAGTCCTTTGTCAGCGCGCGGGAAGATAGGCCCAAGCGGCCCAAGTTTGGTGCCAGGCTTAAGCCCGCCCCATTTCAAATTGTTCAGCTCGCCGTTGCGTGCGGCAGCCTCAATGTCACCCAGCCCAAGTTGCGCCCAGACTTGGGCGGTGGCGTACGGGAGGACGGGATAGAGAAGAGCGGTGACAAGTTGTATGTATGTGGCGCTAACGAAAAGCACGGTCCCTAGGTCGGTCCGATCATCTGGATTTGAAGACTTCGATAATTTCCAAGGGGCCGTCTTTGTGATGAATGCGTCGATCTGAGCGATTATCTTCGTCACTTCTTCTAAGTAGAAGCCGAACTCATTCCCATCTAAAAGGTCTTGTAACGAAAATGTCGATTCCTTACTGCTGCGACCAAGATAAAGACTGAAATCATCAGATAACCGCATTGCTTCCGCGTTCAGTTCGTATTTTTCCGGTGGCTCCGACGTATTGAGATGGACCGATCCAGTTGGTAAAGAAGACCCAAAATACTGTTGAATCATGTTAAGCGTGCGACTAACAAGGTTCCCATAACCATTCGCCAAATCCGCGTTGTATCGCGTAATCAGCGCATCGAAGCTAAAGCTACCATCCTGCCCAAACGGAATCTCGCGCAGCAGAAAATACCGCAGCACATCAGAAGCAAACAAATCCCGCTCACCCTTGGAGCTCTCAGGAAACTGCTTGCCGTAAACCTCATCCCCGAACGCATCAAGAATCGTCTCCGTCCGAACAATATTCCCCTTGGACTTCGACATCTTCGAGTCATCAAACAGCAGCCATCCATGCGCCGTAACGGCCTTCGGCAAGGACAGATCAGCGGCCAGCAGAAACGCCGGCCAGTAGACGCAGTGGAAGCGAATGATCTCCTTGCCCACAAGATGCAAATCCGCCGGCCAGAATTTCTCGTACAGCGCCTCGTCCTCCGACCCATACCCAAGCGCCGTCATGTAATTCGCCAGCGCGTCGAGCCACACGTAGATCACGTGCTTCTGCGCAGCGAGGTTGGCCGCAGGCTTCGGCACGGGAATTCCCCACGTAAAACTCGAGCGCGAAATGCTGAGGTCTTTCAGCCCGCCGCGCACGAAGCTCAGCACTTCGTTTCTCCGCGACTCCGGCGTAATCGAAAGCTTGCCCGACTCAATCAACTCGATAAGGGGCAACTGAAACTCCGACAGCTTGAAGAAAAAATTCTCTTCCGTGACCTCTTCCAGCAGTCGCCCGCAATCGGGACACGGCGTCCCCACCGGCGCATCGACAAACGCTTCATCCGACACGCAATAGCTACCGGTATAGCTCGCCAGATAAATAAACCCGCGCTCATACAGCGTCGAGAAAAGCTTCTGCACGCCGCGCTTATGCTTCTCGCTGGTCGTGCGAATGTAATCGTTGTTGGTGATCCCCATGCGCTTCCAGAGATCCTCAAACGACTTCGAAACCTGGTCGGCAAACTGCTGCGGCGGGATACCCGCGGCCGCGGCAGAGCGCTCGATCTTCTGGCCGTGCTCATCGGTGCCTGTAAGGAAAAAGGTATCGTCGCCCAGCAAGCGATGCCGCCGCGCGAGCACGTCCGCGACGATGGTGGTGTACGCGTGGCCGATGTGCGGGCGCGCGTTGACGTAGTAAATCGGTGTGGTGACGTAGAACGTTTTATCTGACATTGCCAAGTGTCAGTTTACAGGGTGGATGCGCCAAAAGGGTTGCTGCACGCCAGTCGTCTACGCCTCGCCCAGCCACACCACGTACGGATACACCAGGAAGAACAGCACCAGCATGATCGCCATCAGGTCCATGTAAAGGCAGAACATGACGCCGCCGTGGTAAAGATTCCAGCGTTTCTGGATGCACCGCAGCGTGTCAGCCATCCCCGCCAGGCAGCCGAAAAATGGCAGCACCAGCCACGGCGTCGCGCGGATGTGGGGGAACTTCGACAGCAAAGTCGCCACGGCCACACTGGTAAACACCAGAACATTCCCACGTACCAGGGAACGCGTACGCGGGTTGAAAATGGCCGGTGTCATGGACGGGGAGAACGTCGCGCTGGGGTACATTCTAGACCCGCGTAGGGGTTCACCGTCCAGCCGGCTTAGGGGTGGCCGGCGCCGCCCGTGCGTAGGTGGCTGGAGGCAGGAAACTTACGATTGAGGTCGGTATCTCCACCACGCCGACCCGGTTGCTGGTGGCGTCCCGCATGGCGATGCGCAGGAAAGTCTCGGCGCGATCGGGCACGCTGACCTCCAGGTGGCAATGGATGAAGCTGCGCGCGAGCCTTGCCTCGTCGTTGGTGCTGGGCTGAATCGTGAGGGTCTGGCCGGCAGCGTCGAGCAGGTTGCCCTCGATGTCGTAGACGTCCGCGAGGAAGTCCACCTTCGCGACGCGGTGGCCGTCGAGCTGCTGGGTAAAGATCACCTGGCTGGGCAGCGAGAGGAAATCCACATCGTAGCGGCGAAAGGGGCCTTTCTCGGGGACGTCGGGATCCAGTTGATTGTCAGGGGCGAGGACCGTATCAGTTGTCGCCGACGCGGGCAGAACCCGGACGCGGAACAGCAAATCCTCCGGCGCCGGGCCGCCGCGCCTCATCGCCGCGTGCGCGTACGCTGCCCCCCTGTCTTGCGAGGGCGGGTTCGTCGACGCATCGTTCAATTCACCCCGCCGATACGAGAGCTGGAAGTGTTGTCCAGCATCGACGCCCGTCATATCGACGTGGACCGGGCGATACGAAGCCTCTTTCTCAGCGCCATCCGCGGTATAGGTCAGGCTGTAGTAGTTGCTGCCGGCTTCTACGGCGCTATGGACCGCATCGGCCACGCTGGCCGCGTCGTAGAAGGCGCGGCCACCCGTGCTTGCGGCGATTGCGTCCATCATGGAGTGCTCCGCTGCCGGCGATTGTGGCATCTTGCCGAGTTCGTATGCATGCACCTGGCCGGCGGCCGTTGACTTACCTGCCGACTGGGTGATCAAGCTTCGCGCGTCGACGGGATAGACGGCAACTTGTGCCTTGGAGAGCAACGCAACCGTTTCGCGGAGCTCGGCTTCCTCGGCATCCTCAACACGAAATGGATGCTGCAACGAAGGGTCAGGAACAATGTTGAAGGGGAACGATGCGGAAAACCAAATTAGGTTTTTGCGGCCGGGAAACGCTGCGAGGTAATGGGCCAGCGTGTTGAAGGCATCGAGGGTGAGGGGGACGCGGAAGTCAGTTTCCAACCCATCGAGAGCTCCCTCAAAGGTGCGGAGATTCGCCGCGACGTTGATGGCCGAGACACTTCCCTTGATCGTCGTCGAGGAAGCTGACGAAAGCGATGGGTCCACACTGGCAGGCATTCGAGGGATCAGTTTGCGCTCGACCACGTCGCGCAGTGTCAAAGGATCTGACGTAAAGCCCTGCAGCAGGATGAGATGGTTCGCCAGGCCGAAAATCGCGAGGCGCGTGTTGGGGTTGGCGTGGCGAACATATTGCAGCAGCTGTGAGCGGATAAAGCCCTCACCCTTCAAGGGAGTGTTGAGCGCATCGATGAGAAGAATGTTGAGCGTTTCGCCGGGGGGCAGTGGCGTGTAGTTGGTGAACGTTCCGGGCGGCAGGGAAGGGAGGGGCGGCGCCTTCAGCGGGCCATCGTGAGAGGAAAACTCTTCGAAGCGACCGGTGGTTTGGGGTGCGCCACCCTCGGTGACTCGAAAATTTTGCGCCTTCAGTCCGCGAACAGGGAGGCCAGCCTGGTCCTCGACAACCACGCTGAGCACCGTGGATGGCGGGCTTGCGTGCGCTGCAGGAGACGTGGCCGGCGGCTGCGGAGAAGTCGGCACAGACTGCGCGCCGCTTGCGGAACCCAGCGTCGCGACAGCCAGCACAAGGACGAAACGTCTGCACATGATTCGTCTCCAAACCTGGTGCGGCCACGCGGGTAGCTCAGTGCAACGACGTCGCGCTAAACGGCCGCGAGGGCTCGCTCCGACTCCAGGGCCATGGCGCGAATGGACTCGTTGTAGGGCGCGCGCAGCACGCCGCGCTCAGTGATGATCGCAGTGATGTACTTCGCAGGCGTGACGTCAAATGCCGGGTTCTCAATGCCAACGCCGTCGGGCGTCATCTGCTTGCCGTTGGAGTGTGTGACCTCGCGCGGATTGCGTTGCTCAATCGGAATGCCCGCGCCCGTCGCCGTCGCCAGATCGATGGTGTTGAAGGGCGCAGCGACGTAGAAGGGAATCCCGTGCTCCTTCGCAAGAATCGAAACGCTATACGTCCCAATCTTGTTGGCCGTATCGCCATTCGCCGCGATGCGGTCCGCCCCAACGATGACTGCCTGGATGCGCCCCTTGCTCATCAGGTGGCCCGCCATGTTGTCGCACAAAACGGTCGTGGGAATCGAGTCCTTCATCAGCTCCCACGCGGTAAGTCGCGCACCCTGCAAGTAAGGCCGAGTCTCGTCCGCGAGCACGTCGATCTGGTGTCCGCGCTCCACGGCTGCGCGAATGACGCCCAGCGCCGTGCCATATCCGCACGTAGCCAGCGCCCCCGCGTTGCAGTGTGTCAGCACGGTGCCTTCCATCGGCAACAAGTCCGCCCCATGCGCACCGAGCGCCTTGCACTGCGCAATGTCTTCGTCATAAAGCCGCTTGGCGAGTTCGACCACGGCGATCTTGATCTCGGGGATCGCCGTGTTCTTTGCGGCGAGCGCGTTGAACAGATCCCGCACCTGGCCAATACCCCAAAACAGGTTGACGGCAGTAGGCCGAGTCTCCGCCAGCGTCGCGCAGATAACCTCAACCTCAGCCCGAAGCTCAGGCAACGTCGACGCCTTACTGCGTTCAACGCCAATCGCCACACCCATGGCGCCGGAGACTCCAATAGCGGGAGCTCCGCGCACAATCATGTCGCGGATGACGGTAGCTACCTGTTGGTAGTCGGTAGCGAGAACGTAAGTCTCTTCGAGGGGAAGCTTGGTTTGATCAAGGAAGTTGACGCCGGCGGGCGTCCATTCGAGCGTAGGAATCATGTCTCTTATAGTTTAGTGGAACTTGCCCGCACGGTCACCGCATCCCATCCACTTCCTACGGCACCGACCGCCACTGCAGCATCTTCCCGAGCTCGAACACCAGGTACCGGCTGTTGCAATCGGCACATAAATAGGCCCGATACCCTAGCAGAAAGTATTCCTTTGGCTTGCGATGGACGCGGAACGTATCGGTGCAGCTGCAATTAGGGCAAACATGAACTCTCGCCATACGCGCACCATCCTTCCCCTAAGGGATTTTCAGGTTCCACGAACGGCGTCAATGGGTTAGCCTCTCCAGATGCCGAAACCCACCCGTCGCAAATAAGATGCCCACAAAAATCGCCAAGTTGTACGTGGCATGCATCAGCGTCGAGCACGCCAGCGAGTGCGTCCGGATTCGCACGAAGCTGAGCATGAGGCTCACACCGTAAAGCACGCCAAGCACTCCCCATGCGTGCGCCAGCTGATCGGCATGCAGCAGCACAAAGGGGATGCTCGAAAAAATTGCCGAGAAGATCAGCGCAGAGGTGGAATGAAGCGAGCTCCGCTGCCAGCGATCCAGGCCGGCGGGCGAGCGCTCCAGTGCCAGCCAGTCGTAGGCCGTCGCGAGAGCCGGAAGAAGGAACCCGCGAAACGCAATCTCCTCCGTCAACGGCGCCAGCAGCACGGCAAACGCCATCAGCAGCCACGCAGCATGCGACGTCGTGAGGATGCTGTCGAACGCAGTCGTCTTGGGAGCCGGAAGCAGCTGCAGGCATGCCTGCGCCGCCAAACTCAGCAACACGCCGCCGCCCACGATCCAATACCAATACCGCTTCGCTGCCAGAAAATTCCAGTGAATGCCCTGCAGAAACGAAACGTCCCAGAGATGCGGAAACAGCCATGCCGAAATCGCCAGCGTGAGCACGTACGCCAACGCCTGCGACGCGAGTCCGAGCCCCGGATGCTGCAGCGCCGACTCCAGGCGAATGTGCGCCAGCGTGAAGACCGACCATAAACACAGCACGACCATCAGGTAGGCCATCGAGAAGAACAGCATCGCGTGGCCAATATGCGGAATCCGCCGAGCCGGCCCGTGGTCCTGCGCCGGATCGGTGTCGTGCTGGATGTCGAGTGCTTTGGGCTCGACGGCGGCTTCTGGTACGGGAAGATTGCTCATAGGACAGAGTTCAGATTACTTCGCCTTCCGTACGGGCGTCTTGGCGACCGTGGTTTTCGCGGCCTTCTTTGTCGCAGGTTTGCGCTCCGTCGGCTCCGGCTTTTTCTTGGACGCGGTCGGAACGCCCGTCTTTTTCTCCGGCGCGACGAACTTCGGCTTGGGTGCTTTCTTCTCCAGATCGGGGAGCACGACGGGCGGCAGATGGCCGTTCGAATTCAACGTTCCCGCGTTGGCATAATACCGCTCCAGGAAGTGTCCCGTATGCGATCCCAGCGTGTGCGCGACCAACTCCGGCGGCCCTTGCGCGACGATGCGCCCGCCGCCCTCGCCGCCCTCCGGCCCCATGTCGATCACGTAGTCGGCGTTGCGAATGATGTCGAGATTGTGCTCGATGATGATCACCGTGTTGCCAAGATCCGTCAGGCGATGCAGCACTTCCAGCAGCTTGCGCACGTCGTCAAAATGCAGCCCGGTCGTCGGTTCGTCGAGTAGATAAAGCGTACGCCCCGTCTGTCGTTTTGATAGCTCGCGCGCCAGCTTCATGCGCTGCGCTTCGCCACCCGAGAGCGTCGTCGCGGATTGGCCAAGATGGATATAGCCGAGCCCCACATCCACCAGCGTCTGCAGCTTCTGGTTCACCGCAGGAATGTCCTTCAACACCGGCAGCGCATCTTCAATCGCAAGCTCCAGCAGGTCGGCGATGGAGTAGCCGTTGTACTTTACGGTGAGCGTCTCCTGGTTGTAACGCCGGCCGTTGCAGATCTCGCACAGCACGTACACGTCGGGCAGAAAGTTCATCTCGATGCGCCGCTGGCCTTCGCCCTGGCAGGCTTCGCATCGCCCGCCCTGCACGTTGAAGCTGAAGCGCCCGGGCTTGTAGCCGCGCTCGCGAGACTCCGGCAGCATCGCAAACAGATCGCGGATCGCAGTGAACACGCCCGTGTACGTCGCCGGGTTCGAGCGTGGCGTACGGCCAATCGGCGACTGGTCGATCTGGATCACTTTGTCGAGCTGCTCAGCGCCGTGAATCGCCTTGTGCGCGCCCGGCTCCTCGCGCGAACCATAGAGCTCCTTGGCGAGTGAGCGATACAGAATGTCGTTGACCAGCGTGCTCTTGCCCGACCCGCTCACGCCGGAAACAACGGTCATCACCCCGAGCGGAAAGTGCGCCGTAACATTTTGCAGATTGTGCGAAGTCGCGTCCTGCACCGATAGCCAGCGGCCGTCGAGCACGCGCGGCGCCTTGTCAGGCGTGGGTCGCGTAACGACGTCGATATGTCCGGCAAGATACTGACCAGTCACCGAATTCGGATTCGCCATGATCTCGGCGGGCGTGCCCGAGGCCATGATGTGGCCGCCGTTCCTGCCCGCGCCCGGACCCAGGTCGAGCACGTAGTCGGCCTTGCGAATCGTGTCCTCGTCATGCTCGACGACCAGCACCGTGTTCCCCAGGTCGCGCAGATCTTCAAGCGCCGCGATCAGACGCTGGTTGTCTCGCTGATGCAATCCGATCGACGGCTCGTCGAGCACATAGAGTACGCCGCGTAACTTGCTTCCGATTTGCGTGGCCAGGCGAATGCGCTGGCCTTCGCCGCCGGAGAGTGTTGCCGCGCTGCGGTCAAGCGAGATGTAGCCCAGCCCCACGGCGTTCAGGAATTCCAGCCGCTCGATGATCTCGCGCTGCAGCCGGTCCGCAATCAGGCGCTCGCGCCCACTGAAGGCCATGGATCGCGCAGCCAGGAGCGCACGTTCCAGCGAGAGAGCTGTGAAGTCGGCGATGGACGCATCGCGTTTCGCATCCGGCGCTTCGATCGGCTCGGTCTCATCGCGCGCGCTGGGCGGATGCATCGCCGCGTCCGCCAACGGCAGCGTCACCGCGAGCGACTCGGGCCGTAGCCTGCGACCGTGACAGCGCGGGCATTCGGTCGCCGACATGAATTGCATCATGTACTCGCGATAGCCTTCAGACTTGGTATCCTCGAGCGTGTCGCGAAGCCAGTTGAGGATGCCGTGGAATCCAGTGCGGCCTACTTCGTTGCGCGGAGGACCGTAGAGCAGCAACTGCTGCTGGTCCTTGGTCAGCGCCGAGAATGGCTGCTTCAGATTGATCTTGTATTTTTCCGCGGCCAGCTTGATCAGCCGCAACAAATATTGTGACGACGATCCCGGGCCCATGGCTCCGTCGAGCAGCGGCTTCGACCAGTCGGAAATCGTCTTTGCTGGATCGAAATCATAGATCGACCCAAGCCCGTGGCATTCGGGACAGGCTCCATAGGTGGAGTTGAAGCTGAAGCTGCGCGGCTCAAGCTTGGCCACGTTGATGCCGCACTCCGGGCACGCCATCGAGGAGCTGAAGAGCGTCTCAGTGGTTTTGCCGTTGGGTGCCTGCAGGCCGATCAGCACAAGCCCGTTGGCAAGTTGTAGGGCGCTCGCGACCGCGGCAGATAGACGGCGCGTGTCGTACCCGGCGGGCGGCGTCGTTCCGTCGGCGACTGGCTCAGTTGGATACGGCTTCAGAATGATGCGATCGACGATGGCTTCGAGGGTATGGTTCTTGCGCTTCTCGAGGCGCATTCCCTCTTCCACTTCGGTAATCTCGCCGTCAATGCGAATGCGATAACCCTTCTTGTCGAGCGCCTCAATCTCCTCGCGAAACTCGCCCTTGCGGCCGCGCACGATCGGGGCCATCACAGTGACGCGTTCCCCGGGCGAGTCGGCGCGGCTGCGCTCGACGATCTGCGCGACGATCTGCTCGGCGGACTGCCGCGAGATGGGCCGATGGCAGTTCGGGCAATGCGGTTGGCCGACCGACGCATAGAGCAGGCGAAGATAGTCGTAGATCTCAGTAATAGTGCCGACCGTCGACCGAGGCGAGCGAGACGTGGTCTTCTGCTCGATCGAGATGGCGGGCGACAGCCCATCGATGGAGTCAACATCGGGCCGCTCCATCTGGTCGAGAAACTGGCGCGCGTAGGCAGACAACGTTTCGACGTAGCGCCGCTGCCCCTCAGCGTAGATCGTGTCGAACGCCAGCGAACTTTTGCCGGAGCCGGAAAGGCCGGTCACGACCGTCAGCGTGTTGCGCGGAATCGAGACCGAAACGTTCTGAAGATTGTGCTGACGAGCCCCGCGAACATCGATGTGCGTGAGGTTCTTGGACGGAGATTGGGTCGAAGAGGCCAAGTCTCTAGTCTACTAGGTTCGAGATCCGGACCGACACAGGCCGGCCGGGCGACCTCGGCAGCCTCCCAAAGGTATTCATCCTGGCCGGTAACCTCGGCGCGCATGACTCGTAACGTGCGACCCGAAACCACGCTAAAGACGTCGATTCGTAACCCGAAACCGGGCTAAGTAGCGCAAAATTCGCTAAAACGTTGAGCAAACCCAGGAAATCCACCGCCGCGACGGGGCAGGAGGAATATCCTTAGGTAATAACGCGGCTCATATTTGTAGGGTAAGTTTCGGCAGAAAAGTCCAAAATAACCTTGGCCTGCGAATCACGTGATTCTGTCTGCTCGCATCGAACAGAGCAGCCGTTGTAGCCCAGGGAGACGTTGCCGGATGAATTCGTCAATTTTGCTGGTGGGAGCCGTCTTTGCGGCCTTGGCGTTCGGAGTTTTGCTGGCATACGTCATTTGCCACACCATGTTTCGCGTCTTCCGCATGCACGCGGAATCGACCGCGCGACGCAGCCAAACCGCCAACGCGAGCGTCAGCGCCGGCAGCTAAAACAACCAAACACCTTGATTCTAGTGAGGATTTGAGCTTGCAGGCGGGGGACTCTGCGGCTGAGCCGGCTTGCTTGCGTTCTGCTGCGCCTGCATCTGCTGCAGCTCCTGCATCACCATTTCAGGCGTCAAAGCCTTCGCGGGACCGCTGGCCGGAGGGGGCGTGGAGCCTGCCGGCGCGCTCGCTGGCCCGGCCGGCGATGGTGTCGGCGAGGTCGTGACCGGAGCCTGCGCTGAGGCTGGCCCAACGCGGCTTGCGCGGTCGTTTCTATCGTCATACATCGCGTAAGCCGGGGAATTCGGTCCTGGGAGCTCTGGCCCGCCAGCACGCGAGGTAAGGACAAGCTCTGGCGGGGTGTCCGCATTGCCGCCAAGCAAGAGGATGTTTGCCCCGGTCCCATCCAGCAGCGTTGCTAAAACAGTCGATAACGAGGCGGGACCGTAAGTTCCAAAGACGCGCTGCTCCTCGACGCCGCCGGTGATTTTCATGCCGGTGATGCGGGAGATTGACCGCAAAATCTGGTTGAGGCTGGAGTTATCTGCCCGAATCTGCACGAGGCCGTGGGTCAGAATCACCTCGGCATGCCGTGGCGGGTCGGGCGCGGGAACCGCAGCCTGCGTCGCGTCCGGGGAGACCTGACCTGGCATGGCTGTCGGCGGGGTGGCGGGAAGATTCTGGCCGAGCATGCCTGAGGCCCCGGCGAACACAGCGAGAACTGCGCCGGCAAAGCGGGAAATTCTTCGCGGATGAGGAGTTGGGTGCATCTTCTGCTTGGGACGTGCTCGTCGCTCAGATGGTAGCTTCACTGCTTCAGAATACCGTCTAAGCCCCGGGACGTGATCTTTTTAGGAATGATCAAGGGCCGGAGCGAGCCTCTTGGCTGGACTCCCGACCCCGGCCTCCGTATGCTGGGCAAGGCAAGATGCACGCATTGAGGAGCATGGAGTGAGAGACAAGAGGAACGGACTCGGTCGCCAGGGGATTCGAGCGGGGGTCGTTCTGGGCGGGATTCTGACGCTTTCGCCTTCTTTCTTGTTGGCTCAAACGTGCATTACCCAAGCCAAGATGACGTCTGATGTTCGCGACGGGCTGAGTGCGGCGGCCTTTACGCTGGCGCAGGCCGTCCAGGTAGCGGATGTGGCAAAGGCGCAGGGAATGACGATCGCGGAGTTTTCGAGCGCCTCCGCTTTCGGGCCCACCGAGAGCCTCATGCGCTCGACTGCTTCGCGTATGGGCAATGGCGAACTTCGCGTGGTGCAGATTTACGAGCTTGACGCGCGCTCCCGAGCGGCAAATGACACCGCCGATGCCGACTTTAGCTGTCCGCTCGCTGGTACTACGTCTGAGACTGACTTCTCCATCTCGGGACTTCCTCGAGGGCTGTATGGATTCGCCATGGTGGAAGCGACCGGAGACCGTCCCTGGCTGCTTTCCTTCCTGCTGCGCCAGGATGAAGGCGTGTGGAAGCTGGCCGGCTTCTACCCACGCGCAAGCACTGCCGCTGATCACGATGGGGAGTGGTATTGGAAGAGTGCGCGGACTTATGCCAAAGCGGATGAGCTTTGGCTGGCGTGGATCTTCTATGGCGAAGCGGCTGAGCTATTGCGGCCCGCGAACTTTGTTACGAGTACAAACCTGGACCGTTTGCTTGCCGAGCGGCGAGCAGCGGCGCCACCCGAGCTGGCTGGCGGTATCGGTGCGAACCATCCACTCGTGATGAAGGCCAGCGACGGGAAGGGCGGGACGGTTGAATATCGCTTCACAGGGATCTCCGCCCAGGCATCGGATGACGGCAAGGACTTGAATCTGATTCTCCATGTTCCAGTGGATGGCGTAGGTGATGCCGCTGTCGCGCTCGGCTACAGTAAAGCGGCCGCAAAGGCGTTTCTGGATGCACACATGGAGTTGCGCCAAGCCTTTACCGGGGTCTGGGTTTTTGCGGATTCGGAAGGGCATGCGCCGTTGGTGACGGAGCAGACAATCTCGAGTATCCCCTAGTATGGTGGATGTTTCCCCGTGTGAGGCGAACGAGCCCCGGTTTGAGGACGGATTATCCCGGTGTTGATTTGGCGAGAGTAGGGCCTCTTGTACTGCAATGCTTCAGCAAGCATGTGATTGAACGAGGAAGAAACTTTCGGAGAAGAGTTCATGGCAAGCTTTCA
>Ga0302316_10000468_pt1 | contig 35972 bp, 34 predicted proteins | sample III_Palsa_N3_2_FD_200456 | JGI IMG/M metagenome (GOLD analysis project Ga0302316, IMG submission 200456) | Peat permafrost microbial communities from Stordalen Mire near Abisko, Sweden - III_Palsa_N3_2 | ecosystem: Environmental > Terrestrial > Soil > Palsa > Peat permafrost | place: Sweden...
GGTTCCGCGGTGCGCTTTGCCCATCGTGCTTGTCGCGGAACGAGATCGAACGTTGAGCTAAGCATGTAGATCTAGGCATTGAACGCTTTCGGACGCGGGTTCGACTCCCGCCACCTCCACCAATTCACGCTCCAAAGTAGTCCAACGAAGGCCGGAAAACCTAGCAATAGCAAAGGTTCCGGCCTTTTTTGTGCCTGATGCAGTCCAGCCCGGTCCATTGCAATCCGGGGGCAACAGGGGGCAATATCGGGGGCAATAGCACCTACCCCTATCAGGGTTGCCCCCATGACGCTTACCGACATTGCCATCCGCAAGGCCAAGCCAGCCGACAAGACCCAGCGTCTTTTCGATGGTGGCGGCATGTATCTGGAGCTATCACCAGCGGGGGGCAAGTGGTGGCGTTTGAAGTACCGATTCGGGGGCAAGGAGAAGCGTCTGTCTCTCGGCACGTACCCCGATACTGGTTTGGCCGACGCACGCGAGAAACGCGACGCGGCGCGCAAGCTGCTAGCTGCTGGTGTTGATCCAGGTGAGCAGCGCAAAGCTGCCAAGGCTGCCGGTGAGGAACGTTCCGCGAACAGCTTTGAAGTGATCGCACGCGAGTGGCATGCAAAGCAATCCGCGACGTGGGTTGATCTGCACGCAAGTCGAATCATGTTGCGGTTGGAGAATGATGTTTTTCCATGGGTGGGCAGCCGACCAATTGCCGATATCACTGCAAAAGAACTGCTGGTAACCGTGAACCGCATTGTTGATCGTGGTGCAGTCGAGTCTGCACATCGCGTTCTGCAAAACTGCGGGCAGGTGATGCGATACGCGATTGCTACTGGACGCGCCGAACGCAACCCAGCCACAGACCTACGCGGCGCGTTGCCCACAGTCAAGCAAACACACCATGCCGCGATTATTGAACCGATTGCCATCGGCGGACTGCTGAGGGCGATTGACGGCTATCAAGGTTCGCTTGTTACGAAAAGTGCGCTGCGGCTTGCGCCGCTCATGTTCGTCCGCCCCGGCGAACTGCGCCATGCGGAGTGGGCTGAGTTTGACTTGGACGGTGCGCAATGGAACCTGCCCGCCGAGAAAATGAAGATGCGCGAACCGCATATTGTGCCGCTGGCCCCACAAGCTGTGGCTATCCTGCGCGAGCTTTATTCGATCACTGGAAGAGGGCGCTACGTGTTTCCCAGCGCACGCAGCCCACAGCGTCCCATGAGCAACAATGCTGTGCTCTCGGCACTGCGCCGGATGGGGTTCGCGACTGAAGAGATGAGCGGGCACGGTTTCCGAGCGATGGCTCGCACGGTGTTGGACGAAGTGCTGCACTTCCGCCCCGACTACATTGAACACCAGTTGGCCCACGCTGTGAAGGATCCTAACGGGCGTGCTTACAACCGCACGGCGCACCTTACCGAACGGCGCAAGATGATGGCTGGCTGGGCCGACTATTTGGACACGTTAAAGGCAGGCGGTAACGTCGTGTCATTGACACGCAAGGCAAGTTGAAACTTTCAATGCCGCGCCTAGGACGGCCATCCGAAAACCGGGCACCTTCCCCGGCTGGCGCGGCACCTACTGAAGGGCGCAGAGGTGTGCGCTGTCGTGACGATTAAGACCAAGAAAGAGCTCGTTGACAATCTCCTGCGCCGCCGTTTTGGGAGTCTTGCACCACCGCCTCCGACGACCTTGCACATGGCTGGTCCGCGGCCGAAGGGTAACCACCTCAGTCTGTCTCCTATGCATGAAGCAAGACTTGATTTGGAAGCCATGACGGTGGCTCAACTTGAGGATCTGGTCAGGGTTGCGCAACAAAAGGATTTGGAAGTTCTACAGGCTAAGGAAGCCAATGAAGAACGAGGCCTATTTTTTCATCAAGCAAGCGCTGATGCTGATTTTGCCCACTGGATCAAGATGCCCGTTTGGACACTTGAAGAAGGTATCAGCTTGTCCCTTGGGAAAAATCCCCACGTGGTGAACTGGGATTCTATAAATGGTGATTGGGAAAAATACGTTCGTGCGGCACTCATAAGATCTCCATTCCGAAAAGACTACGCACGGCGACGCGAGCTAGTTGAGCGTGCATTGTTGGTTCGTGATTTAGTTAACCCGATTCGGCCAGAGGTATTTCTCACCTGGGCAGAAAGCACTTTTGATGGTGTTCCCGCCGAACTGCTAGAAGAAGCTCGCGATAGGGGCAAGCGCATGGCCGATGTAGTGACGATGACGGCACGTATAGTGGATCTAGAGGCACGATTAGCCATCAGTAGCGGGGCAGCTAGTGAAAAATGGCCTTGGGGCTCGCATGACACTAAGTTATTGCGAACTCTAGAAAGCGCAGCAAAGCGTTTTTGGACGGCCTACGACCCAAATGACCCAAGCACGGCCAACACAAACGCCACGGTAGCTGGCTGGTTGAAAGAGCAAGGCGTTGCAGATCGTGTTGCGGACATCATGGCGCAGATCCTGCGTGCTGACGGATTGCCGGCGGGGCCGAGAAGGTAGAGTTATCCGCGCCCCTGCGAAGCAAGCTAGGGCAACGATTTGGGGCATGTGGGCCTAGTTATCCGCGCCCAGTGGGCGCGGTGTACCTGCGGCTATTTTGTTGGCGTTTTGGTGCCTAACTTTCTGTCCAACGGGCCACCAACGGCCAGCGAAGGACGGCACCATGCACCCCAGTACAACACTCCCAGAAGCAGGATTTCTGCGCTTGTCGCAGATCCTCGGCAAGCCGGCAACAAAGACCGCACCGGCTATTCCAGCACTTATCCCAGTCTGCAAATCCACATGGTGGGCAGGCGTTCGCGCTGGCCGCTACCCAAAGCCGATAAAACTAGGCGACCGAATCACCGCGTGGCGAGTGGAGCACATCCTCGAGCTGATCGAGCGGGGGGCGGTATGATCCGGCGCGACAGCAGCCCCATCCTCACACAGGAACGTCGAGGAGGCACAGGAGTGCGCATCCCTGACGACTGGCGCGAGCGAATGCCTGATCCTCTCGTGTATTACGGTCAGTACGTCGCCAAATTGAGCAAGCCGAACGGCACAGGCTGGGCGCAAGGCGTGTGCCCTTTCCACGATGACCACAACAAAAGCCTTTCTGTGTGCGTCAAAGGCGAGCGCGGCAGCTGGCGCTGCTTTGCCGGTTGCGGAGGTGGCGATCTTGTCGGCTTCCACCAGCGGTTGCGCGACCTGGAATTCCGAGCAGCGGTGTGCGATTTGTTGGAAGTGCGCCGATGAACGGCGTGTTGAAGATCGAAACGCCGAAAGAGGCGGCACGACGGCTGGCGGCTGGCGCGATTCGCGACGGATTCAAACCCGACGACCTGCACTTTTATCACAACGCCGATGGCAGTCCTGCGTTCTACCGTATCCGTTGCAAGCGTGACAATGGCGATAAGTGGATAAGGCCATTTCACCGGAGCGGGGAACGCTTCGTTGTTGGCTTGCCGTCAGCGCCGGCGAACGGTCGCACGCTTTACCGGCCGCGATATCCTCTGATAGAGACGGACCCTGTGCTGATCGTGGAAGGTGAGCAGAAAGCTGACCGATTGGCCGCGCTGGGTATGACGGCGACCACAGCCGGCGGCGCCACCAGTGCGTGCGGCTTTGACTGGGGGTCACTGCGCGGGCGTCATTGCCTGATCTGGCGCGACAACGACAAGGCCGGACGCTCGTATTCTGACGAGGTAGCTGCGATCCTAAGTACGCTGGGCTGCACTGTGGAGCTTATCGACGTCGAGGCGCTGGGACTCCCTGACACAGGCGACGTTGTGGACTGGCTGGTGCGACACCCGCAATCCACCGCAGCGGACGTGCTTGCGCTGCCGGTGACTAAAGTAGAGCGAAATAGAAAGGCAACCGACCTGGTAAACGACGTGCCTCGCGTCATCCTGACCAGAGGGAGCGACGTGCAACCGGTGGCGGTCGACTGGATCTGGCAAGGGCACTTGGCGGCCGGCAAATTTCACCTGATCGGCGGTGCACCCGGTACAGGCAAGACGACCATAGCGGCGGCACTGGCGGCCACTGTCACCAGCGGCGGGCGCTGGCCGGATGGATCGTGCGCCGAGCGGGGTAGCGTGGTGTTCTGGTCGGGTGAAGACGACAACGCTGATACCTTGAACCCGCGTTTGCGCGCAGCCGGTGCGGACATGTCTCGGGTGCTCACGGTCGACGGCATGCAAGAGGCTGGCGAACGATTCCCCTTCGACCCGGCCCGTGACATGGATGCTTTGCGTGTAGCACTGGCAACGGTGCCAGACGTACGCCTAATCGTGATTGATCCGGTGGTATCGGCGGTATCTGGGGACTCGCACAAGAACGCGGAGGTCAGGCGCGGGCTGCAACCCTTGGTCGATCTGGCCGGGGAGTTTCGGTGTGCGTTGCTGGGCGTGACGCATTTCAGTAAGGGCACCAGTGGTCGTGATCCGGTGGAACGTATTACTGGCTCACTGGCTTTTGGTGCGCTGGCCCGATTGGTCATGGTGACGGCAAAGCAGGAAGCTGACGGTGAGCGACCGGAACGGCGCGTGATGCTACGGGCGAAGTCCAACATTGGCCCGGACGGCGGCGGTTTCGTCTATGACCTGCAACAGGGTGAGCTGCCGGGTTATCCCAGCTTGTCGGCATCGTGTGTGCTGTGGGGTGAGTCGATCCAGGGCACGGCGCGTGAGCTGCTGGCCGAAGCCGAACAGCACGACGACGGCCACGGCAGCGATGCGGGCAGCTTCCTTCGCGACTTGTTGGCCTATGGCCCTCGCACGGCAAAGGAGATCAAGAGCGAGGCCGCAAACGCCGGTTATTCGATGGATGCGATGCATCGAGCAAAACGGAAGATCGGAGCCGAGGCAGGCAAGAGCAGCATGACGGGCGGATGGATATGGCGGATGCCGGTTGCCGAAGATCGCGCCGAAGGTTGCGAAGGTGGCGCACAAAATTGTCCACCATCTTCGCCATCTTCGGAGCAGTTGCCGCCACCTTCGGGCTTCGAGCATGAGGTCATCAGGCTATGAACGCGTTGCAGACCTTACTGCTGGTGGAGGCTGCTGGCGGTGTGCTTAGTCGCGACGGCGACCATCTGAACATCGCGGCGCCAAAAGGCGCGATGCCGCCGCCACTTCTGAACGCCCTGCGGGAGAACAAGGCCGGGCTGATGGCGATCCTGTCAGCAGCTCCGCAAACCTACGCCGAACATTCCCCAAGGAATCTCCATGACGAAGCCTAAACCGTCTGCCGTATCGTCGCCATCCCGCAATTTGAACGTTGTGGCTGAGCCGGGCAAGTCCTTCGAGGCATTAATGGCCGGAGTGGTCACGAGCGCCAATGTGCCCGCCGCCATCGTCATCACAGACTTTGCCAAAGGGACGTTCGGAGCGGCCTCGTTGGGCGACGTCTTGGACTCGCTGAAGGGCCATGCCGACAAGATCGAGGCCGGTGACCTGGCCCGCGTCGAGGCGATGCTGGGCGGGCAGGCTGCTGCACTGAACACGATGTTTGCCGAGCTTGCGCGACGCGGTGCATTGAATATGGGTGAGTACATAGGTGCAGCGGAGACGTATCTGAAGCTTGCCTTGAAGGCACAAAGCCAATGCCGCGCCACGTTGGAAACACTTGCGGCGATAAAAAATCCTCCCATAGTATTTGCCAAGCAGGCCAACATCGCGCACGGCCCGCAGCAGGTGAACAACGGTGAGGCCGTTCCGCTCGCGCACACGGAACAAACCGAAAAACCGCAATCCGAACTATTGGAACATGACCATGGCCCACGGCTGGACAACGGAACGGCGACAGCAACAAGCCGCAGCAATCAAACGATGGCAACCGTGGAAGCTGTCCACCGGCCCGCGCACGGACGGAGGAAAAGCAGCCGCCAGCCGTAACGGTTGGAAAGGTGGAACGAGGCCGATGCTGCGCGGGGTGGCGAAGGCATTGCACGGCCAGCGGAAATCGTTGGACGAGGTGAGTATCAACCCCCGAAAATCGCTTGCATGAGGCGCAGCAGGTACGGCCGCGCCTCTTTTCTCTTCGCCCAATACACCGGAAAGCCTGCTACCAATTGAGACGTTTGATGGTCATTTTGACCATATTTCGTGCAATAGGGCTGTCCCGGATTAGTGAGGCTCCAGGCGCGATTGACGGCCTCAGTTTTCAAATCAATTGTGTAAACGGTACTCGCACATAGTTCATCGTCCTTATACACAATCGTCGAGTCATTCCAACTCTCAACGGGGTACTCATTCAAATCGTTCATGAGGGTGTCTCCCTCGACCGTGGCCGTCGCCTCTGTGCACTGGCCTTCTTGCCGTCGGCAGCTGATGGCGGATGTCTGCAGTGGACTGTTCGCCCCATTCTCCGATTGAACCCATGTGCCGGATGCGGTAACCAGATCCCCAGTATTGCTGAAATCTCTGAACGGACTCAAAGCCACAGGCACTTGACTGTCGGTATACAAGTTCAGCACGCCCAAGACGCCGAAATACAGGAGAGCGGCAGTAAACAGGGCACAAAAGTAAACAAACGCCTTCTGTAACGGACGCAAGCTTCGCAATGGAACAGTAGCTCGAAAGCCGACCACCTGCGCCTTTCCGAAATAGAAAAGGATGATGGCGAGAAGCCATCCAATCGGGATCGGGACGAGAGCAATAAACGCGACGTTGCCCCAGCTTCCTTGCATCATTAGAGCAACTTCTTTTGCTCGCAGTCTTTCACAGCTCGCAAGGTCGCGATCTGCATGCGGCGCTTTCCCATCGGTACAAACGTTGTAGGAAAACGTCGCGAAGTTTTGGGCATGGCCGACGTCGGCGTTTCGTTGATGCACCGCAGCCCCAACCGCCCAAATGAGCGACAGCATAACCCCCACTTTCTGCCAACTATTCAGTCGCATGATTGTCCCCCTTGCTGAGCATGGAACTCAGCGCGATGCCGTATTACGAGCTCGAGTTATGCGGCGGTGCAGCCGTCCGTCGTGAACAAGCAGTCAGCCACCACTAACTAAATGGTCACTGGCATTTGAAGGTAAGCTCAATGCTCGCAGTGTGGCTTCCGAGCGCATACGGACGCTCGTTTACGTCGACCTGGACCATGCTTTTACCCATTGCGTCGCAATACGCATTGGCTCGTTCGAACACCTTTTGCCTGATGCCGGAAGGGTTCTGCGTGTACATCCCACCGCCTGAGGAAATCATGTAAGTCCCTGGACCAGCACGAACAACTTCTGATGTACCACCACAGCTTGCAAGTGCTAGAACGCAAATCAGCAGTCCGATGAACTTCATGCCTCCTCCTGTAGTTGCTAATGTTAAGTGCGGTTGGCGAACTGTACACACTTGTAGCGAAACTGCGCCGGGGGCAACTTTGGGGGCATCTAAGAATTGTTGAGTCTGAAAATCCTTACAACAAAAGGCTTGCGGAAGACGATTAAATAGACGCCACCCCCATTTCAAGCTCCAACGCAGTCCAACGAAGGCCGGCACCCTAAACGGGTTCCGGCCTTTTTTGTGCCGATCCAACGCCGTACAGATCCGGGACGCCTCGGTTCCCGCTTACAACAGGTTTTGAAGAGCGCTGTCAGATGTTATTGAAGCGCACGACATGCTTGGGCAATGTGCCTATTCGGCAGCGCGCTATGCGGATTCGGCAACGGATCAGGGTAACCCGCCAATGACTGCGCAAAAACGGCAAGTTGGACGACGAGTGGCTCCGGAATCCCTGTTGCAGACAACCGTTCGCAATACGTTGCCTACCGTTTGTCCCGGCAATAGACCGCTCAAGCAAAAGTTATTGCAACGATTTGGTGTCGCCAACAACGTGTGCCGATGTGGAAGGGATTGTCGCTCGCCGCTTTAACTCATTCCCCCGTGTTTCTTGAAATTGTCGGCCTCTTCGAGAGATTGAAATGACCAAACGTCTATTCGCAGGATTAGCGCTATGCATGTCAAGCTTGTTGGCCCAGGCTTCGACTGCTGTCGATACCGACTATCTGTTTCCGCACATAGCCATCGGCGAGCACAACTCCAACGTCTATTCCATCGCGTCGTCGGTCAAGGCGGATGGCTTTGACGAGAGAGTGGGGCGCAATAGCGGTAGCGCAGACTACACGTTGATGCAGGAATCCGCCGATCACTCACTGACCTTCAATGTGCGAGAGGTCTACGATGGATCGCCCATCGGACAAGGAGTCTTCACCACACGAAATGGTGGCGCAACAAACTGCAACAGCAAGGGCGAGTGCCGTACCTATACGGATGCCAGTGGATTGCTATACAACCGGCTTTTGTGGGGCGACCCGCCGGCGCGTTTGAAGGCTGGTCAGACATGGAAGGTTGCGATCAACCAACCTTGGGAATTTGGCGCTGCTGGAACACAAACGGTCAGCGTGATGCGGTTGGATGACGCGAACGGCACGGTAACGCTGAAGCGGGAAGGTAGTGCCAGTGGTGCTATTGCGGATGAATCGGGCACGATCACGCTGGTAAGAAATGGAAAGCAGATCAAGCTGGATATCATTCCAGGAAAAGCGCACTGGACCGGCTACACGACGTTTCGCCATGGCATCGTTATCAACGATGAGCTGCTCGTCACACGCGCTGAGGTTCTCGTGTCCAAGGAGACCGGCAAGGTGAATGCGACAATGCGCCGTTACATGCTCTTGAATGCGGCGCCCTATCCAACGCTTTAGGGCGTCCAAGGGTCAGGCGACAGCAAGTCGCGCAAGCCCCCCTTTCGTGGTTCGAGCGTGAGCTAAGGCCGTAGAGGTTGCAGGGGTGGCAACTTCCAGCTGCCATCCATCAATGAGGGGCCGGGGCCATAAATGCGTGCTACCAGGGAGTATTTTCCCGAGGGTGCCGGCAGCCAATTGCTTTCTTTGTCTTTGCCAGGTGACTCATGCGCTACGTAGAGCGTGAGCGAACCGTCGGCTCCATATTTGAGTCCTTTCGTGCGGTCGCCAATGGAGTAGCGATTGATCGCGTTGTCGTAAAGGAAGCGGTCGGGAAGGGTGTACAGGGTCATCGACCAGAAGAACCTTGCTTGCGGAAGCTGTGACTTGTCGAAATGCACCTGGGACGACTTGCTGCCGTCACCGACGTAACCGCCGTACCAAGCTTCTTCCAGCGAATTGCCGTACATCCCCTTGGCCGCGGCAACGGCACGATTGAGATAGTCGTTGTGCTGCGATTCGCGCGAACCGAAGAGGCCGTTCGAGGAAAGTGTCACGGTCAGCTTCTTCTGCAGCTCAACCTTGGCATCGGCAATGCCGGCGTCGATAGCGGCAAGAGTTGCAGGATCAACTCTTGATGCATCCCACGGGGCGCCTGGCCTGATGCCAATGGTCGCAAACTTTTCGCGCAAGGCTACCTCGCTCGGATCGGGCGGCACGGCGAACTGCAGCAGGAAATTCAGGTAACCGATGAAATCGTGCGAGTTGGCGCGAGCTTTGTCGTACGCTGGAAAATCCAATGGTGGTGCGGGACGAGGAGCGGCCTGGTGACCAAACGTGCTCAACGGTTCCAGCTTGTAGCCATCCTGTACTTTCTTCATCGCCGCAACATCGGCAGCGCCGTCCAGCGACGTGCGGCCCAACATGCCGATGATGTTTGTCTCTGCGTGAAATACCTTCGTGATGCCTTTTGGCGCCGTACCTTTCCAGCCAGGGCCGACAAACAAATAGTTGCCCGCATCGAAACCCGTGGCGCGCACACCCACATAGGCAAAGTTGTAGGTAAACAGATCAAACCACTGCGCCACGTAATAACGACCATGCGGCACCTTGGGAACACTGAAGACCCAGGGCTGTGCGCGAAGATCCAACCAGGCCCACGAATAAGGCGTGTCGTTGTTGGGGGTGACCACGTCATGGTTTTTTGGCGTGAAGGGTTCGGAATAATTCCGGATATGGCCAAAACCACCCACGTATTCCGGTGCTTGTGTATCGACGACCTGTTTATAAAACGTCTCGTAGTTCTCGATCATCGGTGCGGCGTAGATATACGCCTCTTTGGCGATCTCGCGAGTCTGCGCCGGTCGAACTGCGCCGCTCGTCATCGAAGTCATCGCCAGAATGCCTGCTGTCATCAGTTTCGTCCCGGTGATCATCGTTGTACCTCGAGAGCTGGCATGGATAAAGGATTTATCGAAAGCGCTTTGGCGAGATGACCTGATCAGTGCTTTTAGGGCATGCGTTGCGGCTTAGGCGATTTCCACGTTCCCGCCAGCAGCTCAGGCTTAGGCAGGTAGTAGCGCAGCGTCAACATGAATGGCCCTGCCGGCGCCGGTAGCCAATTGCTGCTCCTGTCCTGCCCCGGATTATCGTGCTGGATATAAATCGTCAATCCACCATCCGGGTCCAGATGAAGATTCCGCAACATCGGCGAGTTGATGAGGTAACGATTGGCCGGATTGGCGACCAGCAGCTGATCGGGCAGGTTGTACATGGTGAGTGACCAGAACGCATTTACCGGTGGAAATTGCCCTTTGGCAAAGTGCAGCGTGTACTTGTTCCCGGAACCGTCAAGCGGTTTGCCGTCGGCATCCTTGTCGTAGATCGGGTAGATAGCCTCCTCTCTTGAATTGGCGCCGATACCCATCTGCGAACCCAGCGCGCGGGCGACGTAGTCGCCATGCATGAAGCTGCGTGTGCCAAACAATCTGCTGGTGTCGCTGCCCACTTCAGCACGGCGTGCATCGATGTCCTTTTGCCCGTCGGCCATGCCTGCTGTCAGGGCGGCTTTCAGTTCGGAGCTAAGGGCCGCGCTATCGAACGGCTTATCGGACTGCAGGCCAATCCGGGCGAAGCGTGCCCGAATAGCGGTTTCGCTCGCTGGTGTGGGCGCGAATTGCAATAGGAAGCCGAGCACATCGAAAAATTCGACCGACGTACGCTGGACTTCTGGTTTGAGCGGCTTCGGCCAGTCAGGGGTGGCCGAAGCCAATGGCGCAGGTTTGTGCAGGAAGGAGGACAGCGTCTGGACGCGATATTGCGACTGGATTTTCTTGACGTTGTCCAGGTCCGTCGGATCGAACAATTGGGTTCGGCCCACGGCCGAGGCGAAGCTGGTTTCGCACGGAATAATTTCGTTGATGCCCGACGGTCTCGAGCCATGCCAACCCGGGCCCGTAATCATGTAGTTGCCGCCGCCGTTTCCAGTAGCGCGGGTTCCGATATATGCGAAGTTGTACGTGTACAGGTCCATCAACTGGAACACGAAATAACGTTTCGGATCCATCTTCGGCACAGAAATCACTACCGGCTCCGCCCGCAGATCGAGCCCCGCGAATGAATAAGGTGTGTCCGAGTTGGGCGTGACAAAGGCCTTGTCGTCAGGAGTGAAGACGCGGGCAATATTCAGTATCGAATTGAAAGGGCCCTTATAAGCAGGACCATCCTTGTAAACCGAATACGCAAACATGACGCGATACTCGTCTTCCATGGGTAGCCCGTAGATATACGCTTCCTTCGCAATCGTCCGGGCTTCCTACAGCGTAAGATCATGATGGAGAACATTTGAGCGAGGCTCCGCCGAACCCGTTCCAGAAATCGCTGCGGCGCCGAATATCAACGTGGCTAATGGAAACTTCATCAGTTACACCTCGGGCATGGCGCGATCGTGGCTCGCTACTGGGCGTTCTCTCACATGTGCCAGACGGTCGCATCCGCAGTTTTACTGAGATTTGGGTATGGCCTTCCACGATCACGCGCTGACTGGCGTTTACACAGTTTGCATGCTCACTCGTTCGTCAGCACCTGGCAGTCACGGACCGGAAGCAGGATTGTGACTACGGAACCAGATGTTGAAGCGCTTCGCGCATCGGTGCGACGGAAACCTTGATGATACCGTCGAGTGGCGTATCCATCTCGAGGATCAGGAAGATCGCACCGGAAGCCGATAGCGCACATAGCAGGAAAAAGACGATAACCGTGCCGTTGTGAGGCGCGAAGAGTCCAAACGTGCCGAAAATGATCGACAGCCAGAAAACCAGCACGATCAGCAGGGGCATCGGTATCGAACCTCGTTTCTGCAGCACCGCGAGCCAGCGCGCCGCGAATACGTCGTCGGAAATCTGTAGAGCACGTATTTGTAACTGCGCTTGTGCCGGGGTCGTGGGGGAGAGTTGCGCAAGCTGGTGCTCGAAGACTTCGATGGGCCCCACGGCAGATGCACTGTCGAGCTTGGCCATCTTTGCTGAATCGCCCGAACCCAGAAGATCGACCCACGCAGAATAATTGTGCTTGAGAAGAACGCGCAATTCCTGCGTTTGCGGCCCGTACTGCGCCAGGTTACGGTCCAGTCGGATGATGCTGACGGCGTTTCGCACCAGGTCGTTGTTGACCGTATCGAATGAGCTTTTAGCGGATGAGATCAATAGGCCGAGTACAAGCGCGGCTATCGTGGCGATCAGACCCGTGGCGAGTTTGATGGCATTGACAGACTCTTCGCTGAAGTGGTGCTCGGGAAGCCATTTATGCAAAAAAAGACCGACGGCCGCACTACCGAAGACACACACGAAGACGATCAGGGAAATCAACAGATGCATCATGAGTCAACTTCCTCGACCGAATTGACAAGGCACTGGAGCTCGCCCACCACCAGCCAAACCATCCAGCGAAGGCCGAGTGGCCTGGCGTTTCTGGTTCGTTGACTTTTTACCATAACCATGCAAAAACGGCGCAACTCCAGGCTCCAGCCTTGGATCATGATCCAGCTGCAGCGTCATGGATCGTGTCGGTACTCGTTGGGGAACGGGGAGGGTGGAATGCATTCGCTCGAAGGCATCTTTTGCCAGTGACCGCTGGATTATCTGATTCGAAGACACCCATAAAGCTTTCCAACTGCGATGGCAAACGAGCAGGCAACGGTTTCTGCACTTGAATCGTCGGCGGCTGGAGCGGCAAACCGAGCAGACTCGTCTGCAACCAAACTTCCCACACGTCCATCGGCCCATGAACGCAAAATTCTTTCTGCCTCTGATAATGCGTGAGCGGTTTCTCGCCATAGGTGTAGTGACGAGCCTTATTTTTCTGCTATTTGGGCACTTTCTTCTAAGCGGCCTGGACGCACGCTGGTGGTTGGCGTTCATCTTCGCCTGGCTCTTCGTGGTCATTCTGGGTTCGGCACTCGCCGTGGTTCGTCATGCCGAGCAACTTGCCCGTCGTTTGGGGGAGCCCTACGGCACGCTCATACTCACTTTATCGATCACTTCGATCGAAGTGGTGAGCATCACGGCGATCATGCTGCACGGTGCCAATAATCCAACGCTTGCCCGCGACACACTGTTTGCGGTGACCATGATCGTTCTCAACGGCATGGTGGGATTGTCACTGTTGCTGGGAGGATGGCGACATCGCGAGCAACACTACAATTTACAGGGCGCCAACGCCTATCTGGGCGTCATCATTCCCTTGGGAACGCTGGCCCTGGTGCTGCCTAACTTTACGACGTCCACACCGGGGCCCGTTCTTTCCTTCGCTCAGGAAATGTTTCTTGCCATCATCTCTTTCGGGCTCTACATGGCGTTCCTTGCGCTGCAGACTCGCCGTCACCGGTCATATTTCAGATTGGATGACGAAGTCGATCCCGATCAGAACGAGGAACATCGCAGTAGCGAAGGCGTGCTGAAGCACGCGATGTTCCTGGTGGCCTATCTGCTGCCCGTCGTTTTTCTTGCCGAGCAACTTGCTCCGCCGGTCGACTATGTGGTGGAGACAATGAATGAACCTGCCGCCCTGGCAGGATTGACCATGGCAGTGCTGGTTGCGACACCCGAGGCCATCGGCGCGGTGAAGGCGGCAGGCGAAAATCACCTGCAACGATCCATCAATATTTTTCTGGGGTCGGTGCTGTCGACTACGGGTCTGACTATTCCAGCGATCCTCATGGTGAGTCACTTTACACATCACCCTGTGACTCTAGGACTGCAGCACACCGACCTCATACTGTTCCTGCTGACCCTCATGCTCTGCGTAATGACTTTTTCCAGCCGGCGCACCCATGTACTTCAGGGCATCGTTCACCTGATCCTGTTTGCGTCGTATCTGTTTTTTATCTTCGCTGGGTGACACCCAGCAGCAATTCCACTGACCAGATTGCTTGATCAAACGGCACGATTGTGCGAGCGCATGGTGCGCTGTTTTTCAATCTGCCAGTCACGCTGCTTTTCGGTATCGCGCTTGTCGTGTTCCTGCTTGCCACGGGCGAGGCCGATTTCGACTTTGACCTTATTGCCCTTCCAGTACATGGCAGTGGGTACCAGGGTGTAGCCCTTGCGCTCGACCGCGCCTACCAGTTGATCGATTTCCTTGCGATGCAGCAGCAGTTTGCGGGTGCGTCGGTCTTCGGCAATGACGTGGGTGGAAGCGCTGATCAGTGGCGGGATCGACGCACCGACCAGGAAAATCTCGTTGTTCCTCACGATCGCGTAGCCATCGCCGAAATTGATCCGGCCAGCGCGCAGTGCCTTCAGCTCCCAGCCCTGCAGGGCAACGCCGCATTCGTAGCGCTGATCGATGTGATATTCGAAACGCGAGCGTTTGTTGAGCGCAATGGTGCCGCCGCCCTTGTTGTCTTTGTCCTTCGCCTTGGCCATGTCCGTTAAACTCGGGCTCTGTTGCCCTGATGCCGGTTTGACCGCGTTAGGGTCGAACCAAGTGTGATGTGAAGAGGCTGCCGTGATCGAAATCCGCCGCAGTGCCCTGGTGAAATATTCGCCGGCGCAGATGTTTGATCTGGTTAATGAGGTCGAAGCATACCCAAAGCGTTTCCCCTGGTGTTCCGCAGCCGAGATTCTCGAGCGTCAGGACAATGTGCTGGTGGCGCGCCTGGATCTCAAGTTTGCCGGGTTTCATCAAAGCTTTACCACACGCAATACGGTCGATCCGCCCAAACGCCTGCAGATGGATCTGGTCGACGGTCCGTTTCGCAGCCTTGAGGGCGTGTGGGATTTCATTGCGCTCGGTGATGCGGGTTGCAAGGTGGCCTTTGCACTGGACTTCGACTATGCCGGACGGCTTGGTGGCAGCGCGCTAAAGCTCGGCTTTCAGGGACTGGCCGGCCGCATGGTCGGTGATTTCTGCCGCGAGGCCGAGCGCGTTTATGGCTGAGCATACGATCACCGTGGACGTGGTCTATGCCGACGCCGATCGGCAGATCCTGCGTCGTGTAGAGCTGACCCAGGGCAGCACCGTGATGCAGGCGATCGATGCGTCGCGGATCGCCAAAGTGCTTCCCTCAGGCTCGCTGGATCCCGATCGGCTGGGCATTTTTTCGCGCAAGGTCTCAACGCAAACCATCCTGCAATCAGGCGACCGGATCGAAATCTACCGGCCGCTCGTGCTGGATCCGATGGAGGCGCGCCGACGGCGTGCCCGTCAGCGCTGACCCGCTGCCGCCACAGTTACTCCTGCTCGGCAGATGTCATCAATTTTCGCTGCTGGGACCGCCGCTACCGCCGCTGGGTGGAGTACCGGAATCCATGCCACCGTCATCTTTCTTTTCTTCATCCGGGGACTTGCTCTTGTCACCCTGGGTTTCATCGACTGGGTAGCTGGCGTGATACTTCTTGCTGTCCTTGACCAGTTGCTGCGCGTCCTGCGCGAAGAAATCGCCCTGGGTACGTACCAGCGTGTCGTTGTTGAAGGTTAGCGTGAACGTGCGCAGGCTGATCGGGCCACCGCGATGCTGCTGGGTGGACACATAATCCCAGCGGCTCTGCTCAAACGGAGTGCTGACCGAAGGCGTACCCAACAGCAGCAGAACCTGATGTTTGGTCATGCCGGGCTTCAGCTGGTCCACCATGGTCTTGTCGAGCAGGTTGCCTTGCTGCACGTCTGGTGTATAGACGATATGGCAGCCGGCTATTGAAACCGCCAGCAGGGCGAAAACCAGCAGGGTGATCAGCTTTTGCATGCGTGTTGCGTCCAGATCGTAAAGGTGTCGGATGATACACTACCGGCTCGGTAACACCGTGTGCGTGGAGTAGGCGATGGAACAGGAAACCAAAGAACTGCGCAGGGCCGGTCTGAAGGTGACCCATCCGCGCATGAGCATCCTGCAGATCTTTGACGAGGAAGGCGTTCAACACCTCACCGCCGAAGACGTCTACAAAAAACTGCTTGCTCACCAGGAAGATATCGGCTTGGCGACGGTCTATCGCGTGCTGACCCAGTTCGAGGCGGCCGGCATTATCGTCAAGCACAACTTCGAAGGCGGCCAGGCTGTCTACGAGCTTGACCGCGGCAAACATCACGATCACATGATTGATGTGGACAGCGGGAAAGTCATTGAGTTCGTCAGCGAAGAAATCGAGCGGCTCCAGCATGAAATTGCGGCGCGGCATGGCTATGTGATTGAGGATCACAGCTTGGTGCTTTACGTGCGGCCGAAACAATCGACGCACAAAGGCTGACTCACGCAGAGTCGGGATCCACAAAGGACGCCGTGACGACTAGGCCGGCCGGCAAATAACGTTTCATAAACAACAAACGTAAAAAAGCCGCAAGAAGGACTCCTGTCCACTCGCGGCTTGACACACTACCGGGTGCGATGGTCAAACAGCGAATGGCTCGCCATTGACCGCTCATCTCCTGGTAGCGGTAAAAACGGCATCCTGCCGTAGTTTCAGAGGCACCGTCCCCACGGCGACTCTGTGACCCACCATCTTGCGATGGCGGCTCCCCCACATCGATGGGTCGATCGTAACGAAGCCTTTACGTTTACGGTATTGGAAAAATTCCTAGTTCAGATCGACCGGTTGGGTCGATTGATTTCCCCCTGAAAATTGTTGCCACGCAGCAAAATTCGCAAGTGGACGCCGCCCTGGTCGGCGCGCAGACGGAACTGGCCGCCAAGCGAGGTCACCCGGTCGCGCATGCCTTGCAGGCCGCGACCGCCGCGCGGCAGGCGGCTGGGCAGGCCACCGCCGTTGTCGCGCAAATCCAGCAAGGCAAGCACATTGCCCGGACGTTCGCCGATGCGCAGGCGCAGGCGGAATTCGCTGGCCTGAGCGTGCTTTACCGCATTGGTCGCGCTCTCCTGGGCTAATCGGTAAATCGCGGTGCGGGTGTCGTCGTCAAGCAGCCGCGGATCTCCATGCATCTCGGTGATATACGTCACGCCGGCGGTGTTCAGCAGGTCGCGGATAGGACCTTCGTCAAGCGCCCGCAGCAGCCCGAATTCGTCCAGCACGGCAGGGCGTAGATCATCCAATAGCCGATGCAAGGCACGCCTCATGTGGGCGAGGATGGTGTTGATGGAGGCGCTGATGTCTTCCATGCCTGCCTGATGCAGGCGTGCCTGGGCCAGTTTTACGTGGGTTTGGATTGCGGTGATGTTCTGGCCCAGCTCGTCGTGCAGTTCGGCCGCCAGATGCCGGCGTTGATTTTCGTCGGTCTGCAGATTGCCGCGGGCGGCGCTGCGCAGCTGCTGAGCCAACTGATCCAGCCGACGATTGACCGCACCCAGATAGACATTTTGTTCGGCCACCCGCTCGCTGCTCCGACGCAACGCATCGGTAGCCGAACCCAGCATGATGGCCCCGGTACCGGCCACCGCCAGGAACAAATAGGCGGCAGCCGTCGACGGAGCGTGCCCCAGATGCTGATCCACCAGGGTCATGCCCAGACTGGAAATGATCATGGCCACGCTGGCGCCGCGCCAGCCGTGTCGAAACGCAAAAAACAACACCAGGGCCAGTGACAGTACACGGGCAAATTGAGGCTCCGGGGCGGCCTGTGCGGACAACAGCAACAGGATCGTCATGGATGGCAGCATCACCAGCAGACCATCCATGAACAGGCTGGCCAACGCCCGATGGTCGAACCGCGTGCGCAGCAGCATGATCATCAACGGCACGATCAGCAGGATGCCCAGATAATGGCTGAGCAGATCTTCGCCGAGTTCGCTGATCATCAGCGTCGGCGAACTGGGCGTCTGGAACAGGGCGAGCAGGGCGGCGTCCACCGCCGTGGTCGCCATCACGATCAACAGCACCGATAGCAGCAGTCGAGTCACGTCCTGGGGACTTTGCAGGCTGGCGTGCAGATTGAAACGTCGCAGCAGCCACAGGCCTGCCGCCATCACCAGCGGTTCGGGCCACTCGGCGATGATGAAACCACTCCAGCTCAGCGGCATGCCCTGAGCCACATTGATCCCGGCGTTGGCGGCGATTTCCGCTGCGAGCAACCAGCCCCAATGACGCACCGGCGTGAGCAGCAGTGCGCCAAATCGCAAGCCGTACGGCAGCATCCAGTAAGGCTGCACGGTTGGCCACAGCAGCAGCCACAGCAGCAAATAGCCGGCCCCAAGTAAAGGCCCCGAATCTGGCAGATGGAGTGATTTGAAGCGCATGCGCCGATGGTACATGGGCGCATGCGCGCAGATCTGCCGCGCGTTCGACAGCGGGGAGTGGACGACAGATCGCCCAAGCGGCAAGTCAATGTGTAGAGTAGTGGCATGTACAGCATTGTCCTGGTCGATGACCACGCCATCGTTCGCGAAGGCTTCAAACGGCTGATCGAGCTGGAGCCCGACCTTGACGTGGTCGCCGAATGCCGCAGCGCCGACGATGCGGTGGAGGCGGTAAGTCACTGGCGTCCCGACTTGGTGGCGCTGGATTTGTCCTTGCCCGATGGCAGCGGTCTGCCGCTGATCGAGCATCTGCTCAGCGTGGCTGGGGAGACTCGGATCGTGGTGTTGAGCATGCACGACGGCGAACCTTACGTGTCCGAGGCCTTGCGTCGTGGTGCCAGCGGCTATGTCACCAAGGGCGTGGCGCCAGAAGAGCTGGTCGCCGGCCTGCGTGCCGTGATGCAGGGCGAGTGCTTTCTGAGTTCTGATCTACGCCAGCGTAGGGCCGAACGACCGAATGCCATGCTGGATCCGATCAATCGCCTGACCACCCGCGAGCGCGAGGTGTTTTTGTTACTGGCCGGTGGCCGTACGCCAAAGCAGGCGGCAGCGGAGCTCGGCATCGGGCAGAAAACGGTCTACATCCATCGCGCCAGCCTGATGGGCAAGCTGGGTGCGGGCTCGGAGCTGGACCTTTACCGCATGGCGAGTGAACGCGGGCTGCTGCCCCTCAAAAGTTGAGTCAAGCGGTAGCGGTGCAGTGTGTCCTGAGCGTTCAGTCGACCTGCGCCCGCTCCAGCATCTGCTTGGCGTGCGCGCGGGTTTCGCGGGTAATTTCAACCCCGCCGAGCATGCGCGCCAGTTCGTCGCGACGGCCGCTGGCATCGAGCTTTTCGATGCGGGTGTGGGTGGAGTCATGTTCGCTGTGTTTGCTGACCCGCAGGTGCGCATGCCCCTGCGCAGCCACCTGCGGCAAATGGGTGACGCAAAGTACCTGACGTTGGCCGCCCAGCGCACGCAATTTCTGCCCGACCACCTCGGCCACAGCGCCGCCGATGCCCGTGTCGACCTCGTCGAAAATCATGCTGCCGACCGTGTCTTTGCCTAATGTGGCCACTTCGATTGCCAGGCTGATACGCGCCAGTTCGCCACCGGAAGCCACCTTGCGCAGTGCTCGCGGTGGCTGACCGGGGTTGGCGCTGACCAGCAGTTCGCAACGTTCCTGGCCTTGCGGGTCCGGTTCGTCATTGCCGACGGGTTCCAGTTCGATGCGCAACAGGCCGCCGGTCATGCCCAGTTCGGCCATCAACGTACTGACTTCCTCAGCCAGGTGACTGCCGGCGGTCGCCCGGGCCTGGCTCAGTTGCGATGCTGCGCTGGCGTACTCGCGTTGCAGTTGCTGGCGTTGCGCGGCCAGTTTTTCCAAGGCGTCGCCGGCGCCTTCGAGATCGGCCAGTTCGGTGCGTAATGTGGTGAGCTTGTCGTGCAATTCGGTTATCGGTAACCGATGCCGCCGCGACAGCTCGTGCAAATGACCCAGGTGGTTGTCCACCTCGGTATAGCGCTCCGGGTCGAGATCGACGTCCTGCGCGTAGCGGCCCAGGCCATCGGCGGCTTCGCCTAGCTCGATCGCCGCGTTGTCGAGCAATTCCAGCGACGGCGCGAGCTTGTCGTCGATGGCGACGAGTTTGCTCAGCTCGGCGTGCGCGCGGCCTAGCGCGCGGCGCAGTGCGAACTCACTGTCGCCATCGAGCAACTCGACGACGCCCGCGGCGCCTTCCGCCAAACGTCCGGCGTTGGCCAGTCGCTTGTGGCTGGCTTCGAGTTCAGTCAGCTCCATCGGTGGCAGCGCCCACTGCTCCAGTTCGCCAAGCTCGTGGCGCAGCAGCTCGATACGCTTTTCACGATCCTCGCCACCGCTCAGTTTGTGCATGCGCGCTCCCAGTTCACGCCATTGCAGTGCGCCGTCGCGTACCTGGGCGAGCAGGGCGTCATGGCCGGCGTAGGCATCGAGCAGCGCCAACTGATGCGAGCGTGACAACAATGCCTGATGCTCGTGCTGACCATGGATCTCGACCAGCAGCGAAGCCAGCTCGCCGAGCTGGCGCGCGTTGGCGGGGCGACCGTTGATCCAGGCCTTGGAGCTGCCTTCGGCGCGGATCACCCGGCGTAGCTGACAGCTACCGTCTTCGTCCAGTTCCTCGCGCTGCAGCCAGTCGCGGGCTTCGGGCAGTTCGGCCAGGTCGAATTCGGCCGCCAGCTCGGCGCGATCGCTGCCGGCGCGTACCATGCCGCTATCGGCGCGGGCACCGGCCAGCAGCATCAACGCATCGACCAGCAGGGATTTGCCGGCGCCTGTTTCGCCACTGACCACGGTCAGGCCGGGGCCGAACGCGATCTCCGCGGCTTCGACGACGGCAAATTGACGGACGTAGAGCGAAGTGAGCATGGTTAGACTGGTGGTGAAGTCGAGGGATTGTAGCGGCACGCCGGCGGGGCAAAATACAGCTTCGACTTGCAAGCTGCGCGCGCAGACCTTATTTCTGTCCAGTCTCAAGGATTGCTACAACGCATGATTAACCCGCATGGCCCTGACCTCGATGCGCGCGCGCGACGCTTGTTGCGCACGTTGATTGCCCAGTATCTAGCCGACGGCGAGCCGGTGGGATCACGCACGCTGTCGCGTTCGTCCGGGCTCGACGTAAGCCCGGCCACGATCCGCAACATCATGGCGGATCTGGAAGATGCCGGGCTGGTGTCCTCCCCGCATACGTCGGCCGGCCGCGTGCCTACACCGCGCGGTCTGCGCCTGTTCGTCGACAGCCTGATCGAGTTGCAGCCTTTGCCGCGGGATGAGTTGGCACGTCTGCAGCGTGAGATGCCGCCGGGCCCGACCACCACGCTCGACCTGCTCGGCAATGCTTCGACCCTGCTATCGGCGATGACCCGTTTTGCTGGCGTGGTTACCGTGCCACGTCATGTCGATTTCCCGCTGCGGCACATCGATTTCGTGCCTTTGCCGGACGCGCGGGTGCTGGTGATCCTGGTATTCACCGACAACCAGGTGCAGAACCGCATCGTACAGTTGGCCAAACCGCTGGACGGCCGCGAACTGGAACAGGCCGCGAACTACCTCAACAGCCAGTTCGCCGGTTTGCGCGTGGACGACATCCGCGCCCATCTGCTGGCCGAGTTGCGCGAGGCCGGCAGCGAGCTCAACCGGCTGCTGTCGAGCACGATGGAGCTGGCCACGGCTTCGTTTGCGCCGCAGGCAGGCGGCAGCGACGTACTCGTCAGCGGACAGACCAACCTGATGGGTTATTCGGAGCTGGCCAATCTGCCGCGACTGCGCGAGTTGTTCGAGGCGTTCCAGCAGAAAAACGAATTGCTGCAACTGATGGAAGTATGTGCCCGGGCCCCCGGCGTACGGCTTTTCATCGGCGAAGAATCCGGCTTCACTGCGCTTGACGGCTGCAGCGTCGTCACTGCCAGCTATGGTGCGCAGGGGCGCGTACTCGGTGCGGTTGGCGTGATTGGCCCAACCCGGATGGCCTACGAAAAGGTGATACCAGTGGTGCAGGCCACTGCCGGATTGCTCAGCGACGCCTTGAATCGCGCCGCCACGACCCTATAACCGCAGCGGGAGACGGGGATTTCCCGCAGAATTGAGGGTCGGCTCACGCCGGCCTCGTATATCCGTTTGGAGTGATGCATGCAGAACAACGACCCTCAGTCGCACGATGAGGCGCCCTCGCAGGGCGCGTCGGGCGAATCGTCGACGAACGAACTTACCAGCTTGCAGGCTCGCGTAGCTGAGCTGGAAACCAGCAATGCCGAACTGCGCGAGACTGTGCTGCGCGAAAAGGCCGAACTGGAAAATCAGCGGCGACGTCTGCACCGCGACCTGGAACAGGCCCGTCGTTTTGCCAATGAGAAGCTGCTGAACGAATTGCTGCCGGTCTACGACGGCCTTGAGGGCGGCCTGGCGGTGGAGGGCGGCGACCTCGCCTCGATGCGCGAGGGCATCAGCCTAACCCTGAAGTCGTTGCTCAAGGTGGCCGAAAACAACGGCATGTCGCAGATCGACCCGCTGGGTCAGCCGCTCGACCCGGATCGTCATCATGCGGTCAGCATGGTCGAGGCGCCGGGCAAGGCACCGGGCACCGTTATCAGCGTGCTGCAGAAGGGTTACGTATTGAACGATCGGCTGTTGCGACCAGCTTTGGTTGCCGTGGCAAAGGATTGACTTCGCTGGTGCCAGCCTGAATGGCGCGTCGGCAAATACCACAATTAGTCGCAACATTGAGCATCCGGGGCCTCGTCGGCATTGAATCGCCAGAGCAAACCCCCCATTTGAAAACCAGCCGCGGCCGCAGGGGTCGCAGAAAGATTCGGAGCATACACATGGGCAAGATCATCGGTATCGACTTGGGCACCACCAATTCCTGCGTGTCCGTGATGGACGGCGGTGTCACCAAGGTCATCGAGAATTCGGAAGGCGATCGCACTACCCCTTCCATCGTGGCGTTCACCAAGGATGGCGAAGTACTGGTGGGTGCGTCGGCCAAGCGCCAGAGCGTGACCAATCCCAAGAACACCTTCTACGCGGTGAAGCGCCTGATCGGCCGCAAGTTCACCGACGCGGAAGTCCAGAAAGACCTGCACATCGTTCCCTACGGCATCGTCGCGCATGACAACGGCGACGCGTGGGTGCAGACCTCCGACGGCAAAAAGATGGCGCCGCAGGAGATCGCTGCGAAAGTCTTGATGAAAATGAAAAAGACCGCCGAAGACTATCTCGGTGAGACGATCACCGAAGCGGTGATCACGGTGCCGGCGTACTTCAACGACAGCCAGCGTCAGGCGACCAAGGATGCCGGCAAGATCGCCGGTCTCGACGTCAAGCGCATCATCAACGAGCCGACCGCAGCTGCGCTGGCCTATGGCCTGGACAAGAAGGGCGGCGATCGCAAGATCGCGGTGTACGACCTCGGCGGCGGCACGTTCGACGTATCGATCATCGAGATCGCCGAAGTCGATGGCGAGAAGCAGTTCGAAGTGCTGGCCACCAACGGTGACACCTTCCTCGGTGGCGAAGATTTCGACATGCGCGTCATCGACTATCTCGTCGACGAATTCAACAAAGAGCAGGGCATCGACCTGCGCAAGGACCCGCTGGCGCTGCAGCGCCTGAAGGATGCGGCCGAGCGCGCGAAGATCGAGCTGTCCACCAGCCATCAGACGGACGTGAACCTGCCCTACGTGACGGCCGATGCTTCCGGTCCGAAGCATCTGAACATCAAGCTGACCCGCGCGAAACTCGAATCGCTGGTGGACGAACTGGTCAAGCGCACCATCGAGCCTTGCCGCACCGCGTTGAATGACGCTGGCTTGCGCGTGTCCGACATCAACGAGGTGATCCTTGTCGGTGGCCAGACCCGTATGCCCAAGGTGCAGGAGTCGGTGAAGGACTTCTTCGGCAAGGAGCCACGCAAGGACGTCAACCCGGATGAAGCGGTTGCCGTAGGCGCTGCGATTCAGGGTGGCGTGCTGGGCGGTACCGTCAAGGACGTGCTGCTGCTGGACGTCACTCCGCTGTCGCTCGGTATCGAGACGATGGGCGGCGTGATGACCAAGCTGATCGAGAAGAACACCACGGTGCCGACCAAGGCCGCGCAGACGTTCTCCACCGCCGACGACAACCAGACCGCGGTGACCGTGCACGTGCTGCAGGGTGAGCGCGAGCGTGCCAGCGCGAACAAGTCGCTGGGCAAGTTCGACCTGTCCGGTATCGATGCCGCGCCGCGCGGACAGCCGCAGATCGAAGTCACCTTCGACATCGATGCGAACGGTATCCTGCACGTATCGGCGAAGGACAAGAAAACCGGCAAGGAACAGAAGATCGAGATCAAGGCGGGCTCTGGCCTGTCCGAGGACGAGATCCAGCGGATGGTCGCCGACGCCGAGGCGAACAAGGAAGAGGACAAGAAGTTTCACGAGCTGGTCGCCACCCGCAACAAGGCCGATCAGCTGGTACACGCTACCCGCACCGCGCTGAAAGAACATGGCGGCAAGGTGCCGGCTGATCAGCTCAGCAGCATCGAGGGTGCGTTGTCCGATCTGGAGAAGGTCAAGGATGGTGAGGACAAGGCCGCAATCGAGTCCAAGGTCGAGAAGCTCGAGCAGACGGCGCAGGCGCTGTACGCGGCTGCCCAGGGCGGCGGCTCGGCCGACGCCGGTGCGCAGCAGTCCGCTCCGGGCGGTTCGGCGCAGCCGGACGACGTGGTCGATGCCGAGTTCACCGAAGTGAAAGACGACAAGAAGTAATCGAAGGTCGATGCCCGGATGAATCCCGGCACGGTCACACCATCAGCCCGCGCCGGGATTCGTTCCGACGCGGGCTGTCTGTTGAAAGCGAGGCGCCGGACTGTCGGCTCCCGCAGGGGCGCGACAAAGCAGTGTGGATGCATGAATGAGCAAGCGTGATTACTACGAAGTGCTGGGCGTCGAGCGCAGCGTCACCGAGGTCGAGCTGAAGAAATCCTTCCGTCGCCTGGCGATGAAGTATCACCCTGACCGCTGCCCGGACGATCCGGCCGCGCAGGAGAAATTCAAGGAGGCCAAGGAGGCCTACGAAGTGCTGGCCCATGCGCAGAAACGCGCGATGTACGACCAGCACGGCCATGCGGCCTTCGAGCACGGCATGGGTGGTCGCGGTGGCGCCGGTTTCGGCGACGTCGGCGACATTTTTGGCGATATTTTCGGCGATATTTTCGGCAGGAATGGTGGCGGCCGCGGTCGCCAACGCCGTGGTTCCGACCTGCGCTACATCATGGAGCTCGATCTGGAGGAAGCCGTGTTCGGCGTCAGCCGGCAGATCGAAGTGCCGACCCAGGTCAACTGTCATCACTGCAACGGCAGCGGCTCGGAAGACGGCAAGGTCAGCAAGTGCAAGACCTGCCACGGTCACGGGCAGGTGCGCATGCAGAACGGCATCTTCTCGATCCAGCAGGCTTGTCCGCATTGCGGTGGTACGGGTCAGGCGATCGAGAAGCCGTGCAAGAAATGCCATGGCGAGGGTCGCATCGAGGAAACCCGCACGCTGTCGGTGCAGATTCCCGCGGGCGTGGACAATGGCGATCGTATCCGTCTGACCGGGCAGGGCGAGGCGGGGCCATCCGGTGCTCCTGCTGGCGACCTGTATGTGGAAGTGCATGTGCGCGAGCACGCGATCTTCCAGCGTGAAGGCAACGACCTGTATTGCGAGTTGCCAATCCGCTTCTCGCAGGCGGCACTCGGTGCCGAGTTGCCGGTACCTACACTGGAAGGTGAGGTACCGATCAGCATTCCCGCGGAAACTCAGACCGGCACGCAGTTCCGCTTGCGCGGTCGTGGCGTCAAATCCGTGCGTAATAGCCGCAACGGTGATCTGATTTGTCGCGTGGTCGTGGAAACTCCAGTGCGTCTGACCAAGCAGCAACGTGATCTGTTCGAATCGCTGGAAGCCACCTTCGAAGGCAATGACGCAGATAAGCACACGCCGCGCGCCAAAGGCTGGGTCGATGGCGTGAAGGAGTTCTGGTCGAAGGTCACCGCGTGAAGCCAGCGCTGCACGCGGTAGCATGTGTCGATCGACCGTTGTGACCGGAGTGTGCCGATGACCCGACCTCTACGCCTCGCCATCAACGGTGCTTCCGGCCGGATGGGCGCGGCCTTGTTGAATCTGCTGGACGGCGACGCGCGCTTTCAACTGCTGCATGCGGTGGTGGCGCCGGGCTCCGCCCAGGATGGCAAGCCGTTATTTGCGGACAGCACCCATTCGCTGCGTTACGCGCATGACTGGACGCAGGCTCCGGCGCTGGATGTCGTCGTCGATTTCAGCGGACCGGCAGCGTTGTCGGCCGCGCTCGATCACTGTGTTGCTCAAGGCATAGCGCTGGTCAGTGGCACCACGGGTATCGACAGCGCGCTGGAAGCGCGGGTGACCGCCGCTGCCGCAAGCATCGGCATTTTGCGTGCAGCAAATTTCAGCCTCGGCGTGGCGATGCTGACGCGACTGCTGCGCGAGGCAGCGGCAGCGCTGCCAGATTGGGATCTGGAGATCGTCGAAGCGCATCACAGCCGCAAGCAGGACGCACCTTCAGGCACGGCGCTGGCATTGGGTCACGCGGCCGCGGCCTCACGCAGCACCACGCTGGAAGGGGCTGCGGTCTACAGCCGTGAAGGCGAACGTCGCGCAGGCAGTATCGGTTTCGCGGTGGTGCGTGGTGGCGACATCGTTGGTGAGCACACGGCCATGCTGATCGGGCAGGGCGAGCAGTTGGAGCTTGGCCACCGCGCCACCGATCGTTCCATTTTCGCGCGGGGCGCATTGCAGGCGGCGCACTGGCTGGCGGGTCGCCCGCCTGGTCTCTGGCAGCTTGACGACGTGATCGCTACGCCACGCTGAACCGTCCACGCTCACTGTGACGAGCACGCGCTCTGCCCCCTCCCATCGGGTGAGGGCTAAGGTGAGGTTCGGTGTTTTGCGGGATCACCCACTACGCGTCATCCCTGCGCAGGCAGGGACCCAGCGGAGAGGGGCAGTTCTGGTTGGGCGACGAGAAGCCGAAGCGAAGCACAACCACCATCACTTCGGCTTGTGCCCACTGTCCGCTACCGCTAGCATCGACCCGTTGTCATTGGGGAGTAGCCAGCCTCGTTTCTCCTGAGGCGTCCGCATCAACAGACCTGGTTGCCGTTGTTTCGGTGCCATGGTGCGAACAGCAACCGCTTGCCGTCAGGTAGCGGTCCAGCCCGGCGAGACCTTTGGCCATCGACAGCTCACCCGACCGGGCGAGCGGTGTCGTTGAGCCATTGGTTTTCTGCTCGCCCGGTCCAGTGCATCCCATGTTGCTTACCTTGTGTCTGTTTTCAGGCTCCGCCGCTGCGATCTATTTCGCTTGCGAATATTTCGTCAACGGCGTCGAGTGGTTCGGGCAGAAGCTCAAGCTGAGCGCGACGGCGACGGGGACTGTATTGGCTGCGTTTGGCACGGCGCTGCCGGAAAGCGCGGTGACTTTTGTCGCGGTGATCTTTGGCAAGACGCCCGAGGCTCGTGATATAGGCGTCGGCGCGGCGCTGGGCGGGCCGCTGGTATTGGCGACGATCGCCTATGCCGTGGTGGGCGCCGCGTTGTGGTTCAACCTGCGGCGACTCAAGAGGCCGGATCGGCTGATCCGCGTCGACCATGATCGGTTGGCACGCGACCAGTCGTGGTTTCTCGCGATATTCGTCATCAAAGTTGGCCTGGGCCTGATCGCATTCGCGTTCAAACCGTGGCTGGGCGTGCTGTTCCTGGCTGCGTACGCGATGTACGTATGGCGCGAAGTACGCAGCGTCGACCACGCACCGGAAGAAGAAACTCTCGAGCCGCTGAAATTCCGCCCACACCAGACCGATCCAGCCATGCGTTGGGTGGCCGCGCAGACTATCGCCGCGCTGCTTGTGATCGCTGCGGCCTCACGCTTGTTCGTCCATCAGCTCGAAGCGATCGGCACCGCGTTTTCTTTGCCGGCCCATCTGGTGGCGCTGCTATTGAGTCCGATTGCGACCGAACTGCCGGAAACCGTCAACGCACTGATCTGGGTACGCCAGGGCAAGGAGCGTCTCGCGCTGGCGAATATTTCCGGCGCGATGATGATCCAGGCAACCATTCCCAGCTCGCTGGGCCTGTTCGCGACACCGTGGCTATTCGATGCGCCGTTGATAGCAGCCGGCGTGGTGACCGCCGTGGCGATCAGCTATCTGTGGTGGTTGTTCCATCGCGGCCGGGTCGACGCGCGCTGGCTGGTTCCGGTGGGCTTGCTGTACGGCGTATTTGCGGCGTTTGCCAGTTGGCATTTTTCCCGCTGAAGCTGGTATCAATCGGGATGCGATGCGCTGCGACCGCGTTTGGCGCCCAGTTTCGTATCCAGTTTGCCGAACAATTTCTTGAACACGCGTGAGAATTTCCCGCGTTTCGTTTTACGCAGCTTTTCCTCCTCGCTGGTCAGCCAGGCAACCTGGATCACCCGCCGCTCGCCCTCGTACGGCAGGTGGCCGTGGAACGAGTTCTCACAACGTTTGAACACGGCGAATTCGCCGTACAGCGGAGCCAGCTCGGGCGCCACGATGCTGTCGATATCGTCGATCTTGTGCAGGAAACGCAGGCAGCCATCGCTGGTATCCGGCCACTGCGCATTCAGGTAAATGAGTGCTGTGGCCACTTTGGATTTGCTGTCGGTGTGGATGGTGCCGTGACGCTTGTTGAGCAGACGGCACAGCGTGACCAGGGTCGGATACTGGCCCAGGTTGTCGATGCCCAGCCGCTGGCCAACCGCACTGGCAAATGCCGGGGTGGTCATGTTTTCGATCAGCGCATTGACCGACGGACCACAATCGGTCGGGTCGTAAGGAAAGAAACCCGCGCTGGCGTAGCGCGGAAAATCGCGATCCAGGTCGGCGCGCGCCTCATCCGGCAATTGACCATGAGCAACCATAAACGGGAAGGGTTGCTGTTGCACCGTGGTATCCGGGCGATCGAGACGGGCGGGATCGAGCAGGACGGCGGCACTCATGGGGACATTCAACTCCTTTGAAATGGGGCTTAGTGTAACGCTGGCGGACACAGGGTTGTCATGTGCGACGCGGCCGGTTCAGCCATCGCAAGGTGGACAGAAACCGCTTCGCCGCTTATCATTTCAACCCGCCCTGATCCTTTCCCTAACGAGCTCCACAAGCCAGCAATCATGCGGCTTGCGGATCTTGCTGCATCTAAAAGGCGGTTACCGTATGCCTATACCCGCTCTGCTGGCCCTCGAAGACGGCAGCGTGTTTCACGGTCACGCCGTGGGCGCGACTGGCGAAACCGTTGGCGAAGTGGTCTTCAATACAGCGATGACCGGTTATCAGGAGATCCTCACCGATCCCTCGTATTCGCGGCAGATCGTCACGCTGACCTATCCCCATATCGGCAATACCGGCGTCAACGCCGAGGATGTCGAATCCACCGCGATACACGCAGCGGGCCTGATCGTGCGCGACGTGCCGCGCAGGGCAAGCAGCTGGCGCAGCAATGAAAGCCTGCCGGATTACCTCAAGCGGCACGGCACGGTCGCCATCGCTGGCATCGATACCCGTCGGCTGACACGCATCCTGCGCGACAAGGGCGCGCTGTCCGGCTGCATCATGGCCGGCGAGCAGGTCGACGCTGAAACAGCACTGGCCAAAGCGCGTGCTTTCCCGGGTTTAAACGGGATGGATCTGGCCAAGGTGGTCAGCACCACCGAACCGTACGAGTGGAAAGAAGGCATCTACGACCTGGACGGCACGGCCTTTAATCAGCCGGCGAACAACGCGCAGAGTCCGCGTTTCAAGGTCGTTGCCTACGACTTTGGCGTAAAGCACAACATCCTGCGCCTGCTCGCCGAGCAAGGCTGCGAGGTCACCGTGGTGCCCGCGCAGACCCCCGCGACTACCGTACTGGCGATGAAGCCCGACGGCGTGTTCCTGTCCAACGGACCAGGCGACCCCGCCGCTTGCGACTACGCGATCGTCGCGACCCGCGAGTTGCTGGATGCAAAGATTCCAATGTTCGGTATCTGCCTCGGCCATCAGCTGATGGGTCTGGCGGTGGGTGGCAAGACGCTGAAGATGAAATTCGGACATCACGGTGCAAATCATCCGGTGAAGGATCTGGATGACGGCCGTGTGCTGATCACTTCGCAGAACCACGGCTTTGCGGTTGATCCAGCGACGCTGCCGGCGAACGTTCGCGTCACTCACACCTCGCTGTTCGACGGCTCGCTGCAGGGCTTCGCGCTGACCGATCGGCCCGCGTTCTGTTTCCAGGGTCACCCGGAAGCAAGCCCGGGGCCACTGGATATCGGCTATCTGTTCCAACGTTTCGCGGCACTGATGCAGGAGGCCCGCTGAGATGGCCAAGCGTACCGATATCAAGAGCATCCTCATCATCGGCGCTGGCCCGATCGTGATCGGCCAGGCCTGCGAGTTTGATTACTCCGGTGCACAGGCCTGCAAGGCGCTGAAGGAAGAGGGCTACCGGGTGATCCTGGTGAACTCCAACCCGGCCACGATCATGACCGACCCGGAGACTGCCGATGCGGTCTACATCGAGCCGATCAACTGGCAGACGGTGGAACGCATCATCGCCAAGGAGCGCCCGGACGCGGTGCTGCCGACGATGGGCGGCCAGACCGGCCTCAATTGCGCGCTCGACCTCGCCGACAACGGCGTGCTCGAGAAGTACAACGTCGAGCTGATCGGCGCCTCGCGCGAAGCGATTCGCATGGCCGAGGACCGTGAACTGTTCCGCGTCGCGATGGCCGAGATCGGGCTCGATTGCCCCAAGGCCGAAGTAGTGCGCACGTACGAACAGGCGCTGCTGACCCAGGCCAAGGTCGGCTTCCCGACCGTCATCCGCCCAAGCTTCACACTGGGTGGCTCTGGTGGCGGCATCGCTTACAACAAGGAAGAGTTCGAGGAGATCGTCAAGCGCGGTCTGGAGCTCTCGCCAGTGGGCGAAGTGCTGGTCGAGGAATCGGTGCTGGGCTGGAAAGAATTCGAGATGGAAGTGGTTCGCGACACCGCGGACAACTGCATCATCGTGTGCTCGATCGAGAACCTCGATCCGATGGGCGTGCACACCGGCGATTCGATCACGGTCGCGCCGGCGCAGACGCTCACCGACAAGGAATACCAGCGCCTGCGTGACGCGTCGATCGCGGTACTGCGCAAGATCGGCGTGGATACCGGTGGCTCCAACGTGCAGTTCGGCATCAATGCCGAGAACGGGCGCGTGGTGGTGATCGAGATGAACCCGCGCGTGTCGCGGTCCTCCGCGCTTGCCTCCAAGGCCACTGGTTTTCCGATCGCGAAGATCGCCGCCAAACTCGCCGTCGGCTACACGCTCGATGAGCTGAAGAACGACATCACCGGCGGTCTTACGCCCGCGTCGTTCGAACCGACCATCGATTACGTGGTCACCAAGATCCCGCGCTTCGCGTTCGAGAAATTCCCGTCAGCTGACGCTCGTCTCACCACGCAGATGAAGTCGGTGGGCGAGGTGATGGCGATCGGGCGCACGTTTCATGAATCGCTGCAGAAAGCACTGCGCGGACTGGAGATCGGCAAGACCGGATTGAACCCGACTGGCCTGGACATCAGTACCGAAGCGGGCGTCGCCACGCTCAAGCGTGAACTGCGCGAACCGCGACCAGACCGTGTGTTCCATCTGGCCGATGCCTTCCGTGCAGGTATGTCGCTGGAGGAAGTGCATAATCTAAGCCGCGTCGACCCATGGTTCCTCGCCGCGTTCGAAGACATCGTGCTGACTGAGGCGGAGATCACCAAGCAAGGGTTGACTGCGCTTGACGAGCCGCGCATGCGCGAACTCAAGCGGCTGGGATTCTCCGATGCACGCGTGGCCGAACTGGTCGCCACCGACGAAGCAGCCGTGCGTCATCTGCGGCATACGCTCGGCGTGCGTCCGGTCTACAAGCGAGTGGATTCCTGCGCGGCCGAGTTTGCTACCAGCACCGCGTACATGTACTCGACCTATGAGGAAGAGTGCGAGGCTGCGCCGACCGATCGTGAAAAGATCATCGTGCTCGGCGGTGGCCCGAATCGCATCGGCCAGGGCATAGAGTTCGACTATTGCTGCGTGCATGCCGCGCTCGCGCTGCGCGAGGATGGCTACGAAACCATCATGGTCAACTGCAATCCGGAGACGGTCTCGACCGACTACGACACGTCCGATCGTCTGTATTTCGAATCGTTGACGCTGGAAGATGTACTGGAAATCGTGCACCTGGAAAAACCGAAGGGCGTGATTGTGCAGTACGGCGGCCAGACCCCGCTGAAACTTGCGCGCGCGCTGGAAGCTGCCGGCGTGCCGATCATTGGCACCAGTCCGGACAGCATCGACCTGGCTGAGGATCGCGAGCGCTTCCAGCAGATGATCGAAAAGATCGGACTGAAGCAGCCGCCGAATCGTACGGCCCGCAATGCCGACGAGGCGTTGGCGCTGGCTCGAGAGATCGGCTACCCGCTCGTGGTGCGCCCGAGCTACGTGCTCGGTGGTCGCGCGATGGAAGTGGTGCATGACGACGCCGACCTGTCGCGCTATATCCGCGATGCGGTAAAAGTGTCCAACGATTCACCGGTGCTGCTGGATCGCTTCCTCGATCACGCTGTGGAAGTAGACGTCGACGTGATTGCCGACGCCCAAGGCAATGTGCTGATCGGCGGCATCATGGAGCACATCGAGGAGGCAGGCGTGCATTCGGGCGATTCGTCCTGCTCGCTGCCACCGTATTCGCTCTCCGCCGAAGTCCAGGACGAACTGCGTCGTCAGGTCAGCGCGATGGCGCGCGAGTTGAAAGTCATCGGCTTGATGAACACCCAGTTCGCGATTCAGGGTGACACTGTTTTCATTCTCGAAGTGAATCCGCGCGCCTCGCGCACGGTGCCGTTCGTATCCAAGGCGACCGGCGTTCCACTGGCGAAGATCGCGGCCCGCGTGATGGCCGGTCGTACGCTTGCCAGCCTGGGTGCGACGCACGAAGTGATCCCCGCGTACTACTCGGTGAAGGAAGCGATCTTCCCGTTCCTGAAGTTCCAGAACGTGGATCCGATCCTTGGTCCGGAGATGCGCTCGACCGGTGAGGTGATGGGCGTGGGCCGCAGCTTTGGTGCGGCGTTTGCCCGCGGTCACGAGGCCGCTGGCATCAAGCCGCCGACCGTAGGCAAGGTGTTCCTGTCGGTACGCGACAGCGACAAGGACCGCTTGTTGTCAGTGGCGAAAGAGGTCATCGCGCGCGGATTCAGCCTGGTGGCAACTTCAGGTACCGCCAGTTATCTGGCCGACCACGGCGTCGTCTGTGAGCGTATCAACAAGGTGCTCGAAGGTCGGCCGCATATCGTCGACCTGATCAAGAACGGCGAGATCGTGTATATCGTCAATACGACCGAGGGCAAGCAGGCTATCGCCGACTCGTTCTCGATCCGGCGCGAGGCGTTGCAGCATCGCGTCACGTATTCCACTACCGTGGCAGGCGCCCGTGCGCTCGTGCATTCGCTGGATTTCCGCAGCGATGGCGAGGTACATAGCCTGCAGGAACTGCACAAGGAGTTGAGCGCATGAGTCGCGCCCCCATCACCAAGGAAGGCTCGGAGCGTCTGCGCGCCGAGCTGGATCGCCTGAAGTTTGTTGATCGGCCGCGCATCATCGCGGCCATCGCCGAGGCCCGCGCGCACGGCGATCTGAAGGAAAATGCTGAGTACCATGCCGCGCGCGACCAGCAGAGTTTTGCCGAAGGCCGCATTGCCGAGCTTGAGGCGGCACTGTCTACCGCTGAAGTCATCGATGTATCGCGACTCAATCCCGGCAATCGCGTGGTCTTTGGTGCGATCGTGGATCTGGAAGACGAGGACACCGGCACCGCGGTGACCTATCAAATAGTCGGTGACCTCGAAGCAGACATCAAGCAACGGTTGATCGCGGTGTCTTCACCGATCGCGCGTGCACTGATTGGCAAAAGCTCGGGTGACAGCTTCGAGTTCACGGCGCCCAATGGCGTCAAGCACTACGAAATCACCGGTGTGCGTTATTCCTGAAGTCGCGTTTGAAAGGGGTGGCCATCGTTTGCGGATGGCCTGGTAATCCACGGGCGGCACGGCCGCCCTAGTCGCCACGTGCCGAATGGGTCCAGACATGCCGCAGCAGAAAATTCTGTTCCTCAGCGTCTCGGCTGGAGCAGGTCACATGCGCGCCGCCGAGGCATTGCATCTCACGGCACAGGCCCACCTGCCGCACGTCGAGACGATGCACCTGGATGCGATGAACTACGTTCCATCCGCATTCCGCAAGCTGTATACCGACTTCTACATTTTGCTGGTGAACAGCTATCCCACGTTGTGGGGCATGCTGTATCAGCGCAGCTCCGATGCCGATCCGGATAGCCCGATGCAGAAACTGCGGCGCGCGGTCGAACGGCTCGGCACTGGCGATCTGCGCAAGGCGATCAATGCGTTTGCGCCGGACGCCATTGTCTGCACCCACTTCCTGCCCGCCGAAATGCTGATGCACGACATCCGACGCGAAAAGATGTCAGTGCCCGTGTGGGTCCAGGTCACCGACTTTGATCTGCATGGCATGTGGGTCATTCCACACATGACCGGTTTTTTCGCGGCCAGTGATGAAATCGCGTTCCGCATGCGGGCGAACGCCATCGATGCCGACCGAGTTCATACCACTGGTATTCCGGTCATGCCGGCATTCACCGAACCACAAGATCGTCGCGCGTGCGCTGAACGTTTTGGCCTCGACCCGACCAAACTCACCATTATGCTGATGGGCGGCGGGGCAGGCGTCGGCAAGCTCGACGAAGTGGCCGCTGCGCTGATGCGTATGGAGCACGACTTCCAGTTGATCGTGCTGGCCGGGCGCAACGAAGCGGCGCTGGGTCGGCTGAAGCTCCAGGCGGCAGAGCAACCGGGACGCTTGTTCCCGTTCGGCTTCACCAACGAAGTAGCGCAGCTGATGGCGTGCTCCGATCTGGTGATCACCAAGCCCGGTGGATTGACCACGTCCGAATGCCTTGCGATGGGATTGCCGATGGTGGTGTATGCGCCGATCCCCGGCCAGGAAGAGCGTAACGCGGACTACGTGCTGGAGCAGGGTGCTGCGTTGAAGGCGGTGGACCTGATCTCGCTGGAATATCGGGTGCTTCAGTTACTCGCCGAACCGGAGCGTCTGGCACGAATGCGTGATAGCGCCCGTCGCCTGGGCCGGCCGCAAGCGGCGCAAAACGTGCTCAATATCGTCAAGGCACAGCTGGATCGTCAGTCGCCGTCAGCTATCCCGGTGGAGCTGTGAGTGTGCGTCAGCTGGACCGACGGTCCTTCGACGATCGCAGATCCGAATTCGTTTCGATGCGCCCGCTGGTGCTATTGCTGACGATAGCCTGGACCCTGCTGCTGGCGTTTTTCTTTGCCCACGTGGAAATTCAGATCGAGGGCGCGGCGGGTTGGGCGGGGAATCTGCCGACGTGGCGCATCGAGCATCACTGGTTGCTCAATATTTTCTGGGGCGGCCGGGCCATGACCGGTTATCACGCCTGGCTGTTTCCATGCATGGCGTTATTCTTCCATTTTCCGCTGGCTTTTGCCGGAAAGTGGAGCTGGCGTGCCGAGGCGCGCGTGTTCGCCTGCATCATGCTGTTCTGGATCAGCGAGGATTTCCTGTGGTTCGTATTGAACCCGGCATACGGCGTGGCACATTTCGCGCCGCGCTACATTCCCTGGCACATCCACTGGTGGGGTCCGGCGCCCAGTGACTATTGGGTTTCGCTATCGATTGCCGTCGTGCTGTTTGCATTGTCATGTCGCAAGGTGTGATCACGCTGAGGTAGCATTTGCGTGAATCAAGCCCACAAAAAAGGCCGCACATGTGCGGCCTCTTCATCGACACATCACGCTGGGATCAGCGCTGACGAGCCTTGAAACGGGGATTGCTCTTGCAGATCACGAACACCTTGCCGCGACGACGCACAACCTTGCAGTCACGGTGCCGCGACTTGGCGGACTTCAAAG
>Ga0302316_10000469_pt1 | contig 35904 bp, 38 predicted proteins | sample III_Palsa_N3_2_FD_200456 | JGI IMG/M metagenome (GOLD analysis project Ga0302316, IMG submission 200456) | Peat permafrost microbial communities from Stordalen Mire near Abisko, Sweden - III_Palsa_N3_2 | ecosystem: Environmental > Terrestrial > Soil > Palsa > Peat permafrost | place: Sweden...
CGGCTGAGATCCGCGATATCATACTCGCACTGACGGGGGCCGATGCGGTGGTAGTGACCGGGCCGCCCATCCTGCGCTTCGGAGAACGATCCCACGAGGCCGGCACCCGCGATAATTCGCGCGCGGCGCGTCTGGTGCATATCGATGTGAGCGAGAAGGCGGCCGCAGACTTCGCCAAAATGGCAGCGCCCGCCGATGGCCGCCCCATCCGGCGCACGGCGCAACACAATATCTGGCGCACCTTCTCCCCACCTCCTCAGGATGTGCCACTGGCGGTGTGCGATGCCCGTACCGTGGGTCCGAGCGAGCTGGTGCCCGCCGATGCCAATTTCGATCGGGACGGCTCGATCGTGCGCTCGTTCGAGGCGCTGCTGCTGCGATACAGCGCCGCTCATCGCTGGCTCTACTTCTCCGACATGCGACGCGACGAGGTGATCGTCTTCAAGCGTCACGACACCGATCTGCAGCAGCCTCATCAGGTCGCCCACAGCGCATTCAGCGATGCGCGCGTTCCAGCCGAGTCGGTTCCGCGTGCCAGTGTCGAGATGCGCACTGTTGCCTACTGGTACGCCTAACGCTGCAAACTGCAGGCGTCTGCGACCACTCGCAACCGCGGTGCCGTTTCCCGTAAACCCAATGACAAAAGCCCGCTCAAAAGAGCGGCGCCGAACAGCAACCAGAGGGGTGCCTGCAGCCCCACCCGGTCAGCCGCGAAACCCGCCAGAAAAGGTGACAGCGCGCCTCCGAGTATTTCGCCCACTCCCATACAGATGCCCAGAGCGGTTGCCAGACTGTGCGTCGGAACACTCTCGGCCGGAATTGTCGACATGAAGAGCGGATAGACACCCGTCACGCTCCACCCGACCAAGAAAATAGCGGCGAGTCCCCAGGCCGAGCCGGCGAAGAACATGGCGCCGAGCGGCACGATCGTCGCCAGCAGGGGCATGGCGATCATGACCGGGCGCCGCCCGATCCGATCGGACAGTGCGGATATTGCGAACGAGGCGATGGTGGCGGATATACCCAGCGATCCCATCAACCATCCGGTCGTGCGCGGATCGAACCTGCGGACATTGGTCAGATACAGCGGCATGAATGCCCAGCACACGACGAGATACGACACCAGCAGGATGCCAATCAGGGCGCACAGAATGACATTGCGTTGCTTGAGGACCTCGCGCAGCAAGCCCGACTGCGCTTTGGTGACTTCCTTGGCGGGGCGCACATCGACCGATTCGCGGATCAGCCATGCGATCAACAATGCCGAAAGCAGACCGGGCGCTCCTGCGAGGAAAAATGCATGGCGCCAGCCGAATGCCGCGGTGAAGGCGACGAGCGAAACCGGAGCGACGAATGACCCCAGCAGACTCGAGCCCAGACCCTGTGCCACGCCCATGGCGAGCCCGCGATGCCGTGGCGCAACGTCCTTGGCGATCAGCGCCTGGCTAAGTGGCATGACGCCGCCCTCCGCCACCCCCATGAGCAGGCGGGCGCCCAACAGCATGAGGAATGATCCGGCGATTCCGGTCATGAAGGAGCACAGCGAAAACGTCACAGTCGCGATGATCAGCAGGCCCTTGCGCGAGCCGAAGCGGTCCGAGAGCAGCCCTATCCCCAGGGCCGCGAGCGCCCAGGTAAAGGACAGCCCTCCGGCCAGGAGGCCGACCTGCGTGTTATTGATGCCAAGTTCCGGCTGGATGAAGGGCATCAGGAAATTCAGTGCGTTCCGGTCGAACAGCACGAATCCGAAGTTCAGGCTCAGGAGTGCGGTCAGCAGCACCTGATACCCCGATGAGGGCAATGCGGGAGCAAACCCGGCTGGCGCGTCCAGCGAGCGCGCGGCCGGCGTGTCCAGCGACGACACCTCCGACGCCATCAGCTGCGATCGCGCTTCTGAAACCGCGATAGCACCTCACCACCCCAACCCATGATGGCCTTCGAGCGGATCAGCCAGGCGCCATCGACCTTTGCCACCACGTCGCGTATGTGACCACACCAATGCAGGTGGGGTGGGCCGGAACCGGTGCTGATGGTGGCCCAGGCGTAGGAGCGGACCACCCAGTGATCCGACCTGCCGGCCGGATCCGGCGTAAAGACAAATTGGGCCATCTGGTGCTGGTGACCGGGAAAATCGGCGCGGTCGTGGAACTTCAGCACCAGCTTGCGGATTTCCGATCGCCCCTTGCGCACTTCGAGCTCGCCGGTGCGGGTCTCTTCCGTCGCTTCTGCGTCCTCGGTGAACAGCGCGACGTAACCGTCCGTGTCCCCGGTATCAAGCGCCCAACTGTACCGCGCATACAACTCATAAATCTCAAGACGGTCCTGAGTACTCGGTGACTGCATGTACTTACCCCTTCGTATTTCGGCACAGGTAGGCGGCAAGCGCGGCAAGCTCGGCATCCGTGATCTCGGTCTTGCGAAACTGCGGCATTACCGACATACCGTGGCGGACCATGTAGCTGACATAGGTGGCCGGCAGGTCAGTCCATTCGGTGATGACCCCGGTGGCGCGCCGACCCCCCGGATACTTGACCATGAGTGCGTGTGTGCCCGGGTGCATGATCCCGGGCTCATGACAGGCACCGCACCAACGGTCATATACGAGCCGTCCGGCCGCATACTGTTGGGGAAGATCATCTGCAAGCGCAACCGCCGGTGCCCATGTCGCGCTCAACGCGAGCAGGAACACGCTCACCGGGATGCCTGCCTTCGCCCGGATCATTACGTTCGTTCCCGCAGATGTTTCGGCCAGATCGCATATCGCCCAGCCGAGAGAATCCCGTTCGGATCGATGGCATCCTTGAGCGTTGCGTGAAATCGTTGCAGTGCCTGGTTGTTGAATGAGTACACGTCCATCACGGTCTGCTGGAAAACCGGCGCCGTCCGATACTCTCCCCAGCCGTGCTGGCCTCCGACCTCGATCAGCTTCTTGAATCCCTCGCGATAGCGTTTGTTGGTCGCCGGATCTTCGGTAACCGGTGTCGCAAGAATGAAGATGAACGCGCGCTCCCAGAAACATGCGGGCAGGGTAAAGGTGCCGAACAGCGGCATGCCGAGGTCCCGGGCCGCCTCGCTGAAGACACGATTGGCCTCGATGATCGCCTCGCCGGTGCGCGGAATGATCGGGGAAAACCACATGTGGCCCTTGGAGGGTGTCGGTGTCCAGGGGCTTCGGGCACCGATTGAAAATGCGCGCAGCGAAGGGATGCCGAATTCAGGTTCGTGGTAATCACTGACCTTTGCTGGATCAAGCGGCACGGCGACCTGGTTGACGACGGTGAATCTGGCGCCGGTGATTCGTCCCAGGTGGCGTTGCGCGGCACGCCACTGGGCATCGATCACTTCGGCGGGTCCATGGAAGGAGAGCCACAGACGCCAGTAAGGAATGCCCGCGCGCACGGCGTAGGCTTCGAGCTGCGGCGAATATCCCAGCTTCGCGTCCTTCAGCAGCCGCACCTGATCGGTGCTCATCTTTGGCGGGCCCGTTTCGTTCCACAACTGCACCTGGCCGACCGGCGGATAGCCCAGCAGCGGCGAGTCGATGTCAGGAAAGCCCGAGGTGATGCGGCTGTTCTCAAGAAAATTCAGGGTCTCCACCAGCGGCATCAGGTCCTGGTAGCGCGGCACGCTCACGGTGCAGCGCAGGTAGGCTTCCGGCTGCGGCATGAGCCAGAAGCCCATCTTGGTCACGATCCCGTAGTTGGACTGCGAAAAAATGCCGTCAATCCAGGGTCCGCAACCGCTCTTGTATTGCTGCCAGGTTTGCGCGTTGGGGATGGCACCCATTCCGGTGCGCAGCAACTCCCCGTCCGGCAGAACGATCTCCATCCCGCAATGCGAGTCGAAGTGGTTTCGATAGTTGGCGCTGGTATAGCCCCCGCCACGATCGAGGGCGTTACCGACGACACTGCCCCAGCCCGGGTCCGGGCAGTCGATCCAGACCTTCAGCCGGTGCTCCTGGATATAGCGATACAGGTCGAAGTAGCTGACTCCGGGCTCCACCAGCGCGTAGGCATTCGCCTCGTTGACCTCGATGATCCGGTTCATGCGCTTGAGATCCAGAACAACACTTCCGGAGTACGCCGGCGCAGAGCCTCCGTAGCCGAGGTTTTTCCCCGTCGAGATGGTGTAAAGCGGGATACGGTATTTGTTGGCGATCCGGACGATCTGCTGAACTTCCTCTGTCGTCGTGGGCGCCACCGCGCCGGACGCCACACGTTCCTCAGGTTCGTTGAGATAAGGGGAATACGCGTCCCGATACAGATCAAGATCCGCATCGCTCGTGAAGACCCACTCCTGGCCTACGACGCGCGCAAACTCCTCGTTTGCCCGCGAGAAATCATCCGGACTGACTCCCGGCGGGATTCTCATGTGCCCATCCTCCTGGGCGCCAGCGAGACGACTCGCCAGAAACGGTCGGCGAGGAGCTGCTGGAGGCACGAGAACGACTGCAGCGTCGTCATGCCCCGGATCACGATGGCGTGCGTCGGATCATTTGGTCCCCCCGATGCCATGGTAGGTCTTATGGTCTGGGATTCAAAATCGCTGCGTGGGTCACGGCAGTCCTGGGATGTGCCGCGGCTGACCGTCGCACCGGTGCAATCGGGGTCGCAGGGGTATGGGGCTCCAGGGCAAGCACCTTTTCCTGGGGTGTCGGCCGCAGCGAGGTGCCGCCCGGACCGCCGTGGTAGCTCACTTGGATGTGGGCCGATCGGGCGTACTGGCTCTTGTCGTAGACGAATGAGTTGCCCACCCAGCGGCCGCCTGCAAACCCGGAACCAAAGTATCCGAATCCGTAGTTGATCCCGCCGTAATAGCCGACGGACGCCGCCCAGTAACCCCGATGGAATACATAAACCTTGTTGACGAAGTCCCAATAGCCGGGCGTCCACAGCACGCCGACCCGCGGCGGCCGCACCCACTCGCCCCGAACCCAGAAGTATCCCCCGGCGTTCCAGCCCCAATAGCCCGGCGTCCACAGATATCCATCTTCGGGACAGGCGGGCTGCTCGTAGTCCGGTAATGGCGGCGGCGCCTCAGTCGCACTCAGGCCATCCTCGGAGTACAGATTGGGTTGCGCTATTTCAACCCGCGTCTGGGCGACCGACATGTCGGGTTGATCCGAGTAAACCACGTGCCCCTGGGCATCAACCGACTTGTACACCTCGCCCGCCTGCAGCATCCAGGCCGGACGCGCGAGCGCGGCACTCACGAGCACCATGGCAACCCACCATCGCATGGCGGCTGGCGCCCGTGGCAATCGCGTCAGGCTCGAATTCATTCAGGCAATGTAGCGCGAACCCGGGTTGCAGGGACGGAAGATTTGTCATAACTTTTGCTTGAGATATCAAGCGTTTCAACTGTTTGCGAAACGGTTGCGTGGCCTGCACACTCTGCCACGACACCCGCCGGTCGCAAGGTTGCAGTGCGGCACGGTTTCCAAAAAATCATTTCGCCCAAAAGGGGGATTCCATGCGAGCGAGCCTAAAAATCGGCCTAATCACGGCGCTGCTGTTCAGTTTCGGGACAGTCGTCCACGCCCAGGATGCAGTCGTTGGCGTTGCGGATGCGGACGCGCTGTTCCACAGCAAAAATCCGAAGCAGGAAAAGAACAAGCAGGCGGCCTACCACATCATGAAGGAGCTGCTTGAAGCGAACCACTGGGATATGGCCGACCAGTGGCTCACCGAGCGCTATATCCAGCACAACCCCAACGCCGCCAACGGCCGCGCCAATGTCGTGAAGTACTTCACCGAAGTAATGAAGCGACAGCCTTCCGCGATTCCCGACAAACTGGGAACGAAAGTGGTCTCGGTCGTTGCCGAAGGCGATTACGTGATCGTGACAACTCCGCGGACGATGAAGGACTCGAAGGATCCGACGAAGACCTACACCACCACCTGGTTCGACATGTGGCGCTTCGTGGATGGCAAGGCTGACGAACATTGGGATCCGGCCACGCGCTGAGATCTCAAGGTCCCGTGGGAGGGGGTGAGCATGCGCTGACCACCCTCCCCTGCGGCCCCACCGCAGCCTTGGCGGCAGACCTTGTTGATAATGCAACCTGCGGAGTCTAAGCTGCATTCCCATAAAGGCAGCCCAGTTCACCGAGGCTGTCGCACGCAGCGATTCCGGCGAAGGGGGCAGAATGAAGTACGCCGTATGGGTTGTGCGACTGATATTCGCGGCCTGGATGATTCCATCCGGCCTGAACCATTTCATCCCGCTGTTTCCGCAACCGATGGGCTCCAAGCCCTTAAGTCACGAGCTGATCGTGGCGCTGCTCGACAGTCGCCTGTTCGACCTCGTCAAGGCGGTGGAGCTGTTGGCGGGACTGAGCGTACTGACCGGGCTCTACACCCCGCTCGTGCTCCTGATGAGCATGCCGGTTTCCTTCTGCGTGTTCTTCTGGGACACGCCGCTCGAGGGCTGGACCTCGCGAGCCGCAATCTTTGGCTGCTCGGTACTGTTCTGCAATGTGGTGCTGTGCCTCGTTCACCTGAAGAGCTATCAGTCGATGTTTGCCCTGCGCTCTCAGGCGCGCACGTCCGGTACCAGCAATGCGCCGCCTACTGTGCAGCCGGCGGGAGCCCGATCATGAAACAGCTCGTCCTTGTCGGCCGGCTGGTCTTCGGCGCCTGGATGCTGGCGAATGGCATCAATCATTTCTTCTTCCCGCTGTGGTCCCTGCCCGCCGGACACGAGCCGCTCGCGATCCAGCTGATGGCCGCCCTGACCCACTCGGGTCTGCTCGGTGTCGCCATGGCGATCCAGCTCGTGACCGGTGCGCTGATCCTCGCCGGCGTCCTGGTGCCGGTGGCACTGTGCGTGGTGATGCCGACCTCGACCTGCGCGCTGTACTGGGCGGTGATCCTGGATCACCAGCCGCTCGAGGCCATCCTGGCGATTGCGGCCTTCGCCCTCAACGGCTTCCTGATGCTCGCCTACCTCGACTACTACCGCGGCGCGCTGCAGCGGCATGCACTCACCTTCGGGGAATCACCGGTCGGACGCGGGTCCTTCAGCTTCCTGTTCGTGAATCCCGCTGGCCGGACCTCGCGTGGACAGTTCGTCGCAGCACTCATTCCGATCCTGATCGTGGTGGCGTTCTATGCATTCCTGGTGCGGGGCCTCACCGCGCACTGGTGCCTGCTGATGCTGCTGTACCCCGCCGTGATCCTGCATGCGCGGCGCCTGCATGACATGGGGCACAGCGCCTGGCTGATGCTGGTACCGGCGCTGCTGACGCTCGCCTCCTTCGCCATCTGGCTCCGCCTCGTCAGCTTCGGCGCCCCGCTGGATACCGACCTGCCCATCGCCGCCGCTGTGGTGTTCATCGGTTTCGCCCTGTGGGGTTGTCTTGGCGGCGGAGAGGCCGAGACCAATCGTTTCGGGGCGCCGGTAGCGGCGTAGACCGTACCGGTCCTCTCGGGATACTCTTGCCCTGATGCGCCTATCCGCCGTTGCCATGGCCCTCCTGCTGGTGGGTTGCAGCCCCAAACCCGCACCCGTGCCTGCACCATCGCCGCGTGCAGGCCAGGTGGATCTGGCACGACTGCTGTCGCTGGATAAGGAACCCGGCGCCTGGCTGACCTCCGGACGCGATGCCGGCAAGACGCACTACTCACCCCTCGATGCCATCAATCGCGATAGCGTCAACCGTCTGGGCCTCGCCTGGGAGTTCTGGCCCGACACGAATCGCGGCATGCAGGCAACGCCGGTCGTCGTCGACGGGGTCATGTACACCTCCGGTGTGGCCGGTCGCGTCTATGCGCTGGATGCCGCCTCCGGACGGCTGCTGTGGAAGTTCGAGCCGCCGCTGAAGCTGAAGAATGCGCGCGGTTCCTGCTGCGACATCGTCAACCGCGGTGTGGCCGTCTGGCAGGGAAAGGTCTACGTCGGCTCCTTCGAGGGCATTCTCTTTGCGCTCGACGCCAACGACGGCAGGGTGCTGTGGCAGGCGGACACGTTCATCGACCGGACTCGCGCCTACTCGATCACCGGCGCTCCCCAGATCGCCGGCAAAGTGGTCGTGATCGGCAATGGTGGCGCGGAGTTTGATTCACGCGGCTATGTGTCCGCCTATGACCTCGTGACAGGCAAGCTCGCCTGGCGCTTCTATACCGTGCCGGGCGATCCGGCGAAGCCCTTCGAGAACAAGGCGCTCGCGAGGGCCGCGAAGACCTGGGACCCCAAACATGACTGGGTAGCGGGCGGCGGTGGCAACGCCTGGGACGGCATGGCCTACGACGCCAAGCGCAACCTGGTGTACTTCGGTACCTCCAATGGTGCGCCGTGGAACAGCCGCTACCGCAGCCCCTCCGGTGGCGACAACCTCTTCATCGCCTCGATCGTGGCACTGCATGCCGACACGGGCGAATATGCCTGGCACTATCAGGAAACCCCGGGGGACCGCTGGGACTACGATGCAACGCCGCCGCTGGTGCTGACGACTTTGAAGCTGGACGGCACGGACCGCGACGTGCTGATGCAGGCTTCGAAGAATGGTTTCTTCTATATCCTCGATCGTGACACCGGGGCCTTGCTGGCTGCGGACAAGTTCGTGGACGCAAATTGGGCGCTGCGCGTGGACCTCAAGACCGGCCGACCCGTCGACAATCCGGACGCCGACTACACCACCGGCAAGCCCGTGATCGTGTTCCCGTCCGGTGTGGGCGGCCACAACTTCAATCCCATGTCGCTTTCGGCCAGGACCGGTCTGGTATACATCCCGGCGGTGCACAGTGGCATGGCCCTGCTGCAGATGCCGCTGCCGCCGCATGAGCCGGAGCGCATGGGCACCGGTGTGCAGGTTGCGTTTGCGACGGAACTCCTGCAACCGCCCGCAATGCTGCCGCCCAAACTGCGGCCCGTGACTTCGCCGGCCTACCTGAAGAAGGTGCCCAGTCTCGACATGCACGCATCATTGAAGGCGTGGGATCCGGTGGCGCACAAAGTGGTCTGGGAGCACACCTATCCCAGTTTCATGGATCATGGCGGTGTGCTCTCGACCGGCGGCGGCGTCGTAATTCAAGGCAGCGTCGATGGCAGGTTGCGCGCGTTCAACGATGAAACCGGGGCGGTGCTCAAGGAAATCGACACCGGCAGCCCGCTGATCGCAGCGCCGATGACCTATACGGTGGGTGGCGTGCAGTATCTCGCCATTCTCGCGGGAAGCGGCGGTGGCGGCTGGAATTTCTGGATGCCCGGGAACGTGGCTGTGCAGCGGGGCAACGCCAACCGCATCCTGGTGTTCCGGCTCGATGGCGGCCCAACGCCCCTGCCGCCGGCGCTTCCTGCTGTGATACCGATCCCCGAACCTCCCGCCCAGCCCGGCACCGCCGCGGACGTTGCCGCCGGCGCAGTACTGTTCGCCCGCAACTGCAGCGGCTGTCATGCGAATGCGGAGCGCGCCCCGGTGCCCGACCTGCGCCGCTCGGGAATGATCCGCACCGCTGAAGGGTTCCAGGCCGTCGTGCGCGGCGGCGCGCTGCAGATGCGCGGCATGCCAAGCTGGGACGACCTGCTCAGCGAGTCACAGGTTGAACAGATCCGGACACACCTGGTGGCAATTGCCCGTGCCGCCTACGTGAAACAACAGGCCGGTGCGGGGGCATCGGCTCCGACACCGGTCCTCAAGGAAGGGCATTTGTGAGGCAGTCGCAACTGCCGTGAACTAAAGCGCGCAGTCGAACCTGGATGCCGCTTTTCCGGCAGCCAGTTTCAGGTGTTCCTGCCAGGCCTTGAATCGCACCGCCTGCTCGCTGCGATCGAGCCAATGGGCGATCTCCCGCACGGGGACCTCTCCGGCAAGATCACGCAGGGTTTCCAGCTCAGGCTTGGTCCAACGCACTTTGTTGCGCCTCATGATTTGCATCTCTGCATCGAGGCGGCCATCTATCTCAACCAGGAAGGCAAATCGATGGGGAAAAGCGACGGCTGGTTCGTGAAATATTCGCGGATAGATCTTTCACGGTTATCTGGCATACTCTTTTCCGGCCCAGTCGCATGTAGGCCCCCAATTTCGGGGATGGGCTTCCGGATCGAATGAGCACCGTTGAAGTCGGCGTGCAGACCGACGACTCGAACAGGACGCTTTGTGCAAGAATCCGGGCCGGAGATACCGACGCGGAGTCGGTCTTGGTTACACGCCTGCAATCCGGTCTGCGCCTGGTGGCGCACCGCGCATCCGGCGGCGACCTGGAGCTGTCCCGCGACGTTTGCCAGGAGACCCTCGTGATCCTGTTGCGACGACTGCGTACGACCGGGCTCAACGATCCGTCGGGCCTGGAAGCCTTTGCCGCCCAGACTGTCCGCAATCTGATAATTGCTGCGCGGCGCAAAAACCAGCGACAGCGCACCGCGGCCGACTCGGAGGCCCTGGAGGGTGTGCCCGACCCGCGCCCGCTCGTGCCCGCCGAAGAGGCGTCCGGGCGTCTGGGTGTACTGGTGAAGCGACTCCTGGCGGAACTCCCCGGAGATCGTGACCGCGCCATCCTGACCCGCTTCTATCTCAATGAGGACGACAAGTCTGAGATCTGCCGCGATCTGAACCTCACGGATCTCGGCTTCAACCAGGTGCTGTTCCGCGCCCGGAACCGTCTACGCCAATTGCTCGTCCAGGCGGGGATCGATAAATACGATCTGCCGGACTCGGAGGCCGGATCGTGAGCGATTCATCCCAGCTTGAATTAACCGCCGAGGCGACGGTTGCCGCCTATCTGTCCAACCGCCTGGATCCGGACCGCGCGGAGGCTTTTGAGGCCTACTGTCTCAGCCATCCTGATTTCGCCCGCCGGGTGGAGCTGGATGTGTTCCTCAAGGTGGGGATGAAGCAGCTGCAGGGGCAGGATCGGACGCGCCATGCGGGCGATCGACGTCGCACGGGACTCGCGATCGCCGCCGGGCTGACTCTCATTGTGGGCTGCGGTCTGCTGCTGCTTGCCCGTGCACAATCGGGCGTACTGAGCGCCTATCGCTCAGCGAGCGAAGTGCCCGCGCAGCTGCTCGCGGGCCCGCGGATAAGCGCCACCCTCATTCGATTGCGTGGCGACTCGGCAGTTCGCCGGGTCGTTGCACCCCGCGGGGCCGGCGTCCTGCGGCTGCGGGTCGCACCGGATTCGGCGCCGGGTCCTCTGGGCTACGCCATCAGCGTCGCTCTTGAACCGCGCATTATTTCACGATCAGTGACCTTGGATAATCTCCATCCCGACGCGGATGGCTACATAGAGATGTATCTGCCGCTGGACGGCGTGGCCGGCCAGACCCTCAAGGTCACAGTCGCATCGTCTCCTCCCCGGGGCGAGGAAGCGGTTTCGTTCCGGCTGCAGGTGGCATATCCGCAGGACGTACCGGCATCCCAGTAATCGATCGTGCGCGCAGTGTGCTCACCAATCCTGCTGCCAGGGTCAGCAGCGATGCGGCGGCGAGTCCAACCCGGGGTGCCGCATCGACAGACGTTAGCGTGAAGAGCAGGGTCATGATGATCGCGCCCGCCGTCTGTCCCGTCAGCCGTGCGGTTCCCTGCATACCACCTGCCGCGCCGCTGCGCTCACGCGGTGCCGAGAGCAGCATATTGCGGTTATTGGGAACCTGGAAAAGCCCGAATCCCAGTCCACATATCATGGTGAAAAAGGCGAGCGGCAGCGCCTGGCCGTGCAACGGCCACAGTGCAGCGGCCAGGAGTCCGGCCGTGAGAACGACTCCACCAACCGTGCACAGCCAGGCGCTCGAATCCTGAGTGGCGAAACGACCCGTCAGCGGAGCTGCGATCGCGGTGGTCAGCGGCCATGGGGTGAGATACAACCCGGTCGTCCAGGCATCCTGTCCGAGCCCATGCTGCAGATAAAAAGGCAGCGCCAGCATCCCTATGGTCATGCCGGTGAAGCACATCACGGAGGCCATCACCGAGATCCGAAAGGAGTGGGAGCGCAGTAGATCCAGCGGGATCAGCGGCGCCTCCTTGGGCATCTCGCGCCGGACCAGTGTGGTCATGGCGATCCCGGACACGGCGAGCAGCGCCACGGCAACACCGGCCCTTTCCGGGAGCCATTCCGCGCCGATCACGAAGGCAGCAAAGGCCGCGGCATTCAGTACCGCACTCCACAGATCAAGGGGTCGGGACGTGCCCTTCACATCCGGGAGTGCCCGCGCCGCCAGCAGCACCAGCACACCGACAGGAACATTCACCGCGAACAGCCAGGGCCAGCTGGTGGCAGACAGAATCGCGGCGCCTATGGCAGGGCCGGCCGCCGAAGTCATGGCCACAACCATCGCGGTCCAACTGATGGCCGCGGCGACCTGGTGATGAGGAACAACAAAACGCAACAGCGCAAGACCAAGAGCCATGAGCGCGGCTCCCCCGAGACCCTGCAGGAAGCGGGCGGCAATGAGCCATGACATGGACGGCGATAGCGCGCACAGCGCGGAGGTCACAATGAAAATCACGACCCCGGCATTGAAGACCCGCCGATGACCCAGGCTCTCCCCCAGGGCGGCGCACGGGAGCAAAACCATCACCAGAGCAGCCTGGTAGGCGGTAACGACCCACACCGCCATGGCGGGTGTGGCGTGCAGCGAACGGCCGATCGTTGGCAGCGCCACATTGACGATCGCCCCATCCAGTACCACCAGTACCATGGCTGCCAGTACCGCGGCGATTGCGACGGTGCGTTTCTCCAGTCGAATTGCCATTCAACCAATCATGGCGTACCCACGGTCCGGGCGCCATGGATGCTCAGTTCGATACGGGAGGTGTAAGATCGCCGGAACATCGGAAAATGCATCTCTAGCGAGGTCGTGTCATGTCTGTTGATGTCAAATACCATACCAGCGCTACCGCGACGGGTGGCCGCGACGGCCAGGCCGCTACCACTGACGGCACCTTCAGTGTGAAATTGACCATTCCGAAGGAACTGGGTGGACCGGGTGGGCCCGGGAGCAATCCGGAGCAACTGTTCGCTGCAGGCTATGCGGCCTGCTTCATCGGAGCCATGAAGGCGGTCGCCCCCGCCCAGAAACTGCGGGTGCCAGGGGATGCGACGGTCACCGCAACCGTAGGCATCGGTCCGCGTTCCGAAGGTGGTTTTGGCATCACGGCCGATCTGAAGGTATCACTGCCGGGCCTCGACCGGACAGACGCTCAACGACTCATCGAAGCCGCCCACCAGGTCTGTCCCTACTCGAATGCCACCCGCGGCAATGTCAATGTCGGCCTGAACCTGGCCTAGGGACCGATGCGCAGGAGAACCGCCTGCCTGGGTCTGGTGACGACCCTCGTGCTGATTGCGGGGTGTCAATCGATGACTGAACCGCTGCAGACAGTGCCGCACGTGGATCTGCCGCGGTACATGGGTGATTGGTATGTCATCGCCAACATTCCCTATTTCGCCGAGAAGGGCTGCTTCGACTCCATCGAGAGCTACGCCCTGCGGACCGATGGCGACATCGACAACTGGTTCACCTGCCGTAAGAGCTCGTTTGCGGCACCTCTGAAGCGCCAGGTCACTGCGCTGGCGACCATCAAAGATAAACGGACCAACGCCACGTGGCGAGTGCGATTCTTCAGGGTGATTTCGGTTCAGTATCTGGTCCTCGGCCTGGATCCCGACTATCAATGGGCTGCGGTAGGACATCCGTCGCGAAAGTATGGCTGGATCCTGGCACGGTCGAAGACGCTGGATCAGGCGACCTATGCCGCCATCCTGCAAAAATTCGCGCAGCAAGGCTACGACACGACCCGATTCGCAAAGGTGCCGCAGCGGGCCGCTCAACCCTAACAGTGCCCTGGCATACCGCGCATCACAATGATGTGTGGGTGTGGTGCCCCTTCACTTCGTCGCGCACGCTGATACCCAGGAGCATTTTGGTCACGGCGAGCGCGCCCATCTTCGCGCTCCAGATCGACGCTGCCCCCAGATCCATGCGCATCAGCAGGACTTGCGGGGAATTCTTACCCTCAGGGAACCAGGCGGCGACGGCATTGGACCAATGCTTCTCCCATACCGATCGACTCTTTTCCTCGGTGAGGATGCCGGAGAAACGCGCAAAGAGCTTGTGATCCTTGGCGGCGAAAGTGGCGGTGGCGGCCCCCATGTGCGCAAGCGCGCGGTCGCGGGCGGTGAAAAACCACAGCGCGCTATGCGCCTCCTTGTCCAACTGCGCGGTCATGGGCGCCGCGCTGTGCGGCGCGTTATCGAGCTCCAGCATCACGAACGGCGATGCGCTCATGCTCGTCCAGAACTGCTCCTTGATCTCAGACTCGGTCGTAGCCGTCATGTTCGTAGCCTCGCATTAATCCACGCTGCCAGTGATACGACATGCAGCGTCCAATCGCTGTAGGAGAACGCGCGTAAGCGCGCCCCTGAAAGCCGTTCTTCGATTCTTACAAAGTGGCACTAGCGGTAGGCCAGAGCGGCCAGCGCGGGCTGCAGCGCGAGAACCAATGGCACGATTGCGGCGGCCGTCAATGCCGCGGCGAGAATGCCGACGGCCTGCGAGGAATGATCGGCCAGCGCCCCGTAGGCGATCGGTGCGAGCCCGCCGGCGCCGAGAACGCCCGTATAGAAGAGCGCGAATTCCCGACCGATGTCGCCCTTTGGGGCGAGGTCCGGGACAGTGCCGTACAACACCGAGGAGGTGCCGTTGAGAAACATCCCGAGCAGCGGCAGGAGCGCCAGCATCGGCGTAAGGGGCAGGACCAGGGTGGCGGTGATCAGTAATGCGGTGGCCAGTTCGGTCGCGATCACGCTCCAGACAACACCCAGGTGCTGACCAAGCCAGCCGCAAGCGGCCTTGCCGAGCGCCCCCCCGATGAACAGCAGCGCGAGACCCAAACCAATGACCGCTTCCGTTGCGCCTCGCGAGTGAAGCAGAAACGGCAGGAACAGCAGATAGCCCATCCGCGTTGCCGTATCGAGCGCGCCAATGCTTAGGAGCTGCCCGAAGCCCCCGGACGGTCCGCCCCTCGCTGCGGGTTTGTCCGCAGCTGGCGCGAGGAAAGGTTGGCGGGGCACGAGAACGGACAACGCAATTGCCACTGCCAGCCCGATGAGGCCCATGATTCCGACGGTGGGTCGCCAGGTGATGACCGGCAGCAGCAACGCCACCGTCGCGGGAAAGATCGCCTTACCCAGATCGCCCGCGAAATTATAGATGCCCAGTGGGCCGCGCGCGGCCGATCCGAAGCTATTAGCCACCAGAACCGAGGCGCGTGGATGCTGAATGCTCGAGCCGATCCCGGCGAGGATCAGACCGGCGCACAGGCCCGCAAAGCCGAGCGGGAGCGCCACGAGCAGATATCCCGCTGCCGCGACCGCGGTCGCCAGTGCCAGCGCCAGGTGGGGACTCAGTCTGCCGATCAGCCTGTTGCCCGGAACCTGCAGGCCGCCCATCGTGCCGGCAGCAGCGCATACAACTGGTCTGTATACCCATCGTGCAGCAGGTGCGCGAGACACGCGCCGGCGAGATTGCGCCGCTGCGGTGCAGGCCAGGCGCCGGACCGCACGGGTGTTGATTCGGCTGCGTTCAGATCACGCACCGGCGGCTTTTTGGACCAAGGCACCAAAGCCGGCGATGTTGGGTACCAGTTCCGGCGGCAGCCGATGACGGCGGCTGAGATACTCTGGGTCGTTATAGGCCACCTTTGTGCCGCCGCCGTCTGACCAGACGAGGACCTTGAGCGGCAGATCAATGGCGATCGCCGGCACCGCCTCGATCAGCGGGGTTCCGGCCTGGGGATTGCCGGCGATGAGCATCCGTGTGGGCCGTAAAGTGACGCCTTCGGCGGCGGCATCGGCGCTGAAATCAAGGTCCGCGAAGATCCGGAGGCTGCGCGCCGCCAGCATCTGCTTAAGGCGGCCGATCAGGTCTTCGACGCCGCGGTCGCTGTGCAGCACGATCAGGCCTTCCGACTGGGATGCATTGCTCATGCCTCTACCCTATCCTCTTGCTTAGGATCGTCCCGCCACGGATCATCGGGCCATGTCCCAAGTGTACGACTTCGCCATCATCGGCGGTGGCATAGTCGGCCTTGCGACGGCCCACGCACTGCGACGCGCCCATCCGCACGCGGCGCTGATCGTCCTCGAGAAGGAATCCGACTGGGCCCGCCATCAGACCGGGCATAACAGCGGGGTCATCCATTCCGGGATTTACTATAACCCCGGCAGCCTCAAGGCGCGCCTGTGCCGTGCGGGCAATCGCTCCATGGTGGAATTCTGCAAAGAATACGCAATTCCCCATGAAATCTGCGGCAAGGTCATCGTCGCGACGCATGCCGGGGAAGTCAGCCAGCTGGAGAGCCTCCACCAGCGCGGCCTTGCAAACGGCCTGGTGGTCAGTCGGATCGGCCCGCACGAGCTCAAGGAGATCGAACCTCACGTGCGGGGAGTCGCCGCGCTTCGGGTGCTGGACACAGGGATCGTTGACTACACGGCGGTGTGCATGACTCTGGTGCGGCTGCTGACCGAAGCACAATGCGGACTGTATCTGGGTCATCCGCTTACGGAGTTGCGGCGCGGGGCCGATGGGATTGATCTGGTTGCCGGCGGGAAGCCATTCCGGGCGCGCCAGCTGATCAACTGCGCGGGCCTGCACAGCGATCGGGTCGCCGCGCTCGGCAACCTCGACCCCGGAGTGCAAATTGTGCCCTTCCGCGGCGAGTACTACGAACTGCGGCCCGAACGGCGCTACCTGGTCAAGCACCTGATCTATCCGGTACCGAACCCCGACTTCCCGTTCCTGGGCGTGCATTTCACACGCATGATCGGCGGCCAGGTCGAGGCGGGCCCCAACGCCGTATTGGCGCTGGCGCGCGAAGGCTACCGGAGACGGGACGTCAACTGGGCGGATGTGCGCGAGATGCTCGGGTTCCTCGGATTCTGGAAGCTCTCGAGACGCTATTGGCATGAAGGGATGCGGGAAATGTGGCGCTCCTTGAGCAAGCGCGCCTTCCTGAGAAGCCTTCAGCGGCTGATACCGGAACTCAAGGCCGAGGACCTGATTTGCGCCCCGGCAGGCATACGCGCCCAGGCACTGAAAAAGGACGGCTCGCTGGTGGATGATTTCCACATCATCCGGGATGGCCGAAGTCTGCACGTATGCAACGCGCCCTCGCCGGCGGCCACAGCCGCGCTGGAGATCGGACGCCACATTGCAGGTCTCCTGCGCTAAGCCACCCCCGACGGCAGATCCTCGACATCATGAAACTTGGTGTAGTCGATGTGTATGACGCCATCTTCGCCGACTTCAAGAATGTCCTGGAACGACTTGTTCCATACCACCGCATCGCTTGAGTACTGCTGCCGGGCCATCAGAGTGTGCCCGGTGGTCTCATCCGTGCCACTGACGCTTAGAATGAAGGCTGTTCCCGTTTGCCGAAGCGATGCCTCCGTTTCATCACGCAGTGGACTTGAGTCGTCTATCACGTGCATGAGTAACCATCCGATGAAGAACGCGGGTTGCTGTTCCCGGACCAGTGGCAGATCTCTGATACGGCGCAGCTGCAGGCCCTCAACGGTGACTTCATCGCGCAGCATCCGCAACTTCGCCGAAGCCTCCTGCACGACGTTCTGGCGGGCATTGGCTGCCCGGAACACGAGCGTGCGCCGGCCGTCTATCGGTCGTATCACGGCCACGCGGGCAAACAGAAAACGCGCTCTGGGCCGGGAGAAGCGCGCAAACATGATGCCCGTCACGATTGCGAGCATCATCAGTCCCACGAACATCTCGATCATCGCGATCGTATGGCCATACAGCGACTGCGGATGCATGTCGCCGTAACCGACCGTCGCCAGGGTTTCCACGCTGAAGAAGAACGTGCCGGCGAATCCGGGTGGATTCAGGTTGGCGATGCAGTTTGGGACCAGGTAATACAGGCAGCCGAACAGGAAATCGAAAACCAGGAAGAAGCCGGCGATGCCGGCGAACAGTTGCGGCCAGCTGACCGTCATCAGGTAGTGGTACAGGTCCTGGAATACCGCGCGGTCAATCCCGCGCATGACCACCTCGCGTCCGCCAACATTCGCACGCAATTGGGAACTCATCGCGCCATCAGGAAAAGAGTCTGGACAGATCTGATTTCGCGAGCAACAGATCGCAGCTGCTGTTGAGGCCTTCACGGTCCTCGACATCGAATCGCGCCAATTCCGGACTATCAAGGTCAAGGACGCCGAGCAGACGCTCATTGTGCAGCAACGGCACTACGATCTCCGAACGCGAGGCGGCGTCGCAGGCGATATGCCCTGGAAATTCGTTTACGTCGGGCACTATGATGGTTTCCCGGCGCTGTGCGGCAGTCCCGCAGACTCCACGCCCTAATGCAATGCGCACGCACGCGACCCTTCCTTGAAAAGGGCCGAGAACCAGTTCGCCCTCCCTGAGAAAGTAGAATCCCACCCAATTCAGCCGCGGAAGTCCATGGTACAGAACTGCACACAGATTCGCGGCATTCGCAAGACCATCGACCTCATCGGCAAACAACGCGGCGAGCTGAGCGTTCAGTTCGCGATATAGCGCCTTCTTAAGCATAACGCAAGGATTCCGACAGTCGCTCCCGCAGTTCCGTCACCAGGACGCGTTCGTTCTCCGAATAGTCGATCGGAACGGTGACCAGGTGAACCCCGCCGCCGTCGAAGGCTCGCTCGAGGATGGCTTTCAGATCGCCGATACGCTCGACGCGAGAGCCCTGTGCGCCGTAGCTTTCAGCGTAGCGAACGAAGTCGGGATTCTCGAAGGTCATACCGAAATCGGGGAAGCGGTCGACCGCCTGCTTCCAGCGAATCATTCCGTAGGCGCGATCCTCGATGATGACTACTACCAGGTTCAGATGAAGCCTGACGGCGGTCTCCAGCTCCTGGCTGTTCATCATGAAGCCACCATCACCGCACACGGCCATGACGCGCCGTCGGGGATTCAGCAATGCGGCCATGATCGCTGACGGAAGGCCCGCGCCCATCGTTGCCAGGGCATTGTCCAGCAGCAAGGTATTCGCCATCCGGGTCCGGTAATTTCTCGCAAACCAGATCTTGTACATGCCGTTGTCGAGCGCCACGATCCCGTCGGCGGGCATCACTTCGCGAATATCGTGGACCAGACGCTGCGGCGTAAAACGCTCCTCCTGGTCCCGGTCGGCGATGCTCCTCAATATCGTCTCGCGCAGTGGCAGCAGGGCCTGCGCGCAGGGCAGCTTGCCTTCGAGACGGTCGGCCAACAGCCGCAGTGACATTTTCAGATCACCGATCACTTCGGACTGTGGGAAATACACCTGTTCCACGTTCGCTGACTGGTAACCGATGTGAATGACCTGGGGACCAGTGGCGCCCATGATGAACGGTGGCTTCTCCACCGTGTCATGGCCGATGGTCACGATGAGGTCGGCACGCTCGATTGCCTCATGCACATAGTCCCGCTCCGACAGTGCCGCCGTCCCCATATAGAGTTCGGCTCCGCCCGGGACCGTCCCCTTTCCCATCTGCGTCGTGAAGTAGGGAATTCTGGTCCGCAGCACGAATTGCGCAAGATCGGCGGTGGAGCGCGGGCGTGAGGCGGCCGCGCCGAACATCAGCAGTGGCCGCTGCGCCTCCATGATAATCGCCGCCGCGCGATCAAGCGCGGTCGGACTTGCGATCGGCAGCTCCACGGGATGTGGCGGAATCAGGGGCTGATCCGCGCACTTCTCGGCTGCGATATCTTCAGGCAGCTCCAGATGGACGGGGCCGGGACGCTCTTCCGTGGCCACCCGGAAGGCCTCACGTACGAGGGTCGGGATCATGGTAGCCGACACCACCTGACGGGTCAGCTTGGTCAGCGGCTTCATCGCAGCGACAATGTCCACGATCTGGAATCCGGCCTGCCGCGAGGACAAAATGCCCTTCTGACCCGTGATCATGATCATCGGCATCGCGCCAAGAAGCGCATAGGCGGCGCCAGTGGAAAGATTGAGCGCCCCGGGCCCGAGGGTTGAAATGCAGACGCCCGGTTTGCCGGTTAACCGGCCATGGGTTGCCGCCATGAAGGCCGCGGCCTGTTCATGGCGTGTGAGGATGAGTTGAATCGACGACCCGCGAATCGACTCGACGACATCGAGGTTCTCCTCGCCAGGTATCCCGAAAATCCGTTCGACCCCTTCATTCTCCAGGGCGGCGACCAGGAGGTCCGAGCCTTTGGTCAATTCACGCCACCCACCGCGGGCGGGTCACTGGCCGGAAAAGACTCATCGAGCGCTTCATCGAGCAGGTCCTCAAGATGCGCGTTGGTCCCCTCGGGGGACTGGCGCTTCAGATACGCAACGGCGTAAGAACATACGGGCTTCACGGTCCACCCATTGGCAGCGGCCAGATCCAGGGCACTGCGCATCAGTTCTGCCGCCACTCCGCGCCCACCGATCGGCTCGGGAACGCGGGTATGGGTGATGCTCATGACCGTGCCGTCAAGTTCATAGTCGAGGAGGCCCGTGTGCCCCTCGAGTTCCACCGATAGTCGGTGCGCGCGGCTGTCGTGAATGATCTGTAGCATTGGCGTCCTTCTGCACACTATTAAACAGCGGGCCGATTTGCGCAACCGGGAGGGTTCCTTAATTCCGGGTAATGTGCTAAGTCTGCACGCTCGCGCGCGTGTATGGGGGCACAAATGAAAAATCGGACTTGGCACTGGGTTGCATTGGCGCTGGCGGCCTGCTTCGCAACCGATGCAGTCGCCGGTTACGCAGATGATCGAGCGGAAATCGAGAATACTTCCAACCGCTACATGGTGGCAGTGGATGCCGGGGATATCGACACCGTCATGTCCACCTGGGCGGACGATGGGGTTCTGAAATCAGTCTTCGGCATTGCCACAGGCAAGGAAGCGATCCGCAAGACCATGTCCGGCTTTGGCGGTGGCGCGGTCAAATCCATTCCGGAGAATGCGACGTCCCGTCCTCGAGTGCGCCATCAGATCATCAACCACGTGATCGACGTGAACGGCAACACGGCCAAGTCCATCGCCTACTGGTTCGCGCTCACAAATGACACACCGCAGCATGACGTGCAGCTTCTGTATTTCGGGCACTACGAGGACGAACTCGTTAAAGTGAACGGACACTGGCTCTTCAAGAAGCGCACGGTCTACAACGAATCAATGCCGAATCGCGCCGCGGTCTACCCGGGACTTGGCGAGAAGGCCCCGCCGCGACATTAAGACGCGCGCAGTGCGACCCGATGACTGAGTCGCTGCAGTCTCCCTAGGAGAAGACACGATGGACGCTCGATATTTTCGCGCCGCAGGCGCAGTGCTGTTGGTGGCCGCCTATGCCGGTATGGCATTCGCCCAAACCCCATCGACTGCGAGCAATGACAATCCGGTCCTGACCGGGCAGCCGGAGCCGCCACCGTCGCTGCTTACCCCGCAGCAGCGCGGGGACCCCGAGGTTTTTCCGACGGGGGTCGTTTTCCCGCGTCGCGAGCCGCCCAAACCCGTCTCGGAACCGCCGCCGCCGGGAGTGCAGCCGCTGGCGGTCGATCTGTTCTCGTCCAAGAACTTCTACAAGGACCAGGCGCTGTGGACGGACCCGCGTTACTACCGCTGCAATACTCCCCGGCAAATGATCGAGGCGATGTGGGAGCGCGGTCGGATGGGCGCGAATCCGCCGACCTCAGCCTCCTGGGGGAACTGCAAGATCGACTATCCGCGCGAGCGGATCGTGAGCCCCTATCCCTATAAAAGCGCCAAGGAACACTATGAGGCGCTGATGGCTCAGGCCAAGGCCCATGGCGGCCCGACCGTCTACACCAAGGCCACGACACCGGACTGGGATGGGTTCTATATTCGCGATCCGGCTGGCACGGATTCGCCAGGCTTCACAGGCCCCGATCGCATGGTTGCCGGACCCGGTCGCGGCGAGCGCTGGCAGTGGGGTGGGATCGAGCAGGCCCCGACGGTGCTGTCGCTGCTCACGCCCGAATACCAGAAGCGCTATGTCCAGATGCTCTACCACGAGACTGTGGACAATTCGAAACAATGGAATGCTTCCATGTGCCTGCCGGAGGGCTTCATTCGCTGGTGGGCGAATTCCTCGCGCGGTGGCAATTTCGAGGTGTCTGTCACCCCGACGCGGGTGGAGTTCCTCTCCGGGATCGCCGCCAACTTCCTGCGCGAAGTGCTGATCGGCCGCCAGCACGTACAGAAGGTGCCCCAGTGGTACGGCGAGACGGTGGGCTTCTGGGACGGTGACACCCTCGTCAGCTGGACGGCCAACGTCCAGGGGTGGACTCAGCACACCATGATGGAGTTCTCCAGCAAAATCGAGACCGTCGAGACCTTCAAGCCGATCTACGATGCAAGCCACAAAGTGATTGGCCTCGATCACGAGGCCGTGTGGTACGACCCGGAGGCCTTCGTTCAGCCTCTCAGAGTCAGGGATCGCTTTATGCAGCGGGCACCCGCTGGCGATGCGACGGCCCGCTACACGTTCATCGAGTGTCTCTCGAACATCAAGAACGTGAACGGCCGGCCGAAGCAGCTGACCAAGGGAGATCCGAACTTCATCGACTACTACGGTCGACCCTGGGCGCAGAACTGGGAACAGTGGTTCGAGAAGGGCTGGGACAAGCCCGCCGACGGTGGTCCGCCGAAGGATGTCATGGACCTTCTGAAATAGGCGACAGCTCGCGCAGGATGACACAAGGGAGATCCGGGTCTGAAGATACTGGTGGTGCTGACAGCATTCGCCCTCGCGGGGTGCAGCACCACCGGCGGCCGCAAGGCGCTTGTCGGATCGGAAGCGGACCTGGGGCCGCCGGTCGTCATCTATGTCGTCAAGCGTCGCTGGCATACCGATATCGGCTTCAATGCCAGTGATATTCCTTCGCCGCTTGCGGCAGTTCGCTCGAATCTTCCTGCTGCACACTATGTGCTGTTCGGATTCGGCGATCGCCACTACCTGGTAAACAAGAACCGCAGCATCGCAGGCCTGCTGGGTGCGCTGTGGCCGGGGCAAGGCGTGGTGCTCGTGACAGGGCTCGCGGGGACTCCCGAGGCGGCATTTGGCGATGACGGAGTAATACGACTGACCCTGAGCACCGGCCAGGCTCGGCGGCTGGAGGAGTTCATCTGGAATACGCTGCGTTCCGCGGGCGGTGTTGCCGAGGTTCTCGGCGCCGGGCCGTACGACAACAGCTACTACTACGCCTCGAGCGTGGGCTATTCGGGTCTGAACACGTGCAACACCTGGACGGCCCAAGCCTTGCAGGCAGCGGGATTACCCGTGCGCAGCTTTGGTGTCGAGTTCTCGGGCCAGGTGTGGCGCCAGATTCGGACAATCAAGCGCGAGCAAACCTCACTACGTTGAACGCGGGTACGGGATCCACCCGCGGAGCAATGCGCGACACCGCCCACATCGCTACGCTGGAAACTTCAATTGCAGGGCGGCTTGGTACCATCCTGGCACACTACGGTAGTCCCCGATGTCGCGGGGACGACAACCGTCGTCTTCGCGGGGGGCGGAGGATTGCTGCTGCTGATGCAGCCGCTCAACAGGCCGACCATACCCAGGGACACAATTAGCGCTTTCATTCCTAGACCCTCATGGAAGACGACAACTGCGGGGCAGTGTCGCCAACTGGGCGCCGCGCGACCATCACTTGATCGCGGCTGTTTTCATCAGAGGCGTCCTACGGAGTGATAACATCTGAACATGCGTGCAATCCTGGCGGCGGTTCTGTTGAGCCTTCTGACCTCAAATGCGGTCTCAGCCGCACCGGGTGCCTGCGATCGGGCGTGCCTTTACCAGGTCCTCGATCGTTACCTGGCCGCAATGCTGGCCCACGAGGCGGCACAGGCTCCATTTGCTCCGGGAGTCCGATTCACGGAAAACAATGTCTCCCTGATGCCGGGGGATGGAGTGTGGGCCACCATCACCGGTCTGGGCGACTACGACCTGCGCTTTGCCGATCCGCACACCGGCGGCATTGGCTTCTACGGCGTGGTTCGTGAGTCCGATACGGCCTCGCCGTTTGCGCTCAGGCTCAAAGTCCGCAACGGCCGCATCACGGAGTCGGAGATCATCGTGGCCCGGCCGCAGGAAGCGGGTGTACCTTTCGTCACCTCAACCATCGCGACGCTGCCGGTGCTGACGCAGACCGTGCCCGTCTCGGAACGCAGTTCCCGCGACCACATGATCGAGCTCGCCAACGGCTACTTCGCCACATTGCAGCGCAACGATGGCACGTTGCACACGGACTTCAGCGCGGACTGCAACCGTCGCGAGGATGGATTTCAGACGACCAACCGCAAGGACTCGACCTACGGAGATACCCCGAAACTGGGCTGCGCGGCCCAGTTCAAATTGGGCTGGTATCGCTTCGATGACCGTCTGCGGGCACGGCGTTTTCTGGTGGTGGACGAAGAACGCGGCCTCGTGATGACCTCCGCCTTCATTGACCACGCCGGAACCGTGGGTGACTACAAGTTGACCGACGGGCGTACGGCCTCCTCGGCCCTGTTTCGTCGGCCGCATACTTACTGTCTCCTCGAAACCTTCAAGATCCGTAACGCCAGGATTGAGCAGGTCGAGGCAGTGTTTACCTCCGTCCCCTACCGGATGCCATCCCCCTGGGGCGGCACTCCTGATGCCCCCTAGCAGCGGACGCCCGACATGAGTTCCTCGGGCAGCGCAGCGGATCGAGCCTGGTTGCTTGAGGCGGTCCGCCGGATCGAGGCCGACTACAACCGTTCCGCCGACACGCATCTGATTCGGGTGGAGCTGCCACGATTTGCCGGCATCACCCTCTACCTCAAGGATGAGAGCTCGCACCCGACCGGCAGCCTCAAGCATCGGCTCGCCCGATCGCTGTTTCTCTATGCGCTTTGCAATGACTGGATCGGGCCCCGCACCTGTGTGATCGAGGCCTCCTCCGGATCCACCGCCGTGTCGGAGGCCTACTTTGCGAAGCTTCTGGGGCTGAGGTTCATTGCGGTGGTGCCAACAACCACCTCCGCGCCCAAGCTCGACGCCATTCGCTTCCACGGCGGGGAGATCCACGCGGTCGCCGATCCGCGTACCGTCTACGCCGAAGCACAACGGCTGGCCGCGGAGACCCAGGGGCACTATCTGGACCAGTTCACTTACTCGGAACGAGCGACTGACTGGCGCGGGAACAACAACATTGCCGAGAGCATCTTTACGCAGATGGCGCGTGAGGAACATCCCATTCCCACCTGGATCGTGTGCGGCGCCGGGACGGGAGGCACCTCCGCGACCATCGGCCGTTTCATCCGCTATCTACGATACCCGACCCGCCTTTGCGTCGCGGATCCGGTCAATTCGGTCTTCCATCGCCATTTCGCGGACTGCGCGGTAACGCAATTGCCCGAGGGCTGCTCCTCGCGCATCGAAGGAATTGGCCGGCCGCGAGTCGAACCAAGCTTCGTGCCGAGTGTCATCGATCGGATGATTGCGGTTGAGGACGGCGCGAGCATCGGTGCCATGCGGGCGCTCAGCGACGCTCTAGGGCGCCGCGTGGGCGGTTCCACGGGCACGAATGTGTGGGCCTGTGTGACGCTTGCCGAGCAGATGGCCGCCGCGGGCGAGACGGGCAGCATCGTCACGCTGTTGTGCGACGGGGGCGACCGCTACGGCCGTACCTATTACGAGGATGGGTGGCTTGCAGAGCGCGGCGTCGAATGGCGCGCTGCGGCCGACCACGTGGCGACATTTCTGGGCGTGGCCGCGCCCTAGTCGCCTCACTCCAGCTCGCGCCACTTGTGGCCGGTGTGCGCCAGCAGCGTTTCCGCTTCCCTGGGGCCCTGGCTACCGGCCGCATACTTGGGAATGTCCCGGCCCTTCCTCGGTGCCCAGGCATCCAGCAGCGGCTGGATCAGTCGCCAGCCCTCCTCTATGAAGGCCGCGCTCGGGAACAGCAGCGGATTGCCCAACATTGCATCGCGCAGCGGTCGCTCGTAACCCTTGGCATTGCCGCCGAACGGTCCTGGCGGAAACTCGAACGCCATATCGCTGGGAAAGACCTGGTTCTCAAGGCCCGGCGCACGCGCGCCAAAGGTGAGGCGAATGCCCTGTTTGGGCTTCATTTCAAAAATGATCTGATTCACCGGCGCCGTGGCCGAGGCGACGTTGGGGAAGAGACGGGCCGGGGCCGGGCGAAACTGTACCGCGATCTCCGTGACTGACTTCGCCAGACTCTTTCCAGTGCGCAGAAAGAACGGCACCCCGGACCAGCGCCAGTTATCGATTTCAAGCTTCAGGGCGACGTAGGTTTCAGTCTGTGATCGTCGATTCACGCCGTCCTCGCGCCGGTAAGCCGGCACGGCTTTTCTGCCCACTTTGCCGGCCGTGTATTGGCCACGCACGGCATGCCGGCTCACTTCGCGCGGGCGAATCCGTCGTACCGAATCGAGCAGTTCGAGCTGCTTCTCGCGCATGTGTCCGACCGAAAATGACACCGGCGGCTCCATCGCAATGTGTGACATCAGCTCCATGAGGTGATTCGGCACCATGTCGCGCAGTGCCCCGGAATGTTCGTAAAATTCTGCCCGGCCTTCCACACCGACCGTCTCGGATGCCGTGATCTGCACGCAGTCGATGAGGGAGCGATGCCAAAGTGGCTCGAATAGCGCGTTGGAGAAGCGGAAGACCGCCAGGTCCTGAACGGCGTCCTTGCCGGCGAAATGATCGATGCGATAAATCTGATCTTCCTTCAGCGTCTTCAGCAGCTGCTGATTGAGCGCCGTTGCAGAGGCAACGTCGTGGCCAAAGGGCTTCTCCACAATCACGCGTGTCCAGGCGTCCTCGCCCTCGGTTGCCTGGCCGGACTGCTCCAGCTTCTGAACAATCTGCTCGATGAACTCCGGCGCAACCGCCAGGTAATAGAGCCTGTTCACGGGCCCCTTCCTGCGGCCCCCGAGCTGCTGGATCTTCTGTGCCAGAGCGGTAAACCCTGCCACATCATCAAAAGTCGTCTTGTGATAGACGGTGCGCTCGGCAAGCCAGCGCGTCGCGCGTGGCTGCGGCCTGCCGCCGAGGAACTGCTTGAGGGAGTCGGTCAGGAAGTTCCGCAGCGTACGGTCATTCCAGTCGCGACGACCCACGCCCACGAGACGGAATTCATCGGGCAATGAACCGGCGCAGACCAGGTTGTAAATCGACGGCAGCAGCAGCCGCTGTGCCAGATCACCGGTCACTCCGAAGATCGTCAGCACACAGGGATGAACCTTTTCGGACTGCCGCGAAGAGCCACTGATCGCCATGGGTTATTCCTTTTCTAAATCGCGGCGCCATGAAAGTAGCGCATTGTAAGGTCGTCGACTGCAACCGCCCATTCGGTGCCCGCCCGAAGGGCCGTAGGACTAAGGACCTATGGCCTCGATACAGCTACCGCTAGGAGTCCGGCCGGCGCCACACGCTGGCCAACCAAGGCTGCTGTTCGCGCGGTAGTCCGCTCGGCCGGTAGTAGTGCTCGATTGCGTCGAACCCGGCGCCCACCAGGTAGCGCTGCCACGACTCGAAATCGTGGTAAGCCCCGTAACGTCCGCGATTCCACCCTTCTTCGTTGCCGCCCCGCGGATTGGAGCTGAACAGCACGCCGCCGGGCTTCAACGCGCCGTGTAAATCGCGCAGGACGCGCGGCAGTTCCTGGGTCGGGACATGAAACAATGACGCGTTGGCGAAGATCCCATCGAAGTGTGCCCGCGGCAGTTGCAGTTGCAGAAAATCCTGCTGCCACACCTCGCATCCCGAATCGGCGCGTGCCATGGCGACAAACTCGGGCGTGCCTTCCAGGCCGATGGCCACGTGCCCCAGTTGGCTGAACGTTTTCAGGTCGCGCCCCGGGCCACAGCCGAAATCGAGGATCCTAAACGGTACCGGTCCGCGTATAGGCCCCAACAGCGCCTGGATGTTCTGGCTGACATCATGATCGCGGGTGCCGGTACGGAAGTCCTCGGCACGCTCCTGATAGTGCGCGAGCGTGGTGTTCACCAGAGCCTGCAGCTCCTGCGGTGGAATCGTCCTGTCACGCATTGGCTCCTCCCCTTCTAATCCGCCGCCACACCCAGGATGAGATCGGAGGCCTTTTCCGCAATCATCACCGTGGGTGCATTGGTATTGCCGCTGACTATGCGCGGCATGACGGAAGCATCCACCACCCGCAGACCCGAAATCCCATGGACGCGCAACGACGCATCGACCACCGAATGCGTGGGATCCGTCCCCATTGCGCAGGTGCTGGTCGGATGTCCCGCCGTCTGGATGACATTGCGCAAGAACCCGTCCACCTGCTCATCCGACTGCACGCCTGTGCCGGGCAAGACTTCCGCCTCGATCCACTTCGACAGTGGCGCTGCGTGGAAGAACTCCCGGGTGAACCGGAACAGTCGCCGGGCTGCGCTGCGATCCTCCTCCGTGGCCAGCAGTCCCAGGCGGATGATCGGGGCGACCTCGGGCGCCGCGGAACGCAACGTCACGCTGCCGCGACCGGTGGGCCGCAGCTGCATGACGGTCGCCGTGAACTGATCCCCCGCTCCGGGGCGCCAGCCGGGAAACCAGGTACGCGCCCCCATGCCGACATGGCTGACCTGGAACTGGGTATCGGGCCAGAGGCTGGCAGGATCGCTGCGCAGATACCCCTGCACCGACATCGGCGCGTCGCTGAAGGGTCCCCGGCCGGTCAGGTACCAGCGGATGCCGGCGCTCAGGAACCGGTCCAGCCGCATGAATGCGTCGAAGCCCAGCGGCCGGGAGGGCTTGTAGATCATGGGTACCAGCGGGTGATCCTGCATGTTGCGCCCGACCGCGGGCAGATGGTGCAGGGGCCTGACGCCGACTGCGTCGAGTTCGGCGGCAGGCCCGATTCCCGACAGCATGAGAATCTGCGGCGAGTTGAAGGTTCCCCCGCACACGATCACTTCCCCGCCGCTGGCCTCACACCGCTGGCCGTTCTTGGAGTACTCGACGCCAGTCGCCCGGGTACCCTCGAGGATCACCCGCCTCGTCAGCGCCTGTGTTTCGATCGTCAGATTCGCTCGGTCGCGGACGGGCGCCAGGTACGCGGTCGCGGTGCTCTCCCGCCTGCCCGCTCGCACCGTGACATCCGGCATGCCGAAGCCTTCCTGGCTCGAACCATGGAAGTCATCCAGATGGTGAAACCCCAGCCCTTCGGCCGTGGCGATCATGAGGGGATACAGCTCCCGGTGGCGGCGGATCGGCACGACGCTCAACGGTCCCGAGCCGCCATGATATTGACCCACGCCGCGCCAATTGGCTTCGGAGCGCCGGAAATAGCGCAGCACGTCCTGATAGGCCCAACCCGGAAGCCCCGCTTGCGCCCAACCGTCATAGTCTCCCGCGTTTCCGCGGGAGTACATCTGGCCATTGATCGAGGAGGTCCCGCCGAGCAGCCTGCCCCGCGGTTGCTCCAGTGCCCGCCCCGCGGTGCCGATCTCGGGTTCGGCGCGATAGCCCCAGGTAAAGCGCGGCTGCTGCGAGACGCTGAGCCACGCAATCGGGATCTTCACCAACGGGTTGTGATCGCTGCCGCCCGCCTCGAGCAGCAGTACCCGATTGCCGGGGTGCTCGGACAGCCGGTGGGCGAGAACGCAGCCGGCGGAACCGGCACCGACGACGATGTAGTCAAAGTTCTGCACCGGTTGGACGCTCGCCATCGACGGGTTGCTCCCTTTGCGTTTTCCGTATGATACGGGGCCATGAGCGATCGCGTGGATGTGGCCATAGTAGGCGGTGGCGCAGCGGGAATCGCTGCCGCGCGCCGGCTTGCCGAACGGCATCGCTCGGTACTGCTGATCGAGGCGCTGCCCCGGCTCGGGGGACGGGCGCGAACCGCAAGCCTCGATGGGTTGAGGCTGGATCTGGGTTGCGGGTGGCTGCATTCAGCGCAGCGCAATCCCCTGGCGGCGCTGGCCGCAGCCCAGGGTGAGACGCTGGATCGCAGTGAGAGTGCCTGGCATCGCCAGCTGCGCAATCTGCATTTCCCGCCTGAAGCACAGCGCGAGGCGTGGGGTGCCTTTCAACGCCTGGGCGAGCGCCTGCACCGTCAACCGCCGCCGAGCGATTGCGCGGGTGATGCCCTGTTGCGTGATGATCGCTGGCGTCCCTTCATCGACGGCGTCAGCAGCTTCATCAACGGTACGGAGCTGGACCAGCTGTCGGTGCGCGACTACCTCGCCTACGAGGATGCCTCCACGGACGACAACTGGCGACTGCCGGGCGGCTATGGCGCCTTCATCGCAGCCCTCGGCGCGGCGTTACCCGTGGCACTGAACACCCAAGTCGACTCTGTCACTGTGGGTACCGATATCGCCCTCGCGACGCCCCGTGGATCGATCTACGCTCGCGCTGCGATCGTGGCAGTCTCGACCGCTGTCCTGGCACGAGGGCACATCCGCTTCGCGCCTTCGATCGACACCCACCTGCAGGCCGCTTCGCGCCTGCCGCTGGGCCTTGCCGACAAGGTGTTCCTGTCGCTCGCGGACCCAAACGTCATACCGCCCGAATCCCACCTGCTGGGCCGCATCGATCGCGCCGCGACCGGCAGCTATTACCTGCGTCCGTTCGGTCTTCCCGTGATCGAATGCTACCTGGGCGGGGCCTGCGCCCGCGGACTCGAGAGGCTGGGCGAGAAGGCCGCCTTCGCGTTTGTCATCGCGGAACTCAAGAGCCTGCTCGGTGCCGAGTTTGCCCGCGGCGTGATGCCACTCGCGGCCACCCGCTGGGCGCACGAGCCGACCATCGGGGGCTCCTACAGTCATGCCCTGCCCGGATATGCGGACGCGCGCAGCGTCCTCGCAAGGCCGGTCAATGAGCGACTGTGTCTTGCTGGTGAAGCCTGTTCTGTCGAGGATTTTTCAACCGCTCACGGCGCTTGGAAAAGCGGGCTTGCGGCGGCGGACTTCATCGAGAGCTTTCTCGCGGGCTGATCAGGTACTGCGCGGCCCTGCGAGCCGGTCCGCCCCGGCGAGCTTCACCACGGCTCGCAGCAGCAGCGGCAACACCATGAGATCATCAAGGATGCCCAGCGTCGGCAAGGCCAGATTGAGCGGATCGAGCGCGAAGAACAGAATCAGCAGCGCCGCAGGCAGCAACCACCACGGACGATCCTGCCGGCGCAGTGCCAGCAGAATGAATCGCACATCCTGATGCATCAGGCGCCAAAGCTTTAACAGCCGCATTTCATGCTCCTGTCGGTAAGGTTGCTTCCACGCTCAGCTGCCGGCCGTCCGGATCTATGCCTTCAGTGTGCATGGCTTTTCCTCCTGCGTCGCTGCGCGTCATCAGGGCATTTCCGCCACCGTCCTGGTTCCGCTCGAGTGTCAGAACTGTCTGTCGGCCGCGGCGGCGTGTCACCGATACACAGCTGCCGTGGCAATTACTATTAATAGCGGCACAGCCGCCGAGGTTCCGTTATGACAGCAATGCCACCGACCAATTTTAATCCTCTGCGCTTTTGCGTTGCGCAGACCGTGTCTGCGGAAGAACGGCAGCGATGGATCGCCACTGCCGCCTATTTCCGGGCGCAGCGCCGCGGTTTCGCCGCCGGGCGTGAGGCGGAAGACTGGCTCGCAGCGGAACGCGAAGTGGATCTGCGGTTCGAATATCGGTTCTAGCTGCCAAGCTCAGCGCACAATACGCCCGTTCCACGGCCTGATGCAGTAGCGTCAGGAGTGTGCGTATCCGTCGACAACCAAGACTAGGTATTACACCTAATCTATTGTATTACCACGAGAATAAGCACCATGTGGCGGTCTTTTGATATCGTGATGCGGATCGTCAGCTCACTCCTCGGTCTGCTGATGGTCATGGCCGGCACGGTGTGGATGCTGCAGGGCCTGAATCTGGCGTTCCGCGTCGGATTCATGGTCGGGGACAAGCACTGGACTCTTTACGGCGCAATCCTGGCGCTGATCGGCATCGCCCAGTTGATCTGGACCAACACCCGGCGCGCACGATCACTGACCTGACGCGCGGGCGTTCGTGTCTCCCTAGGCTCGCAGTTCAGCGCTCTCGGCAGTGTCGGGCTCAGGATCCGGGCACTCGCTGCTGCGCACCGGTGCTGCGCCGGAGGTGATCAGCAGCTCCCGCGCTCGCTCTTTGACGACTGACAGCAGCGATACGAGCTCGTGCTGCGGCACCGGTGTCGCCAGCAGGTAGCCCTGGATGAACATGGAGCGGTGGCGGATCAGGTAAGCAAACTGTTCGGGGCGCTCGACGCCCTCCGCCGTGATTTCCAGCCCCAATCCCTGGCACATGTTGATGATTGCCTGTGCAATCACGGCCAGGCGCTCGCTGGTGTCGACGCCCTGGATCAGGGTTCGGTCGAGCTTGATCCGGGTCAGCGGCAGCACTTCCAGCGAGGCGAGCGAGGAGTACCCGGTACCGAAGTCATCCAGCGCGACGGCTATCCCATGTGCACGCAGGCGTTTGAGGGCTTCGACTGTCGAGGGTCCGGTCTGCAATACCGATTCCGTCAGTTCGATTTCGATACAGCGGGCGGGCAACTCATACTCGGCCAACAGTTCCTGTACGCGATCGGCAAACTTGCCGTCGGCCAGCTGGCGCGGCGACACGTTGATGGCCACGCGCGCCTCGGGCCATGCGCCCCGCTGCCACTGCGAGGCTGCGCTTATCGCTGAGCGCAGCACCCAATCGCCGATTTCGATCCCGAGCCCCGATTCCTCGGCGACTGCGAGGAACTCGCCGGGCAGAATCAGCCGACCGTCTGCGCCACGCCAGCGGATCAGTGCCTCGACCAGGCCAATCTCCAGCGTCTCGGCGCTGATCTCGGGCTGGAAGTACAGCTCGAACTCACCGCGCTCGATGGCGCGGCGCAACCCCTGTTCCGTCGCGAACTTCGCGGCCGCGACATCCAGCAGGTCCGACGTGAACATCGATAGCTGGCTGCGACCGAGCGCCTTGGCGCGAAACAGTGCCATATCCGCCGCTTCCAGCAGCACTGCGGCTTCCTGCGCATGCACCGGATAGGCACAGGCTCCCGCGCTCACACTGACGACCAGTTCGCGCCCCTCGACCAGCAGCGGTGAGCGGAATGCGGTGACGATGCCTTGGCCCAGCTTGCGGATGTCCTCGAGGCTGCTGGTCCGCTCCCAGATCACGGTGAATTCATCACCACCGAGCCGGGCCGCAAAGCCGCCCACGCTCGCCAGTTCGTCCAACCGCTTGCCCATGGCCACCAGCACACTGTCGCCGAAGGCATGACCCAGGCCATCGTTGATGTATTTGAAGTTGTCGATGTCCAGGAACATGACACCCACCAGATGTTCCTCCGTGCGCGCTCGCTCGATGGCGGTGTCGAGCAGGGCAAAGAGGTGCCGCCGGTTCGGCAGCCCGGTCAGCGGGTCACGCTCGGACAGCTCCTGCAGCCGACGCGTGCGCTCCTGCACTTTCTCCTCCAGATCGGACTGGTAGTCCCGGCTCGCGGCCCGTGCCACCGCCAGTTCAGTGGACATTGAATTGAACGCGGCTGCCAGCGAGTCCAGTTCCGTAATGCCCTCCGTTGTCACCTGCACCGAGTCCTGCCCGGAGGCGATCTGCGAGGCGGCGCGGACCAGCCGCCTGACCGGCGCCACGATGGAGAGGACAATTCCGATGCAGATGATGATCATGATCATCGCCGCGGCACCGCTCGCCCAGGCCACGGCGCGGCGCGATGCTGGATCAGGCGGCATGCTGCTGACCGAACGGGTCTCCACCAGGGCTCTTTTGGGCAGCGGCGGCGGCACGCTGAGCGCCGGCGGGACTGCGGCCGGAACCGCTGCTGGCGCGGGCACCGGAGGCTTCAGGAGCACGTGGGCGGGTGCTGAGGCAGCGGACTGCGCGGTGAAAAGCGCGTTGCGCAGCTTGTTGCCGCGTTGGTAGAACTCCTGGATTCCATCGGAGAGCTCGCCGGCAAGCTGCGCGGAGTTTTCACGCAGCGCGCTCAGTTGAGTCATATCCGAGCTCATCGCCTGGTACCAGGCGTCACCTTGTGAGCGCTTGAAGTCGACTTCGTTGGCCGCGAGAGTCTTCTGTACCCGCTGTTCGGATTCGGCGATCGCGACAAGTTCCGGCTCGGTTGCCGGAGACTCTGCCGCCAGGGCCTCGGAACTCTGGCGCAGCGTGTCCAGTTCCGCGCTGAGCTGGATCAGGGACTGGCGCGCGACGACGCGGCCGAAAATCTTCCAGGCGCCCGACAGCGAGTTCTTGACGCGTGCGTTAAGGCTCTCAAGCAGTGCACTGCGGGTTACCTCAGTCGCACGTCGGGAATCGGCGATGCCGGTGAGGACCTTGCCCTGGGCCGCATAGGCTTTGAGGTCCGCGCTGATGCGCGTGGCGGCCAGGCCGCTCAGGAGCCCATCTGGTTTTCCGACCAGGGGCTTCAGGGAGACGGTCAGATTGGCTTCCGTCTGCCGGTATTCGGTATCGATCGACGGGGATTCATTTCTGACCCGCGTCTGGCTCGCCTGTTCGAAACGCGTCAGCGCACCCAGTGCGGTCTCGACGGCGGCGCGGGTTGCGGCACGATCGGGTTCCTGCGGAACCTCGGCCGGCGGCGCCTGAACCTGCGGTGGCGCGCGCACCGGCTGAACCGGCACCGGCGGAGCCGCCAGTCTCATCACGCGGGTCGTGCTTTGAACCAGGATCCCCTGCTGGATGACGATATTGGCCGCGAGGATCAGTACCGCCACGCCCGCGAAGCTTAGGATCAGGCGCGCGACGATGCCCAAGCGCAGCCGATTGGGCAGCGCCGCGCAGTGCTGGGAAAGCGAATTCAAGAGCCGCCGTAATCCACGCATATGTTTAGGATTAAGCCGGTATGCACGGTATCCCTGCCGTGTCCGTGTCACAGATTCGTCGTCATTCCGAAGCATTCGATATAGCCGTGTAGGCCCATTCCTACAGGCGCTGGGTGGCCGTGGGGTGCGCTACACTTCGGCGGGCAAAATGCTTGAGCTGGAGCACATTTATAAGGCGTTCGCCGGGAAGCAGGTGCTGACTGACGTGAGCCTTGCCATCCCCACGGGCGCCACCTGCGCGCTGATCGGCTCCAGCGGCTCGGGCAAGACCACCCTGCTGCGCATTACGTTGCGCCTCATCGGCCTGGACCGGGGCGCGGTGCGGCTGGATGACCGGCCCCTGGCCGATTTCGGTCATGAGGCCTGGGCCGACCGTATCGGGTACGTACCCCAGGATGGGGGTCTGTTCCCGCACCTGACGGGTCAGCAGAACGTGACCCTCGTGGCGCGGCTGCGACGCTGGCATCCGCAGCAGATCGCCGCGCGCATCGCGCAGCTGCAGGAGCTGGTTGCCTTGGACACCGCAGTACTGCAGCGCTTTCCGCACGAACTGAGCGGCGGGCAGATACAGCGCGTGGCGATCATGCGCGCGGCAATGATGGATCCTGCAGTCATGCTGCTCGATGAGCCCATGGCGGCACTCGACCCCTTGATCAGAAGCGCCCTGCAGCAGGAGCTGAAGGCAATATTTGCGCGCTTGGGCAAGACCGTCATGATCGTCACCCACGACCTCGCCGAGGCGGCCTTCCTGGCCGAACGGATCACCTTGCTGCATGACGGCCGGGTGCTGCAGACCGGCAGCTACCCGGATCTGCTGCTCAGGCCTGCGGATCCGTTCGTGACGTCCTTCATCAAGGCACAGCGCACGTTGCCGCCCGCCGCGGACCTGCAATGAGAGCCTGGCTCTGCGCTGCCATCGCCCTGGGTGCCCTCTTCTGCGTGCCGGTTGACGCCGCCGACCGCATCGTCGTCGGCTCCAAGATCTTCACCGAAGGCTACGTGCTCGGCGAGCTTGCCGCGCAGTCGATCGAGGCATCAAAGCCCGGCGTTCCGGTTGTACGCAAACTCGGGATGGGCAGCACCGGCATTCTGTTCCAGTCGCTGAAT
>Ga0302316_10000470_pt1 | contig 35732 bp, 29 predicted proteins | sample III_Palsa_N3_2_FD_200456 | JGI IMG/M metagenome (GOLD analysis project Ga0302316, IMG submission 200456) | Peat permafrost microbial communities from Stordalen Mire near Abisko, Sweden - III_Palsa_N3_2 | ecosystem: Environmental > Terrestrial > Soil > Palsa > Peat permafrost | place: Sweden...
CGCCGGCCGCGGTGAAGTCGCGTAGCGCCACTTCGAAGTCGCCGATGCTGCCGGCGCCGCCGAACTGCGGCCCCATGCCGGGGCCGTCGGCGGCGGTGCCGAGCTGGCCGTTGTGGCAGAAGGCGCAGAACTTCACGCCGATGTTGCCGGTCCAGGTGCCGTCGGCGTTGCGCAGCTGGGTGTAGACCAGCGGCAACTGGCCGGAGCCGCCGTTGGTCTTGTTCGGGTCCTCGCCCGGCAGCGGATAGGGGTTGGGGTTCGGCGCCAGCGCCGAACCATGGCGCTCGGCCACCAGCTGATCGAATTGCGTCGGGCGTCCCGGCAGGCCCCACACCTTCCACAGGTTGTTGTAGTCCGTGGCCGGGATGGAGAACACCGTGCTGCTGGCGCTGCCGCTGAACATGGTGGCCGTGCCGGCCTGGCCCTGGCCCTCGCCGATCAGCGCACCCTGCGTGACTTGCTGCCGGTACTGCCCGCAGGTGGTGGGCTGCGGCGTGGGGTTGTCGCAACTCCTCCAGTAGGTGTTGAACACCACCGACTTGTTCTGGTTGACACCCGACACCACCAGGGTGCGCGGATCGGCCGGCAGCACCGCGCTGTCCGGCAGCGGATTGCCGCTGTTGGCGCAGTAGCTGTTCCACAGGCTGCCGGAATGCCGGCCACCAAGCAACGGCTGCTGCTGCGCTACCGGGGTGCCGCTGGCACCGCCGAGCAAGGCGGCGCAACCGGAAGGATCGTTCCAGCAGCTGAGCAGCGTCTGCATCGCCGTGTAGGGCTGGCTACCCGAGGGCCAGGGCTGGCCGCCGGTGTGGCCCTGGCTGGGATCGGAAGGATTGAGCAGCAGCTTGTTGGTGCCCACACCGCCGCCGAGCGCGGTCCAGGCGGCATAGACGTTGTTGTAGTCCTGCGTGGTATCGCCGGTGAGCAGGAACAGATTGCCCTGGGTCGCCGCGCTGGTGCCGGCGGTATCGGCCACTCCGCCGGAGACATGGCAGGTGCGGCAGAAACCGATATTGGGTTCCACCTGGGCGGCGAAAAAAGCCTGCGGGGTGGCATAGCCGCTACCGCTGGCGACGTTGCCGCTGCCGCTGGAGTTGCCTGCCGCCGGCGCGCCGCTATAGTTGCCGCCGCAGGCGACGAGAATCAAGCAGCCCCCTGCAAGCGACAGTGCGCCGCCGATCCGCGTCTTCATGGATGCTCTCCTCCAGCCTTGCAGCGATGTCCGGTATTGGCTCCGGATCCGAAATCAGACTTTTGTCTGTTTTCAAAAACTAACATTTGTCTGTTTTTGTGTCAATGCGTTATTCTTGCATCATGAATCAAGCGCTTGTGCCGGATGGATTTCCCCGTCAGCCCTTGCAGCAGCGGGCCAAGGACCGCTTCGAGCGAGTGGTGGACGAGGCGCGCCAGCTCCTGCTGGAAAGCGGCCTCAGCGGGTTCTCCATTCCCGAACTGGCGACGCGCCTGGGCTACTCGCGCGCCACCATCTACAACTTCTTCCCCACGCCTTACACCATCTTCAACGAGCTGACGCGGCGCTACCTGGTCGAGCTGGAGCAGCTACTGTATCGCGGCGCGCAGGGCTTATTGCAGGTCTCGTGGCAGGAAGGCGCCCGCGGCATGGCCGCCTTCGCCGCCCGCTACTACAACGACAACCCGGTGGCGCGGCTGCTGATGCTCGGCGGCGCGATCACCGACGAGAGCTACCACGCGCAGGAACTGATGATCCAGCGCCTGGGCCGGCTGGTGCAGCAGACGCTGGCGCAGCGCGGCATCAAGCTGCCGCCATCGCCGCCCGATGTGTCGCTGCTGGCGGTGGAGCTGGGCACCACCTGCTTCCGCGTGTCCTTTTTCCTGCACGGCGAGATCACGCCGCAGTACCAGGAAGAAGCGGGCAAGGCGATGATTGCCTACCTGTCCTGCTACGCGCCGGACTGAAGGACATCTGCGCAGACCTGAAGTTTGAAATGCTGTTTCAAACTTCGATCCGGCTTGCCTTGATATCCGGCGAAAGACCGCCGCAGCAGCACGCGACACGCACGCGCTGCCGGGCGGTTGCAAGTTCTCTCGTGCCAGGCCAGGTACAGGGCACTTTTGATCAGAAGACCTTCCTCAGCCCGAACTGGAAGAACCGGCCGATGGTCGAACCGTTGCCGGTGCCGCCACCGGATTCGAAAGCAGCAGAGGCGGCTTCGTTCAGGAATGGCGGATACTCGTCGAACACGTTGTTGACGTTGAACTGCAAGCTCATGCCCTTGAGCAGGCCGTCCGCTTCCTTGAAGCTGTAAATGAAGGCCAGGTTCACGGGCTGGAACGACCCGATGTGGGTCTGATTGGTGGCGCCGGTGACGTCATAACCGTGGCTGTAGGTGATCGAGACGGTCGAGGTCAGCTGTTTCCATTTCGTCCCAAACGTACCGGCAATCTGCAAGGGGCTGGTGTTGGCGGTCAAATTGTCGACCTTCAGCGAGCTCGAGAAACCATCGACGATATTGGTCTGGGTGAGCGAGTACGTCGCGTTCACGCTGGCGAATACGGCACCCCAGCCGACATTCCTGGCGAAATTGACGTACCAGTCCAGACCATTGGCATCCACGTTGCCGCCGTTTTGCATGTGCGCGTCGACGTAAAGATACGGAGGATTGTTGCTGCCATAAGTCTGCTGGACGATCTGGGCGGTATTGGGAACGTTGTTGGCGGCGCCAAGCGCCTGCAACTGCGCCTGGGTCGGATTGGTAATGACGTATTTTCCCTGATACACCGGATTGAACGGATCGCTTTCTAGGCTCGGCGGGATCACCGAGATGGTGTTTTGCAGGTTGACGTTCCAATAGGTGATGCCGAACTTCAGGCCTTCGATCCACCTGGGCGTGAAATCGACGCCGGTCGAATAGGTGAGCGCGGTTTGCGGCCGCAGCTTCGGATTGCCGCCCGCCAGCACGACCATCGGACGCACATATCCGGCCAGTCCGGCACCGCCGGGCAGGAAGGCGAACACGGAGTTCGACAGCAGCTGGAATTCATCCGGATCCCCCAGATCGACCAGGCTGGGTGCATTGAAGGACCTGCCGATGTTGCCGCGGAACGCAACGCCGTCCACGGCGCGCCAGTTGAAGGCGACCCGTGGATTATTGGTGCCGCCGAAGTCGCTGTATTGGTCGTGCCGCGCGGAGATGTCGAATTCCAGGCTCTTGACCATAGGCAACTGGTTGGCGGAGCCGACCACGGGAATCACCAGCTCGAAGAAGCCGGCGGCGACCCGGCGGGAATTTTCGCCCCGCGGCTGTTCGCTGCGCAGCGAGATCGGCCCCGGATTGTTGAACAGGGGGCTGTCGGTCTGGTACTGGTACTCGGCGCCAACTGCAAGGTGTACCGTGCCGCCGGGCAGGTGGAACAATGGGCCATCGCCGATCACGCGCGAATCCGACAGCGTCTGCTTGTTATCGCCATAGGACTCATAGTTGGCGAGCGCGGCGAGGACATCCGGGTTGGTCGCTGCAATGTTGTACGGATTGAGCGCCGTCGCCGCCGTCGTGCCCGCGGCGGCGGCGGCCTGCGCATCCGGATTGATCTCCGGCTCCTGCAACCAGGTATCGCTCCAGCCGTAGTTGTACATGGCCTTGATCTGCCAGTCGTCGCCAAGATCGAAGGTGAAGGTCGGCGTCAGGCCGAAATCCGTCAGCTGGCCGGAAGAGACCGGGTTGCCGAAGACTGGATCGTAGCTGAAGCTGACCTGCTGGCTGGTCTCTGTGCCGACTGGCGTGTAGTAGTAGTTCGAATTCGGGATCGTGACGCTGTCGGCAACCAATGGAGCACTGAGCGTTTCCGTCTGACGCCTGGAGTAATAGGCCGTGAGGTCGAACTTGGCCCAGTCGTTCAGCCGCTGCGTAATCGTGGCGAACATCGCATCCTGTTCCTCCCTGGGCACGATGGAGCTGTTCAGCAGGTTGTCGCACGTCGCCGCCCCCAGAGAGTATGAGGAGCCGTTCCACTGATAGGTCGTGCCGCCGAGCCCCTCGAAGCTGCCCACGGTGACATTGGGGGTGTTGCAGGTCGTGACGTCGAAGTTGCTGCCGCCATGGGAGGTCAGATCCAGGCGCGGGAACTCGCGATTCCTCGCCAGCAGGTAGGTATTCGAACGATGCAGCCAGGACACCATCGCCGAGCCGCCGTGCCAGCTCTGCCCCATCGTGATGTTTTCGCTGTCGCTGTTGTAGCCGTCGGCGGTGAATCCGTAGTCCCCATCGAATTCAACGCCGTTGAACTTGCGCTTGGTGATGAAATTCACGATGCCGCCGACCGCGTCGGCGCCGTACATCGAAGAGCCGCCATCGGGAAGAACTTCGATACGCTCGAGCATGCCAGGCGGAATCACACCGGAATCCGGAGTGGTCTGACCGACGCCGGCGCCGACCATGTCGTGCCCGTCCATGAGCACCAGGGTGGTGTTGCCGCCACCGGCGCCAAAATTCCGTATGTTGGGACGGAACGTCGTGGTGCCCGGATCGGCCGTTTGAGAAATCGTGGTGGAGTTGAATGCGTTGGTAATCACCGGCAGCGTCGCAAGCACCTGATTGGTGTTCGTGGCGCCGGTGAGTTGCATGTCTTCCTTGCTGACGACGATGGGATTGGATCCGACCGGCGCGATGCCGCGGACCAGCGTGCCGGTCACCGTAACCCCCTGCAGCTGGGTGCTCGCGCCGCCCGATGAACCCGAAGGCGCGGACCCCTGCGTCACGACGGGCAGCTGCGATTGATCCGCTGCGGCCGGGGGCGCAGACTGCGCGTCCTGCGCCATCGCAATCGCCACGGGTGCGAGGCCAACCATGGCCGCACATGCGCTGCCGATGGCACTTTTGCGGAACCAGCGCGCCGGCTGTCCGGTGTTGCACCGCATGTCTTTTCTCTTGCTCATTTTTCTAACCGCTCTCCTCGATCTTGTTGAACTACTTTCCAATGCGGCTCCCGCCGGGTCAGCCCGCTGCGCGCCTACGCCCCACCCAATGCGTCGGCATCAAAATCTCAACTCTTGCATTCCCGTCGATGAGCCGTCCGCCTTGTGAGATCGGCAAGCGCCGCTCTCCTGCACGGCTATCGACAGCAGCACTGGGCGTATGCCCGGACAGCCGGAAAAGAATCGACATGAACTGGTGGGCGGACGCCGTCGATGGGGTTCCAGGATGTCGTCAGAGGACAGGGCGGCGTCCGAACCAGGGCCGAGAGCGTCCGCAGCCTGTGTCGCGGCGCTGACCGCTGCCATCGAAATCCAATACCGGTCAGTACGATAAAATACCAGCCGCCTGCGCGCTTGCATCAAAGGCATCGCTTGTACCTCCCTCCTCGCATGGTCCCGTGTTCCCGGGACGCTTTAGAGACGCCTGGCTTGGCCAGGCGCCGGAATCGTTCTCGTGCCGGCGGCGGCGATCAGGCGATGCGCCGGGCCGATGCACTTCGTCCTCGGCCGCCGCAGCCTGCCGACCGCGATTCGCGGCTGCGGCCGGGGCGTAAGCTTGAAGTCGAAACTCGAGCGATCCTCTTTAAATCACTTGCGCAATCATGATCTTCATCTGACCATCATCAACACAATACAATCATATATGATCATATTTATACATATTTTTGATCTTCGTCAAGCATATGCATGCGTCATGTGTCATGTGTGGAAAACCGTTCGCCCGCATTGACCACACGGGCCTCGTCGCTGAACCCGCTTCCGAACGAGGCTGCGGCAGCTTCACCTTGAAGCGCCCGCCGACGCGGACCATCCGCCACCCCAAGACCGGCGAATTCCTCCTCGTTCCAACCACCCGCATGGCGAGATCACGCCGCAGTACCGGGAAGAAGTCGGCAAGGCGATGATTGTCTACCTGTCGTGGTACGCGCCGGACTGAAGGCGCGGCGCGGCCGCGATAAAACCCTGCAGCAATCTCAGGCGGTGACGCCGTGGTCGCGCTGAAGAATTTCGCGCACGAAATCCAGAGCTCGTAGGGCGGGTTAGCCGCGAAGCGGCGTAAGCCGCCTTCCGCAGCCTTCGGCGGCGGGTTACGCTGCGCCAACCCGCCCTACGAGCTCTGGGGGAGACATCGGTGACACGTGAACGTCGCGCACTGCTTGTTGCGCCGCTGCTGATTTACTCGATAGTCATTGGATGCACATTTGCACCAGATGTCCACGCAACTTTGGCAAAGGCATTTGGTGAGAGTCCATTTGGGTATCCCGTCACGATGGTCGTGGCGATGGCTGAGGTGGTGCTACTTTTACCTCTGTTATGGCCTATGCAGCACTTCGGGCTCATCGCCATGCAGTCGTTGAAAGACGGTAACGGAGTCGGGGGGATTCGGATTCTGATCTATGCCTTTCAGGTTGGAGGAAGACACCCGCATCTTCGCCGCTCGCAGTACATATGTTTATCCGGGCTCGTATATTTCGTCGCAATCTGTGGCGTCTGGATCAGCTATGCGTCCGCACACAACCTGTAGAAGGCCTGGGATGCGCACCGCGCACACGTCAGGGGCGGCAGCCGGCCCTGAGCCGCCGTTCGTTACAGTCGGCTTTCGGGTAGGCAATCGGCAAGCCTCTACCGGGTTCTGGGACCAGTTGGGCCTGCTCCGTCTGGCTATTTCCTGAACGGGGTCGTGGCAAGCAAATGCATCGAATGCGGCAATTGTTTGTGGGTTCAGAGATGCGGAGGATTTCGATATGACTAATACCATCGCGTGCCCCTACACCGAGTGCGAGAAGCGCATCTCCTATCAGCGTCCAGATGTATATTCAGAGCCGGCCAGAATGTTCCCCATAAAATGTCCCCACTGCACTCGACCGGTATTGCTCCGGATGACAAACGACGGTGACGTGACGGCGGAGAAGCAGAGCTAACGGCCCGGACCGGCCTGTCGCGACTGGCCGCTTTTCGGTAACCTGCCTGTCCATGAAACATGTACTGCGCCTGACGCTCCTCGTCTTTCTCCTAGTTATAGCCACAGGCGGCGAGTGGGTTTACAGGTCGTTCCTTAGACCCGTTGATCCACTGCAACCTGATGTGATCAAATTGGCGCAGTATTTTGACCAGCAAGGATTGCACGTCCGGCCCTATGCCATTCGTCACGGGTTCCCTCATTCAGAGGTGGTAGCGTCGGCGGCATTTGAAATAATTGGGTTTCCGTTGCCGGTGGCCTTCGACGTTTGCCCCAATGTCGCCGCGGCAGATGCTCATTACAGAGACGTAATAGCTAGCCCGAATCTTACGCATCCTATGCGGAATGGGCTCTTGGTGATGAACCTCCCAATGTGGGGCAGTGATACTGGGGAAATGGCTGCTAAGGTAGAAAATATCTTTGCCTCGTACCAAGATGGCAAGTGAAGCCGAGGCGGTGCGATTAGGGGTGCTGTCGGCCCGAAGCTGCCGGTCGCCAAGGACTGCTTTCGAGTAGGCTACTTAAATGTTGAAACATTGGGATACTCCGTTCGCTTCGACTCTGCTCCCCAACGTGGAAGTAGTGATCGGTGGCAATCTCGGCGCCGTCACGCTGCGAGTGTCAGCTGATAGGTCCTGGGAGGTTAGATTTACTGACGTGGTAGCGCTGAAGGTCGCCGAAGAGGAGTGGGACGACAATCGCCGTTTTGCACTTCAACAAGAGCCTAATGCAGCAAAAGTATGTTCTTATCGCTGGGATTCGTCACCGTGGCTAAATGAGATTGACCAGGTGAGATGGGAGCAGATATTCAGTAGGCAATTGAGCCACTTTGTCCTGCTAGGCGCCGATCACAATGTCGAAGTGCTTGCAACGGAACCGCAAATCTCGTTGCGCCAGTACTCGGGCAAACCCGAGTAAGGCGGATTAGCGCCAATCCGCCTTCCGGCCCTATCCGGACGGTCGTGAACGACTCCTTTGTGGCATGCTAATAGATGATTGACGAGAAATTCTATACAGAGGCATGGCGAAGCCGCCGCCGGCGCTTTGCATGGTTTAGAACCATCCAAATTGCTGGCCCGCTAGTCATACTGGCCGGCGCATATTTCGCATCCTCTCTGAAATCATCTCTGTTCCTGCTAACAGTCCCAATTTGGTTTTTCGGCTACGTAGCCGTTGGGATCTGGCTGAACAGATTCCGCTGTCCGCGCTGTGGCGAGTTGTATTATTGGAACCTCAAGCGGCGGGGGTACATGGAACGACTGAAAAATTGGCGCGGCTGCCATCACTGTGATCTGCAGCAAGACAGCCTGCAGTGATCGCGTAACAACTCGGCCCGAAGTGGTCGACCGCGAACGGCAGCTTTCAAGTAGGCTACCGAGGGATTATGAGCGTTGACGATCGACCTCTTGCAAAAGTTATCGCCAGAGTCCCGCCCGAGCGAGTGTTGTCGTACGAGAAAAATGGCCGTCTCCCTCAAATTGGCGAATGTGGAGAGGTCGAACAAATGTACACGGACGCGAACGGAGCCACAGTGTTCTGTGTCTATCTCCTGGACTCGGAGGGCAGAGAATTGTGGAGCGCGGACATGCTGCAGTCAGAAATTATGGCCGTTCCTCGAAACTCGTCTATATCTTAGCGGCAAGGGTGCGCAACGCGCACCATACACGGTCGGCTGTCGGCCCAGAGCCGCCGGTTGTGGATGACCGCTTTCGAGTAATGTAACGAATGGAAGAAGTCGGCGTAGGGTGCGCACCGCGCACGCGTCACTCTCCGAAACCTCCGGACGTATCAGAGATGCCGCCCCAGTCTTCGGCGTAAACGCCAGAGCGGACGTAGCGATGGAATGTCGAGTATGGCCACTCCGCAGCTTGACGAACGTAGCCGTGCTTGACCGGATTCCAGTGGATGTAGTCGACGTGGCGCATGAAGTCAGCTTCATCGCGAATCTGGTGCTCCCAAAAACGCCTTTGCCACAAAGCGCCCTCGTGGCGCTGCTTGCGCGATGCGGTAGGCAAGGGAAGACCATCTAGCTCGCTGCCGCAAGCGCGTGTGACATGGCGCTTGACCTGCCCCCACCGTAAACCGAAAGCTGCGTCGCCAGGCGGCAGTTGCCAGATGCAATGTAGATGGTCCGGAAGCAGCACCCAGGCATGGATTGCAAAGGGCAATCTGCTGTGCACCTCTTTCAAACCATCTCGGAGCGCCGCGCGCACCTGATCGTGCAACAGGATGGGCTTGCGGCGAAATGTGTTCAGGGTGAAGAAAAACGTGGCCCCATGCGTTGTCGAACGCCGATAGCGAGACATATCTTGATTGTCGGTCGAGTCAGTGCGCATATAGTATCCAGGTGCGCGGTGCGCACCCTACGCTTGCTGCCGCGCACCTCTTTCAAACCTTCTCGCAGCGCCACGCGCACCTGATCCAGCAACAGGACGGGCTGGCGGCGAAACGTGTTCAAGGTGAAGAAGAAAGTGGCCCCCTGCGCGGTCGAACGCCGATAGCTAGACATCCTCTAATTACCAGTTCAGTCAGTACGTATATAGTATCCGCGTGCGCGGTGCGCACCCTACGCCTGCTGAAACTCATATTAGGTGCCCTGTGTGAAAGAGATCACTGAGCCACAAAATCTGTTCTTACGCCTAATCGGATTAGCCGGGCACTTCAACGGCCCTGTTATCGAAGCGGACCTCCGCAACCACCTTGCCTGTTGGCGCGCAGCAATCTTGACGCGCCCCGCATCAGCAAGAATCGAAGGCAGACCGGTTCGGTTGAACAATCAAATTGACCTGATAGTCCTGCGTGATCTTCCACAGGGCTTTGTAAATCTTGACTCACTCTTTTTATTGTCCGAGCCCGGATTCCAGGATCAGTTGGAGGCGATGGCGCGTACTTGGCAGCCCGATGAATGCATTTGGCTTGACCAGGCCGAATCATTTCATGCAATGGGTGCAGCTGCGGTTAAAAACAAGGAGTGGACCGGTGACCAGAGGCGTGTGATTCTGCAATTATGGTGGGATTGATGGCAGGACGCGAACGCTTACGCTGAACTCTCCCTGAATTTCCGATCTCTCGACCGTCAGCTTTCAGGCACCCAGTTCGAGGGAGCGAACTTCCGCTGTTGGCACCAACCCGCCGTTCGAGCAGCCGACAACCATGATGCGAGACAGGCTGTTCCAAACTTTGCAGTTTGGTGCGTTTCAAATTTAAGTTATCCGCACAGGTCGCGGCGCGGCCGCGATACCTCTGTAGAAATCTCAAGCGGTGGCGGCGCGGTCGCGCTGAAGAATTTCGCGCACGAAATCCAGCCGGTCCTGGCCGAAGAACATTTCGCCGCCGACAAACATCACCGGCACGCCGAACAGGCCGCGCTTGATCGCGGCTTCGGTCTCGCTCTTCAACTGCTCCTTCACCGCCGGATCGCTCATCAGGGCAAGGATTTCCTGCGGATCGAACCCGGCCTTCGCCAGGGTGGCGCCGAGCACCTCGGCATCGCCGAGCTTGAGCCCGTCGACCCACATGCCGCGGTACAGGGCGTCGACGTAGTCGAGGAAACGCTGCGGCATGCGCAGCTGCACGCCGATGGCGCCGCGCATCATCTGCAGGGTGTTGATCGGGAAATGCGGGTTGTGCCGCAGCGGTACGCCGTAGCGCGCGGCGAAGCGGGCCAGGTCGCGCAGCATGTACATGCCCTTGGCCGGCACCATCATCGGCGAGGCGTTGTGCGTGGCCTGGAAGATGCCGCCCAGCAGCACCGGCTTGTACACCAGCTCGGCGCCGGCCTCGGCGGCGATCTTCGGCAGCTGGGTCCAGGCCAGGTAGGCAGTGGGGCTGCCGAAGTCGAAATAGAACTCGATGCGCTTGCTCATCTCACCATTTCTCCATCCACGGCCGCAGGTCCAGCTCGAAGGTCCAGGCATCGCGCGGCTGTGCGTGCAGGTGCCAGTAATTCTCGGCGATGTGCTCGGGATTGAGGATACCGTCCTGGTCCTTGCGCGCATACATCTGCGGGAAGGTGGTCTTGATGAAGTCGGTGTCGATGGCGCCGTCCACCACCACGTGGGCGACGTGGATGTTCCTCGGCCCCAGTTCGCGCGCCATGCTCTGCGCCAGGGCGCGCAAGGCATGCTTGGCGCCGGCGAAGGCGGCGAAGTTGGCGGCGCCACGCAGGCCGGCGGTGGCGCCGGTAAAGAGGATGGTGCCGCGCTCGCGCTTGACCATGCGCCGCGCTACCTCGCGGCCGGCGAGAAAACCGGAGAGGCAGGCCATCTCCCAGATCTTGAAATACTTGCGCGCGGTCTCGTCGAGGATGCTGCACGGCACGTTGGCGCCGATGTTGAACACCAGCACTTCGATCGGGCCGATGTCCTGCTCGATCTCCCGCACCAGGGCTTCCACTTCCTCTTCCTTGCGCGCATCCGAGGCGAAGCCGCGGGCGCGGCCGCCGGCCGCCTCGATCTCCGCCACCAGCGGCTGCAGCTTGTCGGCGCTGCGCCGGGTGACGCAGGCGAAATAGCCTTCGCGGGCGAAGCGCTTGGCGATGGCGCCGCCGGTGGCGTCGCCGGCGCCAATGACCAGGGCCACGCCCTTGTCCGTGTCTGTACTCATCAAGGTCTCCTCGTTGTTCTGTGCGCGGCCCGGCCAGCCGCTGGTCCGCGCCCATGCCTTGCGATGCCGTCCCGCTGCGTGATTGCTTGACCGGCGGGCCAGCACACAGTAAGTTCCATTTTGGAACTAGTCAAGCATCTTTGGCCGGAAGCGGCGGAGTGCGATATGCGCTGGGATGAAATCGACAAACTGAATTGCTCCATCGCGCGCAGCCTGTCGGTGGTGGGCGACCGCTGGACACTGCTGATCCTGCGCGAGTGCTTTCTCGGCGTGCGCCGCTTCGAGGATTTCCAGGCGCACCTGGGCATGGCGCGGCATCGCCTGTCCGACCGGCTGGGCCGGCTGGTGGAGGATGAGGTGCTGAAAAAAGTGCCCTACCAGGACAAGCCGCTGCGCCACGAGTACCGGCTCACCGAGAAGGGCAAGGACTTGTATCCAGTGATGCTCAGCCTGGTGCGCTGGGGCGACCGCTGGATGGATCAGGGCAAGGGCGCGCCAGTGGTGTACCGGCACAACAGCTGCGGCCACATGACCAACCCGCTACTGAGCTGCTCCGCATGCGGCGAAGCGCTGGCCGCGCACGAGGTCACGCCGCTGGCGGGGCCGGGGCTGCGCCGGCGTCAGGCCTGAAACGGCAGCCGCAGCCGCCCCACCCCGCCGCCAACTGTGCGCCAGCCCTCAGAAAGGGTGGAGGCTGCCGGTGTAAATTGGCGTATGTTCATGACGGAGGAGTCATGTCATTCATCCGCAGCAGGCCACGGCGGATTGCTGACTTCTGCATGAGGGAGTGTCATGAGACTCGGGGAACGTCTCAGCGGCTTCATACGCTGGCCCATCAGCCGCAAGCTGTTTCTGCTCGGCTCGGTGGGGGTATTTGCCTCGCTGCTGGCCACCCTGGTCAACGCGGCGATCTTCAGCACCATGGACATCTCGACCATGGACCTGCGCCTGCTCAACCGCTATATGGCCATCTGGATTGTTGCGCAAGCGCTCGGCACGGCGGCTGCGATCCCGGCGGCACTGGCCGGACGCGAGGGCAAGTGGGCCGCATGCCTGTTCATCATGGTGCAGTCGCCGTTCATCGTCGGCCTGCTGCACCTGTTCGGGACCATGGGCAACCCGCTGGTGGCGATCTATCCGGCGATCATCATCCTGTGGACGCTGGTGCTGGACGAGTGGATCGGCCTGTTCGGCTTCTGCAACCTGGTGGGGTGGATGATCGCGGCGGGCGTGCTTGAAGCCGAGCACCGGTTGCCGTATGCGCCGATCCTGCGGGAGCGGACCATCGACGCCCAGAACGACCCGGTGTGGTTCTCCGCCGTGTTCTTCCACATCCTGGTGCTGCTCGGCTTCTGCATCTCCCTGTGCGTGCTGTTCCAACGCACGCGGCGCGGCCAGGAGTCGCGCCTGCATCTGGCGCATGAGGCGCTGGAGCGGGCCAACCGCCTGATCCGCCGCTATGTGCCCGCCCATCTGGCAGAACAGATCGCCGCCGGCCTGTATGTCGAGACCGCGAAGCCGGAGCGCCGCAAGCTGACTATCGTGTATATCGGCGTCGAAGGTTTCGCCATGACGGCGGAGGAACTGGAAGCCGAGGACCTGGCTTCGATGCTCAGCGAATACCTCTCGGAAATGGTGGCGATCGCCGACCGCTACGGCGGCACCGTGAGCCATATCACCGGTGACGGCATCATGATCTTCTTCGGCGCGCCGAACGTCACCAGCGACCGGGACCACGCCTTGCGCGCGGTGCGCATGGCGCAGGAAATGCAAAGCTGCAGCGAGTCGATGCGGGACATGTGGATACGCTACGGGCTGGACCGGCCCTTCTGCATCCGGGTCGGCATCAACACCGGCTATGCCAGTGTCGGCGACTTCGGTTCGGAAGGCCGCAAGTTCTTTTCGGGGATCGGCCTGCAGACCAATCTGGCCGAGCGCATCCAGGCCGGATGCCGGCCCGGCAAGGTGCTGATCAGCCACACCACGCGGGTGCTGCTGCACGACGAGGTCAACTGCACTTCGTACATGGAGATGCCGCTCAGCGGCATGAGCGCGCCGCTGCGGGTGTACGAAATCGCTGCGGACAGCGGCGCCGCCAGCGCGCCCGCCGGCATCCCGGCTATCGGACCGGGTGCGCCGAGGGGAATGTCTCAGGCGCTCCTTGCCGGCTCATCGAGCGGGAACGGCGGAACCGCGCGCGTGTGGACCTTCGAGAACGCCAGGTTCGACGAAGGCAGCCTGGAGCTTTTCGTCGCCGACGAGCTGGTGGTGCTGGAACGCAAGCCGCTGGAAGTACTGCGTTACCTGCTGCGCCATGCCGGCGATGTGGTGACCAAGGACGAGTTGATCGAGGCGGTCTGGTGCGGGCGCATCCTCAGCGAAACCGCCATCGCCAAATGCGTCAGCCGACTGCGCGAGGCCCTGCGCGATGTCGACCAGCGCATCATCAAGACCGCGCACGGTTATGGCTATCGCTTTGTGGCGGAGATCAGGATCGGGCCGGCCAATTCGCCCGCCCCGCCCGCTCGCTGAAGCACGACGCCGGGCGGCGCCGGCGCAGCGGCTGCCGGTTCGCGCTGCGCGTCACCGGAGTGGATGGCGGCCGCCGCAACCGCCGCGACTGTCGAGGCCGATGCCACGGCCAATGCGACGGATGGGCCGGACGCCGCCCGTACCGCGCGCCGCTTCCAGATCGGCAGCGCCCCGGCTCGCCGGTTCCATGCGCCGCGCCAGTCGCCGCCGCTGCCGATCGCGCTGAAGCGTCTCTGTTTCCTTGGCGGCCTGGCGACGTTGGCCCGGCTTGCGGCGGCGTCGCCCTGCAGCAAGATCAGCAGCAGCAAAGCGCCAATGCACAGGGCAGTGATCAGCAGCAGCCCCCATACCAGAAGCGCAGAGCTGCCGGAATAGGCTGCATCGGTCGCTGCCACGCCCGGCGTGTAGGCCGCCGCTGCGAGCGGTTGCAGCGGCAGCTCCGCTGCCTGCACCTGTTGCAAGCCGCCGATCAACGCCGCGCTGATACCGCATGCGGTATGGGGCTGGCATATCCGTACGAAATTTTTCATGGCCGAAACTCCCTGAGCACTTGACGCCGCCATCACCGACGCCTGCAACGAGAGTAGGCAGGAAGGCCCCGAAAGTCCTGACCAAGTGCTGTCCGATGCCTGAATTATTCCTGACGAAATCATGAATCGACGCCGCCGCGTGACGGACATCACAGAGCGCACCCCGCATATGGGGTGGGGCTGAAGGCGATGAATGATTTTGTTCTTTCCTGAACTCACGACCGTCAATTGCGGTGACGCATGACTCACTGGCGGAGGTGAATGCAACAGCAGCAAGTGCCGCACAAGAGCGCGGTACTTGCTGCCGCGCGCGGCTGTAGTGCGATGCTTGCGGGCCGCTTGCAGCAGGCATCCACTACAAAACAGACATTTGTCTATTTCTGTGAACTTGCGTTAGGCTCGCCGCATGAACCGAGCGTCCGCCGCCGTCCGGAACACGCCGCCCCGCCTGGCCGCGCTGTGCCTGTTGGGCCTGCTGCCGGCGGCGCAGGCGGTGCAGCCGCAGCAGCCGGCGCCGGCCTTCGATGCGCTCGCCGGCCATCAGGGCGAAGTCCGGCTGGTGGACTTCTGGGCCTCGTGGTGTGGGCCGTGTTTACAGGCGCTGCCGCGCTACGAAGCACTGCGGCAGGAACTGCATGCCAGCGGTTTCGAAGTGATCGGCGTGGATGTGGACCAGCGTCCGCAGGACGGCGCGAAGCTGTTGCAGACCCTGCACCTGAGCTATCCGCAGGTGGTGGATCCGCAGGGCCGGCTGGCGGAGCTGTATGGGGTCAACGGCATGCCGGCGTCCTACCTGATCGATCGCAAGGGGCAGGTGCGGCAGGTGCATGTTGGATTCGACAAGAACGATATCGAACCGCTGCGCAAGGCGGTCGCACAACTGGTGGAGGAAAAATGAGACAGGGAATTGGTGGGGGAATGCGTTGGGCCATGTTGTTGATGTGCATGACGCTGCTTGGCGGATGCAGCGCGATGCAGCCGAAGGCTTGGCAGCGCGGCGATCTGGCCCAGCCGGAGATGGCCTGGGACCCGGACCCGGTGGATGCGGCGATCCGCCAGCACACCTATGAGAGCAAGGAGGCGGCCAGCGGCAGCGCGGCCGTCGGCGGTGGCGGCTGCGGCTGCAGCAACTGAGCGAGGCCACCCATGCCACCGAAGAATTCTCCGGGCGCGCCGCTCAACAGCGCCCTGCTCGCCCTCACCGCTTCGGCCCTGGCCATTCCTGGCCTGAGCGCGCAGGCGCAGGGCCTGGCCAGCGACGCCATGCCGCCGGCGCAGCACGACAACACGCTGCTGGACTTCCGCTCCTCCTACTACGACGAGGGGCATATACCCGGCGGCAAGACTTCCAACGGCCAGAGCAGCGAGCGCTACGACGTGGAGTCGCAGCAGTTCCGCGCCGCCACCCGGCTCGGCCCGCAAGCCGACCTGACGGCCGACGTGACGGTGGAAACCATGAGCGGCGCCTCGCCCTGGTTCATCATCCCCAACAGCAAGGGCGCACCGGTGCAGGTGATGAGCGGCGCTTCGATCCACGATTTCCGCCAGGCGCTGCAGCTGCGCGCCAACCAGCGCTTCGGCGCCGTCACCGGCAGCGTGCTCGGCGGCTTCTCCAACGAGCGCGACTACCGCGGCGCCAACGGCGGCCTCGAGGGAAGCTGGGACCTGAACAACAAGCTGACCACCTTGAGCGGCGGCGCCGGCTATACCCACGACGAGGTCGATCCCACCGAGGGCCAGTCGGTGCGCTTCCCCACCCGCATCGCCCACGCCAACAACTACGAGGTGAACGGCTACGCCGGACTGGCGCAGGTGCTGGGCGGGGAGACGGTGCTGCAGAGCAGCGTCAGCTTCACTTACCAGAACGGCTACCTGTCCGATCCGTACAAGCTGGTGTACGTGGCCGGCAACACGGTCGACGATGCACGCCCGGGCAATCGCCGCGAGCTGGCCTGGATCACGCGGCTGCGGCAGAACGTGGCGGCGCTGGATGCGGTGGTGCATCTGGATTACCGCTACTACCACGACGACTGGGGCATCACCGCCCACACCGCCGAGCTGGCCTGGTACCAGACCCTGCCGCGGAGCTGGGCGCTGGTGCCGCGGGTGCGCTGGTACAGCCAGAGCGCCGCGGATTTCTACCAGCCGTATTACAACGCGGCGCAGAACAATGGTCTCTACTCCAGCGACTACCGCCTGTCGCCATTCGGCGCGCTGAGCGAGAGCCTCAGCGTCTACAAGCGCTTCGGCAGCTGGAACCTGAGCCTGCGCTACGAGCACTACAGCAGCGGCAGCGCCTACTCGATCCGCAGCATCGAGGTGGAGAATCCGGCACTGGTGAACTTCCAGGTATTTTCGGCAGGCATCGCCAAGACTTTCTGAATCCAGGCGCCCGCTGCATCAAGCATGCAGCGGGCGCCTGGAGTACCGATTACCAGCGGGTGGAGACGTCGATGCTGCCGTAGCGGTCATCGCCCTTCTGCCCACGGAACTCCTCGCTGCGGCGCACGAAGGTAAAGTCGATCCGCACGCGACGCCAGCCGACGGCCGACACGCCCATGACCTCGTCATGCACCCAGATGTAGCGATCGACCGACGGGCTCGATTGATAGGTGTTGCCGTCCAGGAAGATATTGTGCGCCACCGCGCGCTGCTGGAAGCCGCCGAACAGGTAGACGCTCCAGTCGCGGTGGATGTAGTCCGGATTGAAGTAGCCGCCGCCGGTGGGGCCTGGCTGGATCAGGCGCGGGCCGAACGATCCATCCAGTCCCCAGCCGGCGCGCAGCAGCGCCGTCGCCTCGCCATAGGTGAGGACGTTACCGGCGGTCAGGCCCAGCTCGGGCACCACATCGGCGTTGAGGCCGTCGGTGCCGGTGCCCTTGACGGCGAAGCGCCATTTGCGCAGGTAGGCCAGGGTCAGCGCCGGCTCATCCCTGAGCTGGTGGCTCCAGCCGTTGGCGCTCCCGAACCCGAACACCTTGTGGAAGCCGTTCTGCACCTGCTCGCCGAGGGCATCGGGGCCGACCAGGCCGATGGTCGCCGAGAGGCTGTCGAGCTGCTTGCGGTCGGTGTCCTGCAGCAGGTCGAAGCCGGTGTAGAGCCAGCCCGCGTAAGGCCGGTCGCTCGGGTCCGGCGTGGACAGGTTCTTGTTGGCCGGGGTGAACAGCTGCTGCCCGAGGATGGTCCACTCGAAGCGCCGGTCGCGCTCCTTCTGCTCCAGCGGAAACAGGGGCCACAAGGCGTCCTCGACAGCCATGCTGCTGCGGGCGACGAAGCCATGGTCCTGCACCGCCAGGGACGGCGACAGGTAAGCCAGGTTCAGGCCGTTGACGTAATGCTGGTCCTGGTCGACAACGAAATTGTTGTTTTCGGCGTTGAGGGACCACCAGCCTGCATCGCTTGACGCGGCCTGCAAGGTACCCGCCGGCAACAACGACGCCAGGCCCAGGAGCAGGGCCGGCGGCAGGAATTTGGAACGGGCAGCAGGTGTTCGAGAGTCGCTATCGCTCGACAACATTTTTTCCGGGGTCCCCAATTTTCTTGGCCAATTGTAAACCGGCTGTAACCTTGTGGGCGGCTGCCGCGTATTCAATATTGGCGCCGGGCGTCCGATGCAAAAAGCCGGCCCTGTGCGCCGGGCCAGCCCGGCACGCAAGCCGACGTACACCCGGAACCTGCCCGGCTTCGCCGGACGCAGCACTTGTCAATGGGTTTTCCCGGGGACTTCCCTGGAATTTTCCGCCTGAATCGGCGCCGGCCGTTGCGTCCGATCGATGCAACGGCCGGCGCGATCCTCCCCGATGTGCCGCTATAGCCGCAACTGGCTGCCGCTCACCGGTGTACGCCGCCGCCGGCGCGCATGTGCAACCGGGTGAGTTCCTTCACGTCGAGCTTGCCATCCTTGTTCTGGTCCAGGCGATCGAATTCGGCGTCCATGTAAGCCATGAATTCCTGCTTGGAGACCATGCCATCCTTGTCGGTGTCCATCAGCAGCAGGAGCTGCTTGGTTGCCGCATCGCCGGCCGCGGCGCTCTTGCCCTGTCCGGCCGTGGCCGGGACCGGGGTTGGCTGCGGAGTGACGCCGTTTCCCGCGTTTGCCGCGGTGGCAAACAGCGCAGCGATTGCCATTGCGATAAGCCGTTTTTTAGTCATGTCTGGCTCCTCCATCACGATTGATCGAATTGATGACGCGTGCCTGCATCGTTCTTTTCAGTCGGCACCTCCTTCCGCATCAAACGGCCTGCCGCGAAGCGCATGACGCATCGCTCATAACGCATTGCGCGTTACACACAACATAGTGCACATGCTGACACTGATTTTGTACAAAAGGCTTTCAGCTTTCCGCACCATTGCGGGGCAGGCGCCGGAGCTCAGTTGGTGCCGCTGTGGCCCTTGCCTGAAGCATCGCTCAACGCGGCCATCTCGGTGCCGCGGTTCCACCAGCCGCCGCCGAGCGCCTGGAACAGGGCCGCGGTGTCGCCATAGCGATTGCTCTGCGCCTGCACCAGCGCCACCAGCGATTGCTGATAGGTTTCCTGCGCGCCGAGCAGGGTCAGGAAGTTGACGTAGCCCAGCCGGTATTGCAGCTGGGTGAGATCCTGGGCCTTTTTCGCCGCCCGTTCGGCATTGGCGGCGGCGGCCAGGCCATCGCCATCGGACTGGATGGCATGCAGCGTGTCGGCGACGTTCTGGAAGGCGGTGATCACGGTGGAGCGGTACTGCGCCTGCGCCTGGATCAGGGCCTGGCGGGCGCCGCGCTCCTTGTGCAGCAGGGTGCCGCCGTCGAACAGCGGCTGCGTCACGCCGCCGACGATAGTCCAGAACGGGCCGCCATCGGCGAACATCTGGCCGACCTTGGAAGCGTTGCCGCCGATCGTCCCGCTCAGTGTGATCTGCGGCAGGCGCGCAGCGATGGCGACGCCGACCTGGGCGCTGGCCGCATGCATCTGCTCTTCGGCGGCGCGCACGTCGGGGCGCTGCTCGACCAGCTTCGACGGCAGGCTCACCGGCAGATCGGTGGGCAGGTGCAGGGAGTCGAAGTCGAAGCTGGCATCGACGTCCTCGCTGGGCAGCTTGCCGACGAGGGCGCGGATCAGGTCGCGGGTCTGCTCCAGCTGCTTTTGCAGCGGCGGCAGCAGTTGCTGCGCCTGGGCCAGGGCCGATTCCTGCGTGGCGACGTCGATGCCCATGGCGTAGCCGAGCTGCTGCTGGCGATGCAGGATCTCGACGGATTTCGCGTTCTGGTCGATGTACGCCTGCGTCGCGTCGAGCTGCGCCTGCACCGAGGCTTCCTGGATCGCCGCGGCCACCACGTTGCCGGCCAGGGTGATGTAGGTGGCTTCCATTTCGTAACGCAGCGAATCTTCCTGCGCCTTCAGCGACTCGACTGCGCGGCGGTTGGCGCCGAACACGTCGGGGGTGTAGCCGACGCTGAGTTCCGAGGTGAAGAAGTTGTAGTAGACCGGGCCGTTGTAAGGCGCCGGGCCGCTCGGGTTCTGGTAGGTGGAGATGGTGCTGCCGTTGCCCTGGATGCCGGGCGAGTTGCCGCCGGTGTTGCCGGACAGTTCCTGCCGCTCGGGAGTGAAGCTGGCCGAGACGCTGGGATAGAAGAAACCGCGCTGGGCGGCGGTGCTTTCCTGGGCCTGGCGCAGGGCCGCCTGGGCGGCGGTGATGGTGGGATTGTTCTTCAGCGCCTGTTCGACCAGGGCATTGAGCTTGGGCGACTGGAATTGCGTCCACCAGGCGAAGGGGATGTCGCGGCCCATGACGAAATGCTGGGGATCGCCGCCGGGCACCGGGGCCGAAGCGGAGGTGTCCGGCAGCGGCGCCGGTGCGTAGCCGTCGCCGGCGGCCATCGCCGGACGCTTGTAATCAGGACCAACGGCACAGGCCGAGGCGAGCAGCGCCGTCGACAGGGCCATAGCGATTTTCTGTCCGGAACGCGACCAGGCGAGACGCTTCGAGTACGCAATCGCGGATGCAGGCTTCATCAAATGGTTGCCCCTGAAAAACGGCCGTAATGCCAGCGGTCTGGCCGGCTTGCGGCGTCGATTCTAGGCGTGCCCCGGAGGCCGGAATACTGTGATTAGTCACAGTAGACCGCAGTGCAACATCACGAAGATCATACGGCCACTCTGACGGGGACACCTATGCAATTCGGCACACGGGCAGGCTTGGCGGCGGGTGTATTGGCGGTGATCGCGGCCAGCGTCCCTCTATGCGGCTGTTCCGGAAAATCCCCTCCGCCGGCGGCGGACGCGGCGGCTCCATCCGCCGCGCCGGCCGATGCCAGCGTCGACCTCAACGACAAGCAGATCAAGGCGATCAAGTTCGGGCCGGCGGCAACGCACAACTTCTCGCAGCAGCGGGTGGCCGTGGGCAGCATCGACTTCAACGAGGACCTGGCGGTGCAGGTATTCACGCCCTATCAGGGACGCATCATCAAGGCCTATGCCGAGATCGGCGATGAGGTCACGAAAGGCAAGACCCTGTTCACCATCGACAGCCCGGACCTGGTGCAGGCCGAATCGACGCTGATCGCCGCGGCCGGCGTCTACGACCTGACCACGGCGGCACTGGCGCGCGCCAAGCCGCTGTACGAGAACCAGGGGCTGGCGCAGAAGGATATGGAGCAGGCGGTGTCCGACCAGATGAGCGCCGAGGGCGCGCTCAAGGCGGCCCGCGATGCGGTGCGGGTGTTCGGCAAGAGCGAGGCGGAGATCGACCAGATCGTCGCCAGGCGCAAGATCGATCCGGCCCTGGTGGTTGCCAGCCCGATCAGCGGCCGCGTCACCGCGCGCAGCGCACAGCCCGGGCTGCTGGTGCAGCCGGGCAATGCGCCGGCGCCGTACCAGGTGGCCGATCTTTCGACCATGTGGATGCTGGCCAATGTGGCGGAAAGCGACAGCCCGATGTTTCACGCCGGCCAGGACGTGCGGGTCAAGGTGATGGCTTTTCCGGATCACGACTTCGCCGGAAAGATCAGCGTCATCGGCGCCACGGTCGATCCCAACACCCATACCGTGCTGGTGCGCTCGGAAGTGAGCGACCCGAAGCACGAGCTGCGTCCGGGCATGTTCGCCACCTATGTCATCAGCACCGGCGCGCCGCTGACGGCTACTGCCCTGCCGCTGTCCGGCGTGGTGCGCGAGGGTGACGGCAGCATGAGCATCTGGGTCACCAGCGACCAGCATCACTTCGTCCGGCGCACGGCCAAGATCGGCCTGCAGCAGGACGGCTTCGACCAGATCGTCGATGGCCTGGAGCCCGGCGAGACGGTGGTCATCGACGGCGCCGTCTTCCTCAGCAACATGCTCAACGGCGGCGGTGCGGACAGTTAAGTCTGCCGCCGAAACCGGCGCCGATACGCTGCCATGTGCAGTGGTCCGGCCTGAACACACCCGCACTCCCGCCAACGCCCCTTTAAGAGAATCCCAGTGCTGAAGGCCATCGTCGCATTCGGACTTACCAGCCGCGCCATCATCCTGCTGGGCCTCATCGTATTTCTCGGCGCCGGCGTCATCGCCGTCAGCAAACTGAACATCGAGGCTTATCCCAATCCGGCGCCGGTGATTCTGGAAATCACCGCCCAGGCCCCCGGCCTGTCGGCTGAAGAGATGGAGCGCTACTACACCACGCCGATGGAAATCGGCTTGTACTCGACGCCGGGCATCGCCAACATCCGCTCCACTTCGTTCTATGGCCTGTCCTTCGTCCGCGTCACCTTCAAGTACGGCGTCGACTATTACTTCGCCTATACCCAGGCGGCGCTGAGTCTGCAGCAGAACGTGGCCCTGCCGCAGAACCAGATCCCGCAAATCCAGCAGTCCAGCCTGGTCGGCGAGGTGTACCGCTACCAGGTGGTGGGGCCGCCGCACTTCGGCCTGACCAATCTGCGCACGGTGCAGGACTGGATCATCCTGCGCCGGCTCTCGACCATCCCCGGCGTGGTGGCGATCAACAGCTGGGGCGGCACCACCAAGGAGTTCGAGGTCGAGGCCGATCCGAACAAGCTGCAAGCCTATGGCATCACCATTCCGCAGCTGGTCACGGCGCTGGGCAACGCCAATATCAACGTCGGCGGCCGCGAGATCACCATCGGCCAGCAATCGATCAATATCCGCGGCGTCGGCCTGGTCGACAGCGGCGGCGCGGACGACCTGACCAAGGGCTACCACACCGAAGACATCGAAAACGTGGTGCTGACCCAGTCCAACGGCGTGCCGGTGACGGTGAAGGACATTGCACGCGTCTACGTCGGCTACGTGCCGCGCCTGGGCATCGCCGGCCGCGACCATGACGACGACGTCGCCGCCTCCATCGTGGTGATGGGGCGCACCCAGCATACCAACGACATCGTGCCGCGCATCAAGGACATGGTGGAGAAGATGAACCACGACGGCAGCCTGCCGCCGGGGGTGCACATCGTCCCCTACTACGACCGCACCTCGCTGGTGGCGGTGACCACGCACACGGTGTTCCACAACCTGATCTTCGGCTGCCTGCTGGTGTTCCTGATCCAGTGGGTGTTCCTGGGCGATCTGCGCAGCGCGATCATCGTGGGCGTCAACATCCCCTTCGCCCTGCTGTTCAGCATCATCATTCTGGTGATGCGCGGCGAGGATGCCAACCTGCTGTCGATCGGCGCGGTCGACTTCGGCATCATTGTCGACTCGGCGGTGATCCTGATGGAGAACATCTTCCGCAACTTCCAGGCCGGCAAGGAAGCGCGGCACCGCCTGCTGGAGGATCTGGCCGAGGGACAGCTGGGCACGGACCCCACGCATACCCGCGATGTCAGCCACAGCCGGCAATGGACCCAGCGCTTGCGCCTGATCCTGATCAGCGCGCTGCAGGTGGACAAGGCGGTGCTGTTCTCGGTGGCGATCACGGTAGCGGCGTTCGTGCCCCTTTTCACCATGGAGGGCGTGGAAGGCCAGATCTTCGGGCCGATGGCCCGAACCTATGCCTACGCCCTGGCCGGCGCCCTGCTGGCCACCTTCACCATCACGCCGGTGCTGGCCTCCTTCCTGCTGCCGGCGCACGTGGAGGAAGTCGAGACCTTCCTGGTGCGCGGACTGCGCAAGATTTATACGCCGGTGCTGCGCTGGTCGCTGAGCAACCGCGGCGTGGTGGTGATCATCGGCTGCGTGTTCCTGCTGCTGACCGGCCTGCTGGCGGGCCGGCTCGGTTCCGAGTTTCTGCCGGCGCTGGAGGAAGGCAACTACTGGATCCGTGCCTCGATGCCGCTGACCATGTCGCTCGACGCCGGCACCGATGCGACGCGCAAGATGCGTGAAATCCTGCTGCGCCACCCGGAAGTGATCACGGTGGTGTCGCAGCACGGCCGCCCGGACAACGGCAGCGACGCCTCGCCCTTCTCCAACGTCGAGCTGTTCGTGCCGCTCAAGCCGTTCGACGAATGGCCCGCCGGCCTGACCAAGGACAAGCTCACCGACCAGATCCAGAAGGAATTCACCGACGAGCTGCCCGGCATCGGCTTCAACTTCTCGCAGTACATCCAGGACAACGTCGAGGAAGCGATTTCCGGCGTCAAGGGCGCCAACTCGGTGAAGATCATCGGCCCCAACCTGGCAACGCTGGAGCAGCTGGCGACGCAGGTGATGGCGCAGATGAACCAGGTGCGAGGCGTGGCCGACCTGGGCCTGTTCCGCGTACTCGGCCAGCCCAATCTCAACATCAAGGTGGACCGCGCCCGCGCCGCGCGCTACGGCCTCAACACCGGCGACGTCAACACCGTGGTACAGGCCGCCATGGGCGGCGCCGTGGCCAGCACGGTGCTGGAAAGCGACCGCATGTTCAACCTGACCGTGCGCCTGGCGCCGCAATACCGCAGCAGCATCGAGTCGATCGGCAACATCAAGGTGGGCTACCAGACGCCCGCCGGCAGCACCGCCTACATCCCACTGCACGAACTGGCCGATATTTCGCTGGATACCGGGGCCTCCTACATCTATCACGAGGCGACCCAGCGCTTCATCCCGATCAAGTTCAGCGTGCGCGGCCGCGACCTAGGCGGCACCGTGGCCGAAGCGCAGCGGCGCATCGCGGAGAACGTGAAGCTGCCGACCGGCTACCGCCTGGTCTGGGCCGGCGAATTCGAGGACCTGCAGGTGGCGCAGAAGCGCCTGGAGATCGTGGTGCCGATCAGCCTGGTGCTGATCCTGATGCTCCTCTACGGCCTGTTCAATTCCCTGGGCGACAGCCTGCTGGCGCTGTCCGGCATCCCCTTCGCCATCGGCGGCGGCGTGCTGGCGCTGTACTTCACCGGCCTGCCCTTCAGCATCTCGGCGGCCATCGGCTTCATCTCGCTGTTCGGCGTGTCGGTGATGAACGGCATCCTGGTGATCACCTACTACAACCAGCTGAAACTGACCGGCCAGCGCAGCCTCGAGGCCATGTTCCACGCGGCCGAACAGCGCATGCGGCCGATGCTGATGACCGCCCTGTCCGCCGCCATCGGGCTGCTGCCGGCCGCCCTGTCGCACGGCGTCGGCAGCCAGGTGCAGCGGCCGCTGGCGACGGTGGTGGTGGGCGGCATGCTGATCGGCCCGATCATGCTGCTGGTGGTGGTGCCGGCGCTGCAAGTGCTGTTCATGCGCAAGGATGACGACAAGGCCGAGCCGGTTGCCGGGGAAACCGCATGAAGCAGCGGCTGAACCTGATGGCGCTGCCGCTGGCCCTCGCCGCCGCGGCGGTGTCGATGGACTGCCCGGCCCAGCAGCGCCGCCAGATCGATGCGGCCAGCGGCCATGTGGTGCGCAGCGCGCCGGCCACGATCGGCGGCCCCAGAACCACCCGCGCCACCGGCGGGCCGAGGTTTCCATTGGTTCCCGCCGGATCCCTGAACACCACCCTGCCCGCCGCCGCCGCGCACCGGCCGGCGGCAAAGCCGAACCTGGCGGCAGGCGCCGGCAATCTCAACTCGGCGCCGCATCTGTCGCCTGCGGCCACGCCCCCTTCGGCACCACCGGCGACTCCCGCACATGTCACCGCCGCCAATACCGCTACAAAGCCGGCCGCTTCGTCAACGGCCGGCAAAGGCGCGGCAAGTCCCGCGCCTGCCAATGCAGCTCCCGCCCCTGCCCCCGCACCCCAGGAGTGACGGTGCCGAGAGCCTTCGATAAGATGAATCCGATGCGTCTGCGCCGCTGCCGGGGGCCGATATGAAACTGGTTACTGCGGTCATCAAGCCGTTCAAGCTGGACGAAGTCCGCGCCGCCCTCACCGAAATCGGTGTGCCGCACATGACGGTGACCGAGGTGCAGGGCTACGGCCGCCAGAAGGGCCATGCCGCGATCTACCGCGGCGCCGAATACGCCACCGAATTCCTGCCCAAGGTCAAGCTCGAACTGGCGATCACCGACGAGGTGCTGGAGCAGGTGATCGACGCCATCCTGGGCGCGGCGCACACCGGCAGTGTCGGCGACGGCAAGGTCTTCGTGCTGGACCTGGAACAGGCGATACGCATCCGCACCCGCGAGACGAAAACCGACGCGCTGCGGTAGAAAAAAAACAGTGGTTAGTGGTTAGTGGTTAGTGGTTAGTGTCGATGCTGACGCTTTTGCTTTTACTAATCACTAACCACTAATCACTAACCACCAGCTAAGGCTCGATCAGCTTGCCGGCGACGGCCTTGACCACCGCCTGGATGCGCGTTGCCACGCCCAGCTTGGCGCGGGCGTTGTCGACATGAAAATCGACGGTGCGCTTGCTCAGGCCCAGGATCAGGGCGATCTCATCGGAGGTCTTGCCGCGCGCCGCCCAGGTCAGCGCCCCGAGTTCGCGTTCGCTCAGGGTGACCTGCTGCGGCCAGATTTCGCTGCGCGCGACACGGGCCAGGCGCGCGGTGATGATGGCGGCGAGCAGGTCGAAATCGATCGGCTTGGTGACGTAGTCGTCGGCGCCGAGCTGGCGCCCCCTGAGCTGGGTGTCGCGGTCGGTCAGCGCGGTGAGAAACACGAAGGGCATGTCCTGGAAGCGCGGCGCCATGGCGGTCAGGCGCTCCAGCACCTCGAAGCCGGACATGACCGGCATGTTGATGTCGCACAGCACCAGGTCCGGATGGCCTCCCAGGATCGCCGCCAGGCCAGCATGCCCATCCTGGGCCAGCGTCACCTCAAAGCCGCGCTCGCCCAGATCCTCGCTGATCAGGGCGGCGGTTTCGCCATCGTCCTCGATGCACAGGATCTTCCTGCGATCTTCCGCAGTGGCGCTGCGGCGTGTGGAACCGGAATCTGTCGACATAATTCTCCTGTCCCAGTTTAGTCCAGCCGGTCCCCGGACAATACTGTGATTGGTCACAGGGCGGGCGGTGCCATGTGGAGTTATCCTTGCCGCTCATGCGCGCCCGCCCCAGCCACCAGTCCCCATGACACAGCGGCATTCCATCCGCACCCGCCTGTCCTGGGCGTTTGCCGTGTTCCGCCTGCTGGTGCTGGCGCTGGGGCTGTTCAGCATCTGGCGGCTCGGCGACGTCAACGCCGCCTCGGCCGAAATCCGCGACCGCTGGCTGCAGAGCACCCGCCTGCTCGGCGACCTCAACAATTTCACCTCCGACTATCGCGCGGCGGAAGCCAATCACCTGTTGTCGCAGAGCCCATTCGACATGGCGGCGAGCGAACAGGACATCGAGGGGCTGGAGCGCTCCGTCATGCAGGCCGAGCGCAGCTACCGGGAACTGCCCCACGACGACGCCGAGAACCGGATGTGGGCTACCTTTTCCGGCGACTGGGAGGCTTACCGCAAGATCGCCCAGCAGGTCATCGCGCTATCGGCGGCGAACCGCAAGGCGGAAGGCACCGCGCTATACCTGAGCACTTCGCGCACCGCCTATGCCAGCGCCAGCGACGCGCTCGGGCTGCTGACCGACCGCACCGTCAACAGCGCCAAGGAAGCCAGCAATCGCGCGGACAATATTTTCCGGCAGGCGCGGGTGCTGATCCTGCTGGCGATCCTGGTCGCGGGCGTGATGACCTTCATCCTGATGCGGCACATCACCCGCTCCATCTCGGAGCCGACCTTGGACCTGGCAGCGCGCATGCGCTCCCTGGCGGCGAACCACACCGACGTCGAGGTGCAGGGCATCGAGCGCAACGACGAGATCGGCGAGATGGCGCGCGCGGTGGTGGTGTTCCGCAACAACGCCATCGAGCTGGCGCACAGCCAGCGCGGGCTGGAGCAGCAGGCCACGATGCTGGCGGAGAAACTCGAGCACGAGCAGCGCCTCACCGACCTGCAGCGCAACTTCGTCTCGATGGCCTCGCACGAGTTCCGCACCCCGCTCACGGTGATCGACGGCCAGGCGCAGCGCCTGATCAAGATGAAGGAGCAGATCTCCGGCGAGGAGCTGGCCGAGCGCGCCGGCAAGATGCGCGCGGCGGTGCTGCGCATCACCAGCCTGATCGAAAGCCTGCTCAATTCCTCGCGGTTGTTCGAGGGCAGCGGCGGGCTTTACTACCATCCCGCGCCGATCGACCTGGCGGCGGTGCTGCAGGAGGTCTGCCAGATGCATCGGGAAATCTCGCCCGGCGCGCAGATCGTGCAGAAGCTGCAGAATCTTCCCGCGGCCATCCCCGGAGACGCCAAGCTGCTCTACCAGGCTTTCAGCAACCTGCTGTCCAATGCGCTCAAGTACTCCGCCAACGGCAGCCCGATCCGGGTCAGTGCCGGCGTGGAAGGGGAACGGGTGCTGGTCACGGTGCAGGACCAGGGCATCGGCATTCCGAAACAGGATGTCGGGCACCTGTTCGAGCGCTATCACCGCGGCGGCAACGTCAAGGGCATCGTCGGCACCGGCATCGGGCTCTACCTGGTGAAGATGGTGATCACCCTGCACGGCGGCGAGGTCGCGGTGGAAAGCACCGAGGGACAGGGTTCGCGCTTCCTGGTGTGGCTGCCACTGACGCAGCCGGGCTCGGCCTAACATTGTCCGCGGCCGCACAGGAATCGGGAATGGAAGTTTTCAGCCATCAGTTCAAAGCCATGGGCGGCCCCTGCGAGCTGCGGCTATACGCGCCGGATCGCGCGCGCGCCGATCAATACGCCGCGGCCGCCAGAGCGGAAATCCTGCGCCTGGAACAGCGCTATTCGCGCTACCGCGACGACAGCCTCACCAGCCTGGTCAACCGCTCCGCCGGGGACAGCCGCGGTGTCGAGATCGACGCCGAAAGCGCCGCCCTGCTCGACTACGCGCACACCGCCTGGGAGCAGAGCGAGGGCCTGTTCGACATCAGCTCCGGCGTGCTGCGCCGAGTCTGGGACTTCAAGTCGCGGCGCGTGCCGACGCAGCGGGAGATCGACGGCATCCTGCCGCTGATCGGCTGGCAGCGGCTGCGCTGGGAGCGGCCACGCCTGGTGCTGCCGCTGGCCGGCATGGAGCTGGACTTCGGCGGCTACGTCAAGGAGTACGCGGCGGACCGGGCGGCGCAGGCCTGCCGCGAAGCCGGAGCACGGCACGGCTTTGTCGAACTGGCCGGCGACATCGCCCTGGTCGGCGCGCATCCGGATGGCGCGCCCTGGCACATCGGCGTGCGCGATCCGCGCGCGCCGGAGCGCGCCGTGGCCAGCATCCCGCTGGCCGCCGGCGCCATCGCCAGCAGCGGCGATTACGAGCGCTATTTCGAGATCGACGGCCGCCGCTACAGCCATCTGCTCAATCCGAAAACCGGCTGGCCGGTGCAGGGCCTGGCGGCGGTGAGCGTGGTAGCGCCGCAATGCCTGATTGCCGGCACCGCCTCGACCATCGCCATGCTCAAGGGCGCCGTAGACGGCCCGCGCTGGCTCAACGATCTGGGGCTGCGCCATCTCTGCGTCGACGGCTCCGGCCGGCTCGCCGGCACGGTGGAGCACAGCCGCACTTCGCAGCACCCGCCTCTTATGCGCGGCTAGGGCCGGTCAACAATGCAGCGATGGCGCCGCGCAAGGCGGCGGCCATTTGCGGATCGGCGGCGATGCCGGCGCCGTCCAGCCTGCTGCCCGACAGCGGCAGGGTGATGCAGGCTTCGATTACCAGTTGCGCCGACATGGTCAGCAGGATTTCGGTGAGTGCGGTCTGCGCGTGGAAGGCGCGCGGCGCGGTGTTGATCAGCGCCACCGGCTTGCCCGGAAACTCGGAGCAGCTGACCAGCCAGTCCAGCGCGTTCTTCAGCGAACCGGCCACGCCGTGGGCGTATTCCGGGCTGGAAATGACCAGGGCGTCACACTGGCCGACCCGGCGGCGCAGGTCGAGCACCGCGGGCGGCGTGGCGGGCGCCTGCTCGCCGTCCAGGTCGGGATTGAAATGCGGCAGCGTGTCCAGTTCCCGGTAAAGCGCTACCGCGACGCCGGGCGGCGCCAGCAGGTTCAAGGCCTGCAGGGCGGAGAGGTTGGAGGAGGCGGCCCGCAGGCTGCCGCAGATGGCGAGTATGCGCATGGGATGCGGCGCAGCCTAGCACGGGTGGATGCGGATTTCGCTCCAAATATTTCAGTCCCGCGCTTGCGCCGATGCGCCGGAACCGGGAGGATGACCGCCGTGGCGACTGGGTGGTAACCGGGCGGAGCCCGCGCCGGCCGCCCAGCCTATTGATCGATGAGAGAATGTCATGAGTATGTCTTTGCGCGACCAGCTGCTGCAGGCTGGCCTGATCAGCAAGAAGCAGGCGGAACAGGCGGCCAAGCAGCCGCATCACCAGCGGCAGGACCGCGGGCAGAAAAAGCCCCTGAGCGCGGCCGATCAGCAAAGGCTGGCCGCCCAGCAAGCCGCCAGGCAGGCCGCGGACAAGGCCCGGGCGGAGAAAATCGCGCAGGACCAGGCGCGCAGCCGCCAGCAGCAGGAAAAGGCCGAGCGCAAGGCGCGCCACGCCCAGATCAAGCAGCTGGTCGAGCAGAACCGCCTGCCCAAGGTGGAAGGCGATGACCTCTACAATTTCATCGATGGCACCAAGATCCGGCGCATCCCGGTCGCCGCGGAAACGCGCCTCAAGCTCGGCAACGGCCAGCTGCGCATCGTCCGCTGCGAGGGTCGCTACGAAGTGGTGCCGGCCGGCATTGCCGAACGCATCGCCGAGCGCGACGAGCGCGCCGTGATTCCGCGGGTGGTGGCGGCGGAGATCAAGCCGGACGAAAACGATCCGTACAAGGATTTCGTGGTGCCGGACGACCTGATCTGGTGAAGCGGTATCGGATGCATCGAAGCCGCCCGAAGCGCTGATCCCGATTCTGCAGCCGAAATTCCGCAATGTGCGGCAGCGCACCGAACAGGTACGGTGCAGCAAGGCATATTCTGGCTCAGAAGATCAGAGACACTCCCTGAATTCGCGTTTTCTGCTCTTACCATCGAGTGGCTGCCGCCCACCTAATTCCCAGGCGACAGCTCTGTGCGAATTCAGTTGGCCCGTTGGCATGCCAAGCCAACGGGCTTTCTTTTCCGAATGGATTGTGAAAAGAAATGCCCCGCCTGTTGTGCAACAGGATCCGGCCATCCGTCCGCGGTTGAAATCTTTGTCTGAAACCAGGCGGTGTTGTCCTCCGGCCGCTTCGATGCGGCCGGCATTCAGCGAGCACACAAATCAGAAGCCGTTAAAAATCCGCGAAGCCTGAGCGACTGCGTACGCCCGCGCACAGACATGGCGCGGCAAACCTCACATTGTCGGTGTTCATCCGCGTCAGCCACATTCGAGCGTGCGGGCGCTGGACACAACAGCCGCAAGCCGGCAACTGAACAATTCGCAACAACACCTACGGGTATCAGCCATGAAAACCGAATCAAAAAGCCAGGGGCCTGGCACGAATGGACAAGGCACGGCGTCGATGCCCTCCGCTGACAAGGCAGGCGACGGAGTCCTCAGCGGCATGTCGCTCGAGTTCCACAATTTCCTCGCGGACATCGAAGACCTGATCAAGACCACCACCTCGCTCACCGGAGACGATCTGGCCCGGGCCAAGGCGAAGCTCAGCGAGCGTGTCGCCGCGGCAAAGGAATCCGTCGAAGAGATGAGCGGCGTGATCGCCGACGGGGCCCGTACCAGCGTTGCCGTCACCGATGCCTATGTGCACGATCAACCGTGGAAGGCCATCGGCATCGGCGCGGCACTGGGTTTCGTACTGGGCTTCGCGCTCGCGCGCCGCGTCTAGACCATGGTCGCGGCAGCCACAGCTCCGCCCGCAGCAAGCAATCCCGCTGGAGTCAATCTGCTTGATACGGTGCGGATTCTCCGTTCGGCCAGCGGCGCACTGTCGGTTCAGGCCTTGTTGCATGGTCAGCTGGCGCGAATCGAATTGGAGGAGGAGAAAAACCGCCTGCTGAAGATGCTGGCAGCGACCTTGCTTGGTTTCGCCTGCCTGTTGTGCGTCCTGCTGTTCGCGGGGGCGCTGGTGCTGGCGGCAACCTGGGAAACCAGGTACCGCATCGAGGCTTGCGCCGGCCTGGTGATCTTGTACGGAATCGGCACGGCCGCGGCGTGGCGGCGCTTTCAGGCCTGGTCGGCCCAGAGCGATCAGACCTTCGCGGCGTCGCGTGAAGAACTGGCTGCGGATGCGGCGCTGCTGAAGAGCAGTTTATGACGGTTGAACCCCAGACATCGCTTGCCAAGCAGCGCCAGTCTGTTCGCGACCAACTGCAGCTGCAGCGTCAGATCGTCGCGCGGCAGCTCGCGCCGCCGGTCGATATTCAAGGCCGCTACCCGCGCAGCATGACCATGCGTTTGCTGATTCACCGGCCGGAACTGGTGGCGCGGCTGGTGGCGCTGTTGGCCGGCGCGCGCTTCTCCGGCAAGGTCTCCGCGATCCTGCTGGTGATCGGCAAACTGCGCTTCGCCGTCAGCGCGAGAGAGCAGAAATCGCTGCCGGCTCCGCCTCCAGCGAAGTAAGGTCAAGGCCCGTTGATATAGACCTGGCAACGGCGCTCCCGCTACCAGGGATCGATATATGACCGCGGCCTGCCGTTGTGCGATTCCTGTGGCGGGACCGAGGACAAGCCGCGCAGCAGCCATTTGCGCGTATCCGCCGGGTCAATCACGTTGTCCAGCTCCAGGTAGGAGGCGGTGCTGATGGCCTTGCCGCGCTCATATAGTGCGGCCACCGCCTGGCGGAACATCTTCTCGCGCGCTTCCGGATCCTTGATCGCTTCCAGCTGCTTGGCCAGGCCGAGCCGCACCGCGCCTTCCAGCCCCATCGCGCCGAACTCGCCGGTGGGCCAGGCGATGGTGAACAGCGGCGAGTGGAAGTGTCCACCGGTCATGGCCTGCGCGCCGAGGCCGTAGCCCTTGCGCAGTACCACGGTCATGAACGGCACCCGCAGGCTGGCGCCGATGACGAACAGGCGCGAGACGTGGCGCACCATGGCGCTCTTCTCCGACTCTGGCCCGACCGTGAATCCTGGTGTATCGCACAGCGAGACCACGGGCAGGCCGAAAGCGTCGCAGAGCTGGAGGAAGCGCGCCATCTTGTCCGAGGCCGGCGCGTCGATGGCGCCGCCGAGGTGGCGCGGGTTGTTGGCGATCAGCCCGATGGGCCGGCCCTCGATGCGCACCAGTGCCGTGATCACGCCCAGACCGAATTCGCGGCGCAGCTCCAGCACCGAGCCGCGGTCCGCCAGCGTCTCGATCACCGTGCGCACCTCGTAGGCCTGGCGGCGGTTCTCGGGAACGAGCTGGCGCAGCTGGCGCTGGTCGCCGGCGCTCCAGTCCTTGAGCGGGCCCTGGAAATAGCCCAGGTATTGCTTTGCCGCCGCTACGGCAGCAGCTTCGTCGGCGACGCGGATATCGACCACACCGTTGCCACTCTGCACGCCGATGGGCCCGACTTCCTCCGGCCTGAAGCTGCCCAGGCCGCCGCCTTCGATCATGGCCGGGCCGCCCATGCCGATGTTGGAGTCCTCGGTGGCGATGATGACATCGCTGCAACCGAGCAGGGCGGCGTTGCCGGCGAAGCAGCGCCCGGAGACAATGCCGATCAGCGGCGCCTGCCCGCTCAGCGCGGCGTAGTTCTTGAAGCTGGGCGTATCCAGGCCGCCGACCACGTTGAGATCGGTGTCGTTGGGCCGGCCGCCGCCGCCTTCGGCGAACAGCACCAGCGGCAGCCGCCATTGCGCGGCGAGATCGAGCATGCGGTCGAGCTTGCGGTGATTGGTCAGGCCCTGGGTGCCGGCGAATACGGTGAAGTCGTAGGCCATGACCATGGCGCGCGCCTGCTCCGCGCTGCAGCGCTCGGCGTTGATGGTGCCGATGCCGCAGACCAGGCCGTCGGCCGGGCTGGTCTTGATCAGGGTCGATACGGTCTGGGTGCGCCGCTGCGCCGCCAGGGCCAGGCCGCCGTATTCGGTGAAGCTGCCGGCGTCGCAGAGATCGTCGATGTTTTCGCGCGCGGTGCGCTGGCCGCGCTTGCGGCGCTTCTCCACTGCTTCGGGCCGCGCCGCATCCATCAGCGCAGCGGTGCGTTGCAGCATTTCGGCGAGGTCGGGGCGGATGTGGTCGGGGTCCTGCGCCTGCTCGCCCTGCTGCGCCGCCGCGGCCACTTCGGCCGGCTCGAGGTAAAGCAGGGGCTGGCCTTCCAGCAGGGTGGCGCCGGGCTGTGCCGCGACAGCACGCACGATGCCGCTGCTGGCGGCCTTGACCACGAACTCCATCTTCATCGCCTCCAGCACGGCGATGCCCTGCCCGGCGGCGACCGCGTGGCCCTCGCCCACCGCGATGCTGACCAGCACGCCGGTGCTCGGCGCCTGCAGGGCGATGGTGCCGGGCGGCGCGTCCGCAACGGTCGGCGCAGCGACGGCAGCAGCGGGCGCCTGGGCGAAATACCGATGCGGATGGGCCTGCGGCTGCGGCGCGAGCAGTTCATCAAGGTGCTGCTCGACGAAACGGGTGCTGACCTGGTTTGCCGCGACCTGCGGCAGGCGCAGCAGGTTTTGCAGCAGATGCAGATTGCTGGCCACGCCTTCCAGGCGGAACTCGCACAGCGCGCGGTAGGCGCGGCGCAGCGCCGCCGGGTAATCGCCAGCATGCGCGATCAGCTTGGCCAGTAGCGAGTCGTAGCTGGGACTCACCGCATAACCGGCATAGCCATAGCCATCGACACGCAGGCCGGGGCCGCTGGGCGGCTCATAGGCGCTGAGCGTGCCAGCCGCCGGGCGGGTGCTGCCGTCGGCGTTCATGCTTTCCAGGTTGATGCGCAGCTGCACCGCGCAACCTTGGGGCGGTGCCGGCGCCTGCGCCAGCTTCAGATCGGCCAGCGAGTGCCCGGCGGCGAGCCGGATCTGCGCCCGCACCAGATCGACGCCGGTGACCTGCTCGGTGACGGTATGTTCGACCTGGATGCGCGGATTGGCTTCCATGAAATAAAAAGCGCCGGACTGTTCAACATCCAGCAGGAATTCGAACGTGCCGAGGCCGCGGTATTGCACAGCGCCGGCCAGCTTCATCGCGGCGGCGATGATCTGATCGCGCAGCGCACCGGGCAGATCCGGGCTGGGCGCGATCTCCACCAGCTTCTGGTGACGCCGCTGCAGGCTGCATTCACGCTCCCACAAATGCGTGACCGCGTTGCCGTCGCCCAGCACCTGCACCTCGATATGGCGTGCTGTGCGCAGCAACTGCTCGACATAGACCTCGTCGCGGCCGAAGGCGGCGCGGGCCTCGGACTGGCAGCGAGCGTAGGCCTCGGCCATTTCAACCTCGGCGAACACCGCGCGCATGCCGCGCCCGCCGCCGCCGGCCAGGGCCTTGATCATCAGCGCACCGCCCGCGCCGAGGCCGGCGAGAAACTCGCGCGCTTCGTCCAGCGTCACCGCGTGGTCCAGCCCCTTGAGCAGCGGCGCCTGGCAGCGTGCCGCCAGGGCCCGCGCCTGCGTCTTGTCGCCGAACAGTTCCAGCAACTCGGCACCGGGACCGATGAGCTGCACACCGGCCGCCTCGCAGCGGCGGGCGAAGGCGGCGTTCTCGGCGAGGAAGCCGTAACCGGGATGAATGGCGTCGCAGCCCTCGGCCCGGGCCACGGCGATGAGCTGCTCCATATCCAGATAGGCCGGCACGCCGCGGCCGCGCAGGGCGACGGCATGATCGGCCTGGCGCACATGCAGCGAGGCGGCATCGTCCTCGGCATAAACGGCGAGGCTGGGCAGATCGAGTTCGGCCGCGGCGCGGGCGATACGGATGGC